>FWPV01003813.1_pt1 | contig 33349 bp, 32 predicted proteins | sample 2228371 | NCBI WGS metagenome assembly FWPV01 (sample SAMEA103939776, study PRJEB20133) | metagenome
CGGAGGCGGGGTATGAACGCCATGGCTGCTGGCTGTGACGCATGCAGGCTAACCCGAGATGTAGGCGACCCCCTCCCTTACGGCACAGGGTCGTTTGTCAGATCGCATTTTGGACGACACAACGTAGATGCCAACACCGCCGAGAACCGCAGCCGCTGCTCCTTTTGGGCCGGCGCCTGAAGGCTGTCCCGGCTCACTTACAAGGGGTGGAGCCGCCGCAAGTAGAATATTTCGCCCCCGTATGTCACCTTCACCAGCTTTCCCTGCTGTAGCAGGCGCTCGACGGTATCCCAACGATCGCCCTGACGCTGCAGCAGGGCCTCGACTGCGTCCCATCGCATCGGGTGGACCGATGTGATGCTCAGGAGCTCGCGCTCGGTGTCACCCCAGGCGGAGAAGTCGGTGCCCTCGTGGGTGACGAGGAGCTCCACGTCGTTGACGAACTGCCGCAGCAGCTGATATGCTTGGTGGATTGTCTGTTCATCAGGCGCAGCCACCCACTTCTCCGCCGGCGGTCGGGTCGGGATGGCGAGATACGACACTGACGGCTTCAGCGTTGCCAGGAAGCGCCCCACAGGTTCAAGTTCGGCTGGCGAATCGTTACATCCGTTTACCAACATGGTCTCCGTCACCAGCCGGCCCGCAAACTCCCGGGCGAAGGCCCGCATCCCCTCTAGAACCTGTGTCAGGTCAAGGGCGCGATGGGGCCGGTTGACCCGTTTCCAGGTCTGCTGCCGCGCCGTGTCGATCTTGAGCGAGACCCAGTCCATCGCGGCCAGGTCGCGCCGGACGTCCTCACGCCATGCGAGCGAGCCATTACTGATGATAGCAATGGGGAGTTGAAGCGTGCGGAGCAGCTCGACCTCGCGCCCGAGATTGATGTCCAGGGTCGGCTCTCCGTCGGGCACGAAGGTGAGGTAGTCGATCTGTCCGGCCCGGCGCCGGATCTGCTGCACGCGGAGTCGAACGGCCTCGTTGACTGCCTGCGGGTCGTAGAACGAGCGACGGTCTCGTTCCAGGTGCAAGGTTCGGCCGAGCTGGCAGTAGGTGCACGAGTAGGTGCACGCCTTCGGGGGGACGTTGTTGATTCCAAGGCTTCTGCCCAGTCGCCTGGAGGGGACGGGGCCGAAAACATACGTTCGGCCAGACGCTTCAGCCATCATGGAGTCGCCGTGGTGCGCCCTCTCGTCGATCTTGGCGGATCAGCGCCAGTGCGCGGCGCGGTCTCCGTTGTGCCCCCGGAGGCTTGAGGCCATAGGGTCCTTGTGCCGACGCTGGCGCGGCTGGTGTCACTCAGACCTTCTCCCCCGCGTCTTGCTGGCCAGGGTCTGCTCCACGAGCTCCATCAGCTCCCGCAATTCGATCCAGTCGGCAGTCTCGATCCGCTGACCGGTCACTCGCGAGCCTCGGCCCCTGCCCACTCGGTCTCCGAGGCGAGAGGAACGGCAGTGGGGCACAGCGGATAGGAAGGGCGAATTCGTGGAGGAACCGCGCCCTGATCGTGCTTCGTGAAATCCTCGATGTGGCGCATGCGCACGAATTCGGCACCTGTTTGCGGGCCAACAGGGGAGCTCAGACGTCCCGAGGATGTCTCTCGGCAGTTGGTGACGGCGATCCGCCCCTTCTCCCAGCTCGGGCTGCTCCTCGGGGGCGCGAGGCGACCCGCTCAGGTTGGTTCCGCGGCAGGGGGTGCGCAACGTGCTCCCTCCCTAGAAGCCGAACTCCGTGGTCAAGGCCTGCCACACCGCGGCCAGTGCCTGGCTGAAGGCAGCCTCCGGCGCGTGGGCAGTGACCGGTTCACCCCGGACCATGGCTTGTGTCACCGTCTCGTCGTACGGCAGGCAGTAAGTGACGTGAACCTGCCTCTCGCGGCAAGCGGCCCGGATCTCGTCCGCGCCTGGCGGATACAGGTCTGCCTTGTTCACGCAGACCCAGGAGGAGATGCGGAAGTGGGCGGTCATGTCCAGGATGCGAAGCATGTCGTGGATGCCGACGGCTGTTGGCTCGGCTACGATCAGGGCCAGGTCAGCACCGGCGGCAGCGGAGATGGCGGGACAGCCGATGCCCGGCGGCCCGTCCACGATCAGCATCGGGCTCGAAGTTGCGATGGCGTGAAGCTCGGCCCTTTGCTTGATCAGGCTAACGAGCTTCCCCGAGTTGTCTTGCGCCGGCAGTAGCTCGGCATGGAAGAGCCGACCGTACGGCGTCTCGGACTGGAACCAGTGCCCGGCCAGCCGGGGCTGCATCGATATTGCGCCCTGTGGGCACTCATAGGCGCAAGCCGCGCAGCCCTCGCACGCGACAGGGTCCACTTCCCATCGCCCCGATGCTGCCGCACGTGGGCCAAGGATTGCACCGAAGCGGCACATCACCTCGCACACTCCGCAGTCTGCGCAGCGGTCGAGATCGATTGCCGCGAGGGCACCGCCGATGAACGGGTGAGCCTCTAATCGCTGGGGCCGGAGGACGAGGTCCAGGTTCGCGGCATCCACATCGGCGTCCACCAGGACGGGCGGCCGGCGCGGCATGGTCTGGTGCGCCAGGTGAGCGAGCGCCGCGGCCACGCCCGTCTTACCTGTTCCCCCCTTGCCGCTGAGGATGACCAGCTGCTTCATCGGTCGTCACGCGTTTGTCCGTGCCGGCCGCCGAGGACAGCTGCCGGCGTAGGCAATCCCGTCCGCCCGCCGGCGTGGTGTGCAACGTAATGATAGAGTTCGCGCAGTTGCCCGGAGTACCCCGGCCGGATGCTGATCAAGGGTATGCCGCGCGCCAAGGCTTCCGCGATGGCCCGGTCGAATGGAATGCGAAGGAGAACGGGAAGGTCCTCCGAAGCGCAGAACTGATCGAGCTGCGGGTACATGCCGGGTTGGTCTCGGTTGACGATTACGGCCGCCGGCATGTGGAGGCGGCGGGCTACCTCAGTGGCCAGCCTGAGATCGTGCAGCCCGAAGGGAGTAGGCTCCGTGACCAACAGCAGGAAGTCTGCTCCCCGCACTGCTTCAACCATGGGGCAGGAGGTGCCTGGCGGGCAGTCCAGGATCACGGCCTGGCCTGGGCGGGGCGGAAGCCACTCCTTGAGGCGACGGATGACTGGCCCAGCCATCGGCTCGCCGACCGTCAGCACGCCGCGGCCAAAGGCGACCCCTTCCCTAGCCTCTCCCGCCTCGAGCACACCGATGGAGTAGGCTGTTTCCTCCAGCGCTTGCTCTGGGCACCGGCGAACGCAGCTGCCGCAGCCGTGGCAGAGTTGGGGGAAGAATAATACCCGGGAGGCCGCGACGGCGATCGCGTTAAAGGCGCACACCTCGGAACAGCGGCCGCAGGCCGTGCATCGTGCCTCGAGGACGCGCGGAATTGGGATCGACACCTCTTCCCGGCGCGTCAGCCTCGGGGTCAGGAACACATCAGCGTTGGGTGCTTCGACGTCGCAGTCCAAGAAAAGAGGGGCAGGTGCGATACCGGCCCCTCCTGCCAGGCTCAACGCCAGGCTGGTGGCAATGGTTGTCTTGCCAGTCCCCCCTTTGCCGCTGGCGACCGCGATGCGGACTGGGCTCTGCTGGCCCTCATCCATGCCCGCGAGGCCCTGATGCGGCATCGGCACGTTCGAGCTTTCCAGCGGCAAAGTCGGCCACGGCCTGGCGCGCGGTGCACGATCCGCGGCTGAGGTACATCCCGATGCCAGCGGCCCGCAGGGCAGCGAACGCGTTGGGACCGAACGCCCCGCTGATGATGGCCTGTGCATTGAGCCGAGTCACGAACTCTGCCGCTCGCCCGCCCGCGCCGCTGGGCGCGTCAACGGCTGGGTTGTTGTGCGACTCCCAGGCCAGCGTCCCCGTGTCCACCAGCACGAACCAGGCAGCCCGGCCAAAGCGCGGGTCCACCGCCGCGTCGAAGTCTGGTTCCTGCGTGGTGACCAGTAGCCGCATCGTTCAACTCAGAAGCATTTCGAACTCATCCTCGTGCTCAATCTCCTCGCCGAGGATGTGGACAATCAGGTTGTAGGTGATGGGATCGCTGACGTGGGTCTTGGCCGCCAGGCGATTGTAGGCCTCGATTGCGGCCCGCTCGGCCCGGATCACCGTTCGGACGATGGCCTCGAAATCCTTTTCGTTGGCGGGCGGAACAGGGTACCCATCGTTGCTCATCTCAATGAGCTTGGCAATGTCGGAGACGGGCTTGCCGCCAAGGGACACGATCCGCTCGGCGAGCTCTTGTTGGTGCTCCAGCTCATCCCTGGAGGTGTCCGCCAAGAGTTCGGCCAGTTGCCTTGCGGCCGGTCGCCCGGTGACCACCTGAGCCATGTAATTGTACGCATACACCGCCAGCCACTCATCGGCGTACGCCCGGTTCAGATCGCTAATCAGCTCATTGAGGTCCAGCGCAACGATGTCTTTGGCTTTGGTGCCCATTTTGCCTCTCTTTCCGTGAACGCAAAGCGGCGTGGGTCAACGGTGTGAGCGACGCACCGGCTCGCATGACGGCGTTGCGGGCTGGGCGCCTCATCGTCAGACCAACCTATTTGCGGCGACTAGGCTCGGACCAGCCTCGTACCGCACCTCGGGCAGGACGTGTCCAGGCACCGCTGTCCGGCGTGATGGCGAACGCGGTGACTGCACCGCGGGCACAGGCATTCCCCTCCTGGACCGGAGCCTGGCTTGGTCCCGCCTCCCCAGCCCCGACGGGCTTGGCCGCGCCCACCGGGGCCGCCTCGACTGGGCGGATCGCGAGGTTCCATTGGCAAGTCCTCCTCTCCTCTGGACGGGATGTCGGACGATGGCGCCAAACGTCGGGTCATCGGCCCAGCCCGCTCTCACTTTGTTTCCAGTTCCTGCATGCGCTTGTTGATTGCCTCCAGCGCCTCCGCCAGCCACTTCGCCTGGGCCTTCAGCGCTTCCCGCTCTTGCTCGGGCGAGGGAGCAGGGAATCCGCCGCGTGCCCAGAACGGCAGGCCAGTGGCATAGAACCAGTGACGCCATCCTCGGCCACTACCACGCGGCCATCCGGCCCCGCGAAATCCGAAAGGTGCGCTGACGAATCCGGCAGCCGGATAGCCAGCGCAGTAACCTGCCGCTCGGCCTGTCCTGGGGCCTGCACCCCAGGGCCCTGTTCGATCACCTCTTGGCATCGTGTCCTCCTTTCCTCAGAGTATCGGATCTGCCTCTAACCGCGGCGCCACTTCGCGCGCCGGCGCCGGGGCCGGCCCGGAGCCGCGGCCGCTGCAGAGCTGAGCGGTCCGGCTTGGGTCGTTGCCGGGGAAGCCGGGGGTGACCCAAGATGGCGCTCGAGCAAGCCAATCACACGCTGCGCGCCCAGCGGAATGAGGTAGCGCTCGATCAAGGCCTTGCCCAGGGCGCCCCGGAGCAAGCCACTTGCACAGGCTGGACGGGCCGTCGCCTGACTTGTGAGGGCGGCCCCCGCGGAAGGCGTCCGCATCAAAGGCGCGTCGGCGAACATCGCCCCGGTGGGACATGCGTCGATGCACAACCCGCATCCCACGCAGCGCTGCGCGTCAAGGCATGCCTGCCGATCGACCACCGTCAGAGCAGCCTGGGGACAGACCTCCACGCAGGTACCGCAACCGGTGCAGAGTGCGACATCCACTCTCACCACAGAGACCAACCCCCGTGCCGGCGGCCGTTCCAAGTGTGTCCTAGTGCAGTCGCTCGATCTGATCGACGATGCTGCCGTCCAGATAGGCGGCAATCGCCTCCTCGATCCCCTCAATCTCCGTGACGATCGGCTGGATGCCGACCTCGCGCACGCTCTCGTAGGCACCTCGGCCCATCCCGCCACAGAGAAGCACCTGACAATCCGAGATGGCAGCTGCCATCCGCGCGTGGCGTCTCTGGGCCCCCGGCCCCATGCCGTGGGGCTGTGTGCCGGGCGCCGGGTCGTGGGCCTCGTTCGCGAACTGGGCATGACCCAGCTTCTGCCTCAGCTCGCGGCCCAGGACCTTGCCCTCCTCCACGGTCACGACGAGGTAGTACGGCGCTCTGCCGAAGTGCTGGCTAACGGTCTTTCCATCCTCTGTGACTGCGGCGATCTTCATCGTTGTTGACTCCTAATTCCAGATTCCCAACTCCGTGTCGGGATGTCCTCGGATGCCGGGGCGAGCCCGAAGTGGCGCATGGCGGGGCGGCCAGGTGCGCCTAGAGGGCACAGGACGAGAATGGCTTTCGTCGGCTCAGCCCGCGCGTTCGCCCAGCGGTGAGGCAACGATGCCTCGAAGAGAAGACTGTCGCCGGGATGCAGCCGGTAGACCTGGTCCTCGATCGAATAGTCCAAGATGCCCTCAAGACAGAACGCGAACTCCTGGCCGGTGTGGACGATGGGGGCGGGACCACTGTCGGCGCCTGGATCGAGGGTGACGAGGAACGGTTCTATCGTCCGCGCAGCCATGCCCATTCCTAGGTCTTCCAGTAGACCATGCGCAAATGCCAGCCTGTGCCGCCGTGCAGCCGAGAGGTGAGCGATCTCACCCGGCATGGGCTCGGGTTGGAAGAAGGCCGTCACGGGAACGCCCAGGGTCAACGCCACCCGCTGGAGCGTGCCAACGCTGGGCGAGACCTTTCCGTTCTCGATCAGGCTCAGCGTGTTCACAGCCAGGCCAGAGCGGTCAGCCAGAGCACGGAGAGAGTAGCCCTGGTGCAACCTGAGGCTGCGCATACACCTACCCACGTTGACCTCTTGGGCGCCATCCAAGGGTGCATTTCCTCTTCGCCATCGCCGTGGGCCTCGACTCATCTGCCCGGCCTCCTTGTGGCTGCCTCCTGTACCAATATTTTAGTACGGCTCCGCCTTTCGGGCAAGCGAGCATCCCATCGGAATGGTAGACTCATCCGACCGCACCTCCTTCGCCTACACGACCGGGCGTCGGAGTCGAGCGGTTCGGCCGCCTGGGCCGCCGCCCAAGTGGCGATGGCAGCGATAGGAGGCGTCCCCCGCCAAGGATCGCCAAGGCCCGGCGCTCGGGTCTCCGCCCTTCTGGCGCAAGTGGGCGAGAATGCGGTCGATAACCTTCGGCTCCATGATCGCAACGCTGATGCTCATCTCGGCCCCGCGTGCGGGGCACCGCAGGGGCTCGACCTCGTAGATCTGGCGTGGCAGCTCCAGGACCATCGATTGGCCCAGCACCAACCGTTCGGGACAGGCGATGTAAGGCCGTATGAGCCCTCAGCGGTCTGGCGAGCCAGCACCGCGGTGTCTGGCGAGCCAGTAGTCCAGCACTGAGCGCGCCGCGATCGCCCCATCGCCAACTGCGGCGGCGATGCTCGGTGCGTGAGCGTTGGCCACATCACCGGCGGCAAAGACCCCGGGAAGCGAAGTGCGGAGCAGACGGTCAACGCGGACATGACCACTGGGCTCGAGTGCCAACTGGCCGGCCAGGAAGCCCGTCTGGGCCTCAAAGCCAATCTTGATGACCACCCAATCCACGGCCAGCTGGCGTTCGCCGGTCGGGGCGAGGATTCGTAGACCGGTTACGTGCTGTCCGTCGCCCTCGATGGCCAGCACCTGCGAGTTTGTCTCAATGGTCACGTTGCTGGCCTGCTGGCAGCGGGCCAGCATCGCCGGCCGGGCTCGCGGCGCTTCACCACGCACCAGCAGCGTGACCCGGGGGCAGGCAGTGGCCAGGATGGCGGCGTTCTCGCAGGCCCCATCACCGCCGCCGACGACCGCCACCGTCTGGCCAGCGATGAAGGCCAGGTCAGTGGTAGCCGAGTAGCTGACCCCGCGACCCCGATATTCCTCCTCGCCCGGGACACCGAGCCGCCGGTAAGCCAGTCCGGTGGCGATGACCAGCGGGTCGAACGGCACGTCCCCCTTCGAGGTCCGCAGCTGGCGCTGACGAGCGTCCAGAGCCTGAACTTCGACCCCCAACTCGGGCTGAATGCCGACCGCTGCCAGATGCTCGGCCAGCCGCGAGGCCAGCTCGCGGCCATGGGCGCAGCGCACCCCTGGGTAGTCGTCAATCGGCAGGTTGATCCGCAGGACTTGTCCGCCTACGGCGATGCTGCGCTCCAAGAGACGGAAAGGCACTCCTAATCGCCAGAGCCATAGGGCGGTGGCGATCCCGGCTGGGCCGGCGCCGCAGATGACCGCTGGCGCGAATGGCCGCTCCTGCTGGCTGTCCTTAGCCGCATCTGTCCTCATCATGTTGCTGGGTGGCCCAGGAGTCGCAACAACTCTCCCCGGTCAGTCCCCGAGACCAGGCAGCCACGGCTGGCCAGGCACTCGACCCAGGCCTGTCTCGACGGGCCTCGCATCTCAACGCACATGTGCCTGGCGCGCAGCCACACAACGAGCCCGCGCGGTTGGAGGTGCTCTTGCAGGTAGTCGGCGATTTGCTCGGCCAGCCTCTCCTGAAGTTGCGGCCGGGCCGCGAAGTACTCGATCACCTCCACGATCGTGCTCAGGCCGGCCACCTGGCCTTCGGGCCGATAGCCGACAGCTGCCCAGCCAAAGAAGGGCAAGAGATGATGCACGCACATCGAGTAGAAGGGAATGTCCCGCAGAATCACAGGCTCCTGGCCACGGTGGGGCAAGAGGCTGATCTCGGGCGCGCCAGACGGATCCAGGCCCCAAAACAGCTCCCGGTAGAGCCGTGCCACTCGCTCGGCAGTCCGCGCTCCTTCCGCGTCCTGGTTGCCGATACCCAGCAACTGGAATGCCTGACGGAGTAGTGCCTCAACTTCCGGCTGAGGTGGACCGCCGGGTCTTGCGTGGCCGCGAGGCGACGTCATCGGTGGCCTCCGTTTCTCAGCGCCGCCCGCCGAGGGCAGAAAGGCAGAACCGACGGCCTGCTGGCCCAGTGGCCGACGCGCGGGCCTGTCCCGGCCGCAACGAAGCCGGCGCACCGCAACGCGGCGAGCGCATCAGTCAACCGTCTCCGCCCCTTCGGCGCTCACCACCACCGGCTCATTCTGTTCGGGCAGGTGAGGCTTGCCATGGAAGTCGAGCCAGTGGCCCGAGCGGGTGGCCTTTGTCTGCAGGTAGAACAGGTTGTGCGGATTTGCCGGCATGACATGTGGCAGCCGCCCGGTGACGTGGACCCCGTGCTGTGTGAGGCCCGCGATCTTCGCCGGGTTGTTGGTCAGCAGGCGCACTGATCGGACGCCGAGGCTGTGCAGCATGTGAGCGGCCACGGCATAGTCACGCTCGTCGTCGCGGAAGCCAAGTGCCTGGTTCGCCTCCACCGTGTCCAGGCCAAGATCCTGCAGCGCATAAGCGCGCAGCTTGTTGAGCAAGCCGATGCCACGGCCTTCCTGGCGCAGGTAAAGGACCAGCCCGCTCTCCTCGGCAGCGATGCGCCGCATGGCGGCTGCCAACTGATCGCGGCAGTCGCAACGCAGGGACCCCAGGGCGTCGCCGGTCAGGCACTCCGAATGGAGTCGCGTTAGCACGTCCTCCCGACCGATAACCTCGCCGTGCACGATGGCGACGTGCTCTTTGCCGTCGCGATTGTTCCAGAAGCCGACGATTTGGAAGTGGCCGAAGCGGGTTGGCAGGTCGGCCACCGCTACAATCCGCACACAGATCCTTGCGGCCCCGTAGCCCTCACATTGATGTTCTCGATCGCGTTCCGGGAGATCCGTTAGATTTAGCGTCTCAGCCATCGTGCTCGTCTCCATCGATGAGCCGTCGGGCGGCCGCCCTACCCGCCCGAAAGGCAGCCTGCACCCCGCCCCCGGCGCTGAAAAGCTCGCCGGTAAGACAGAGCCGGGCTCCCCCGGCGAGTTTGATCAGGATCGGACACACCAGTTCGCTGCCGGCATCCAGGCGGGCATAGCGCCAGCGGTGAGTCTGTGTCCATGATGGCTCGACCGCCCACGGCCCCAGCAACCGACCGGCTTCGGCGAGGATCTCGGCCGCCCAGGCGTCAGCCTCGCTACTCAGCCGGGCCCGCGACCAGGAGGCGTGCGCCTGGTACACCAGTACCCGCCAGGTGGGCTCGGGGCGCTTGGCCGAGTCGTGGCTGATAAGCTGCAGGATCGACGAGTCCTCGGGATAGGCCATATCCCATGGCGGCTCGACTGTCGAGGGCGGATAGCCAGCGATGAGCGTGAGGCAGGGCACTGTGGCGAAGGTCGCCAGCAACCGTTCGACGCCGCGCACCGCCGGCTCGGTTGCAGCCAACGGGCCGAGGAGCTGACGGGTCTGTTCGAGAGCCAGGGCCAAGACCAGCTCCCGGGATCGGAAGCCGTGGCCGGCGCGGGTCTGTATTTCCCACTGGCCGCCGGTCACCGTCAGTCGGTCGACGTTCTCCAGCAGGCGCACGTCCAGCCCGCGGGCCAGGCTCTTGGGCAGTGTGCTTACACCCTCGGCGTAAGCCGCTCGCCACTGACCCGGATTGAAGGCCGCCGGCTGACACGGTAGCCCGCTGCCCCAGACGCGCTGCGGCCAGCCGTCCAGCCGTAGCGCGTCAACGCCCTCGACAGCCGAGCGCAGGTCTGGGTCGTCGCCGTGGACAAAGACCACGCCGTGATCAACTGCCTGGTCGTCTACGCGTCGGGTCGCGCAGCGGCCACCCACACCACGGGCGCGCTCGAGGACAACCGGCTGCCGCCCGGCGTCCCTGAGCGAGCGAGCGCAGGCCAGCCCCGAGATGCCGGCCCCTACGACGAGAAGCTCTGGCTGCTCCATGGCCTGTTCCAGCCCCCGTATTCTCGCCATCCGGGCTGGCCGTCGCAAGAACCGGTCAATGCGGCAGACAGATCGCGCTGAGAGTGCCCGCTATGGCGGCGCGCCTTGCCTGCTCTCCGTTCGGTGCCCCGATCAGCGCACCTGGTGAGTTGTGGCCTGGGCGTAGACTTCCAGCACCCATTGAGGATGATCGACAAACGGATTGCGATTGCCTTGAAACCGCTCGACTACGCCGTTCCGCATGCGCTCCAGGTCGTCGACCGGATCGGCCAGGTGCCAGCCGATCAGATCGGAGAGAAGTCCCATGTAAGCCACCGGGCCGTGCGTAGGCACTATGAGTGAGCGATCATCGGTCAACACCATATCCGGCTCAGCGCAACCGGTCCGGCTATGCCGGCCGCCCTCATAGCGAACATCCAGATAGAACAGGGCCCTGGCGACGTCGCCTCTCCGGCCTGGCCAGACCTCCCAGATGCCCGCCACGCCGCCGCGCATTCGATTCACTGGGCTGTCCGCATCGCACTGCTTGGTGACGCAGTCGGGAGCCCGACAGTTGCCGAAAGGCAGGTTGGCACGTGCCTGGTTGATGCCCGGCTCTGTCGGATACAGGCCGTGGAGATCGGTGAATACGTAGTCGCAGGGTTCGTCCTCAGAGCCGCCCAACGATCTGGGCCACAGATGCTCGCGCTCCCAGAACTCGTTGGCCCGGCTAGCGGCAGGCAGAGAGCGATTGCAGTACAGGGTAAGCACGTGGCCCGGCTTCGTCGGGTCGGCGTCGGCCTGTGAGAGCGCGTCCCAGGTGTTGGCAGCTCCGCCTGAGTAGCGCACCCGCCTGTGGTCCCTTACAAGATCGTGAATCTCTCGCCGTCGGCGGGATGGCCCGAGTGGCTCGGCAAGGTTGTGGACGGCCCGCGGCGTCAAGGTCAGCGGCAGAAGCGTGACTGGCGCGGTGGCGTCGCTGGCTGGAGTGAAGGTGCCAGTCGGCGACCTCCGTGGCCCGTCGTGTCCGCCTTGCCTGGGTGTTGGCCGCCCCAGCATGGTGGCCGTGGCCGCGCCCAGGCAGACGCAAGGGGTTACGATGAGCAGCAGTAAACCACAGCCACGCTTCACGTCCGCCACCTGATTAACCGCAAGCGCTGCCTCTGGCCGCGAGCCATCCAGGGGAAACGCCGCAGAGCCGCCTTTCAGCAGCCCAGGCGAGACGCCGCCGAGTCCCCTTTTTCAGCCATCGCCAGCGAAGGCTGCCACCGGCTCCCTCACCCGTCGCAAGCGCATCCTGGCCCGCTCCGGCACGTTTTGCCAATGGAAATGCAGGTGTCGCCGCAGGCCTTGCTGCGTCCGGGCGTGCACGTCTTGCAGCAGCTGCGCGGTGCCTGGGGTTGCGAAATGATCCCCAAGGCCGGGGCGGCAGTTGGCTGTGGCGCTGGTCGGCCGCCTTCACCCTCCTCGCAGGCTATGCCGTCGCCATCACCGTCCAGGCGACTTGGATTCTTTATGCCACGGGCTATCCAGTACTGCCGCCAGGCCTGCATTTGCTCGTAGTTGGCAAACTCGTCGCAACTGCGATCGGAGTTGGGGTCGAGCTCCACTGGCGGGGGTTGTGTGGGTGGTGGCGGCGAGGCCGTATGTGTCGGCGTCTGCGTCGGCGGCTCTGGTGTAGCCGTGGGCGGCACTGGGGTCAGACTGGGCGTGCCGGTTGGGCTGGTGCAACCACGCAAATCGGACCGTGCTAACCCTAGCACCGGCCTGTTGCAGCTACGTCAACAGCCGCTCACATCCTCGCTGGCGCCTGGCGACCTCCTGGCCCGCCGTAGCTCGTGGAGCCGACGGTCGCTGAGAAAGACGCAGTCCTCGGCACTGGCTTCGCCGGCGGCGACGTCACTGGCCAGCACCCGGCAGGAGGGCGCGCCACAGAGGCCACAGTCCAGGCCCGGCAAGAGGGCCAGCACCCGCTCGGCCTCTTTGAGGCGCTGCACTCGCTCCCGGAGGTTGCCCACAGCCTCGGGTACCCGGGGTGGCGGCACGCGCGCTAGGCGCAGATCCTCGGTCTGCAGCCGCCGCTCGACCTCGGCCTCCACCTCGGGGTCGGTGTCCGGGAGCTCGGCGGCCAAAGCCGCTAACTTGGCCTGGGTGACGTAGACATTGTCCACAGTCAGGTCGCCGTTGGCACAACCAGCCCAGCAGGCGCTGCACTCTACGTAATCGATGTGCTTGAGCTTGCCCTTCTCGAGGTCATCCAGCACGCGAATGACGTTCGGCAGACCAGTTACCGACAGGTAGCGATTCTGGCCCAACAGCCGTGGCAGGTCGCGCCGCATAGACCAGGTGAGCACGCCGCTGGAGCGGAGCACCTGGCCGTCGGGCATTTCCTCCTGGCTGCGCGCGGCAGCCTGGGCGCCGGCAAGTACGGTGTTGTAGATCTGGGGAATCCCCACCCAGCCATCGAGCGAGCTCTTGCCACCCTCTGCCGGCTGCACAATAGAGATGATGCGCGCCTGGCAGGGGGTCACGAAGATGGCGGCCACCTCCTCCGGTGCCAGGCCCAGCTTCTGGGCGTAGTAGCTTTTCGCTCGCCGTCCAGCCAATTCGCGGGGCGGCTGTAAGCACACCAGCTGCTCCAGCATGCGGGGATAGGCGACTTGCAGCAAGCGCACCACTACCGGGCACATGACCGAGATCAGCGGTTTTGGACCTCGCCACTTCTTCACGTACTCGGCAATGGCCCGCGAGGCCAGCACTATCTCGACACTGGAATCCCAGACGGCGTCGAAGCCGGCGGACAACAGCCCTCGGACAACGTGTTCCGGCCGGACGTCGGGTGGGAACTGGCCGAAAAGCACTGGCGAGGGCACGGCCACCTTGAAGGGAAAGTTGTTGAACGACTCTAGTTCGCCGGTCGTGGTTACGATGGCCCTTCGGCTGCACGCGCTGTAGCACATACCGCAGTCGATGCATAAATGATTTATGACCTGTGCCTTGCCCGTGCGAACTCGAATGGCCTCAGTAGGACAGACCCGCATGCAGGCCAGGCAGCCGTCGCAGCGCTCACTGTCGACGCGGAAGGGATGCTCGTACTCAGCCATGGGAATCCAACAGAATGGCCGATCGGACCGTGGTACCCACGCCGACCTCGCTAAGCAGCTCGAAGTGGTCCGAGTTCTTGCGGATGTTGGGTAGACCCATGCCGAAGCCGAAGCCCATCTCACGCATCTCATCGCTGGCGGTGGAGTAGCCTTCCTGCATCGCCAACTCGATGTCCGCGATCCCCGGGCCTCGGTCGGTCACTTCAATAGTAATGCCGTCCTCGGTCAGCACGAAGCTGAGCGTGCCTTCATCGGCGTACATCACCACGTTCATTTCCGCTTCGAAGGCCACTACGACCACGCGGCGGATGATCTGGGGATCGATGCCGAGTTGCCTCAAGATAGCCTTGATCTCGGTCGAGGCCTCACCGGCTCGGTCAAAGTCGCGGCCATGAATGGCGAACGAGCGCGCCAACAGCGCCTCCGCCATCACATGACCCCCTTGAGCCCAGCCTGATAGAGGATGCCGCAGCAGTCGAACATGCCAAGGTCGGTCACCAGCAATGGCAGCTTGTGCTCGCGGGCCAGCTCGACCACTTCACGGCGCGGTCGTTTGCCGCGCACAAAGACGACCGCCCGCACGTCGGCAATGAGCGCCGTACGCACCGATTGGATGTTGGTCAGGCCAGTGAGCATCAGTGCGTGGGGCCGATGAAAGGCCAGAATCTCGCTCATGCCATCCGAGGCCACGATCGCCTCGATCTCGAGGTCATCCTCGATTGGCGACAGCTCTTCGCACTCGAGTACCGCGGCGATCTCCCGGAGTTGCATGGCGGGCCTTTCAGCTGCCTGCCGGGCCAGACCCCGGCCGCGGATGATGGCCATCGTCCGCTGCGGGCTCAACCTCGAGGTGGCACGCGCCGGACAGCGTCTCGTGTATCGAACGCGCCGCCCGGCGTCCGGCACCCATGGCGCTGATCACCGTGGCGGCGCCGGTCACGACATCCCCGGCAGCCCAGATGCGATCGCGCGAGGTCCGGCCCGTGGTCTCCTCGGCAACAATATTGCCTTTGCGGCCCACTTCCAGGCCGGGGGTGGTGCGCGGAATGAGGGGATTGGGGCTGTTGCCAATGGCCACCACCACGGCGTCGACGGCGATGAGAGACTCTGAACCCGGAATCTCGACCGGCCGCCGCCGACCGGATTCGTCCGGCTCGCCCAGCTCCATGCGGCGGCATTCCATGGCCGTCACCCAGTTGTGGTCGTCGCCGATGAGTCGCACGGGCAGGGTCAGGAAATCGAAGATCACCCCTTCCTCCTCGGCATTCTCGACTTCCTCGAGCCGGGCCGGCAACTCCTCCCGCCCGCGGCGATAGACAATATGCACTTCGTCGGCTCCCAGTCGCAGCGCGGTGCGGGCAGAGTCCATGGCAACGTTCCCGCCACCCACGACCGCCACCCGTGGCGATTGCTTGAGGGGCGTGTCTTCCGCCGGGAAGCGATAGCCGCGCATCAGGTTGCAGCGCGTCAGATACTCGTTGGCCGAGTAGACGCCGATTAGATTCTCGCCCGGTATACCCAGGAACCATGGCAAGCCGGCTCCGGTGCCCACGAAAACGGCGTCGTACTCCTCCAACAGGCTGTCTATGGTCCGGGTGCGGCCGACCACGTAGTTGAGGCGCAACTCGACGCCGAGGCTCTGCACGTAGGCCACCTCGCGGCGGACGATGGCCTTGGGCAGCCTGAACTCCGGGATGCCGTATGTCAGCACCCCGCCAGCAGCGTGGAGGGCTTCGAACATGGTCACGCGGTAGCCAAGGAGTGCCAGGTCAGCGGCCACCGTGATCCCCGCCGGTCCCGAGCCCACGACGGCAACGCGTCGGCCGTTGGGCGCCGGCAGCGGCGGGGGCTCGATATCACCTTGGGCGGCCTCCCAATCGGCCAGGAAGCGCTCCAGGCGGCCGATAGCCACCGCATCGCCTTTCACGCCCAGGGCGCACCGCTTCTCGCACTGCTCCTCCTGGGGGCAGACGCGACCGCAGACCGCTGGCAGAGCGTTGGTCTCCTTGATCTTGCGGATCCCGGCCGCAAAATCCCCGGCAGCGATGCACTGGATGAAGCCCGGTATGTCGATGCCTACGGGACAGCCGGCCACACAGCCGGGCTTCTTGCAGTTCAGGCAGCGCGAAGCTTCTTCGCGGGCTAAATCCGGCGGATAGCCCACGGCCACCTCGTCGAAGTTGCGGATCCGCTCGTGCGGTGCCTGTTTCGGCATCGGCCGGCGGTGGTAGTCTACCTTTGTCGGCACTTTTCGACCTCAAGCGTTCATAGCTAAGACAGCGGCCTGAACTGCAGCACGCCAAACCTGCCGGCTCGCGCTCGATCTAGAACCGCGAGGCACAGCCGCTGCGGTGCAAGGGTTCGGTCTCCTCGGCACTGTAGCTCGCTCGCCGAGACAGGAATTCCGCCCAGTCGACGGCGTGACCGTCAAACTCTGGGCCGTCGACGCAGGCGAACTTGGTCTCGCCGGCAACGGACAGCCGGCATACACCGCACATGCCCGTGCCGTCGATCATTATGGGATTCATGCTCACGACCGTCTTGATACCCAGCGGTCTGGTCTGCTCGGCCACGCTCATCATTTGAAACGTACAACCGTAAGCAATCACTCGATCAGGCGTAATGCCCTCCAGGCTGAGGATTTCGGGCAGCCGCGTTACGTGACCACTGTAGCCGCGACTACCGTCGCGGGTCACGGTGATGAGCCGGTGACTGACTGAGGCGAGCCGCTCTTCCCAGTAGAGGAGGTAGGAACTGCGGGCCTCCAAGAGCGCCACGACCCGGTTCCCGGCCTCCCGCAGGGCGCGGGCGATGGGGAACAGGCAGCCAATGCCGTAACAGCCACCCACCAGAAGCACTGTCCCAAAGTGGTCGATCTCGGTGTTGTTGCCCAGGGGACCGGCATAGGCAGGAACGATGTCCCCGGCCTTCAACCGGGCCAGCTTGGCGGTCGAGGCCCCGACCTGCAAGAAGACGTTGGTCACCGTGCCGGCTTCGACATCCCAGTCGGCCAGAGTCAGCGGAATCCGCTCGCCGGTCTCGTCGGGGCGCAGGATGATGAAGTTCCCAGGCCGGGCCGCGGCCGCAACCTCGGGCGCGCGAACAATGAGCTGATGGACGTTGGGCACCAGCATGCGCCGCTCGATGACCTCAAACATTAGCCTACCTTTCCACTGTGTGCCGCTCGCCGGGCGTGGCTGCTCGACTGGGCTGTTGCGATTGTGTCCCGCCATTCGCCGGCCAGAGCTGAACTCGCAGCGGTTGAGCTGGGAGCCGGGACAGCCTTTCCAGCGCCTCGAGGTCGCCGCAGCGCAGTGGCTGGCCCCAGGCCTCCACCGTCGAGAGGTACAACGTTCGGGGTGGACAGGCGTTGTCAGCTACCACCGGAATCAGCAGCTGGGGTACAGATCCTCCTACGTACACGTTCACGTTGTCGCCGGCGCGCAGGCCGAGAGCTGCCATGTCAGCCGGGCTCATCCGCAGACCAGCCTCCAGGCCGAGCTCGGCAAGACCTTCAACAACTCCTGCCAGATCGATGCCCCGGTGGCGGAAGGCGCCGCGCTCGCGGATTAGCAAGAACTCGTCAGCTGCCAATGGCGCTGCCACTTGTTCCGCAGCCAGTGAAGCGGTTCCGACCTGGCTCACGGGGCGCATGCGGCGCGGTGACCGATCGCCCTCCGGTGGATAGTCGGGCAACTCTGACCGAATGGCGGCGCGCACTGCCAGGTCCGACGCATAAGCCAGCTCCCCGCGGCCGAGCCCTGCTGCCAGTTGGGCCAGGATCAGCCAATCGGGCCGAGCAAAGCCGTGAACCGGATCCTCAGGCAGGGTCTCTACCTGGGCCAACGCCAGCACCCGGCCCTCCAGGCTGGTGACGGTGCCAGCGGCTTCGGCAAAGGACGAGGCTGGCAGGAAGACATCCACGGCAAAAGGCGGCAGATAGGTGTCCTGCGCAATCACGAACTCGCACTCGGGCCGCTGCCTGAACGGGGCTTCGCCAATCAAAAACAAGACGCGCGGCACCCAGCCGGCCCACAGGTCGGAGAGACCCCGACCACCATCGGCCAACCGCGGGCCCGGCAGGATACCGCGCAAGGCGCCCAGTTCCAGAGCGCCGCGAGTGTTGGTGCCGTGGGCAAGTGGCAGGACGGTTGTTGGCCGGCTTCCAGCAATCCGTTCCAGCGCTGCCACCAGCTCGTCGCGGCCTGGGGCTTCAAACACGCGCGGCGACACAATTACCGCCAGCGGGCCACCGCCAACGCTTTGCTGCAGGACTTCGGCAAGAGCGCGCGACTCCTGATCGGCAGCCGGCTGCAACCAGTGGTCGGCGCTGCGGGCCAGGTTGCTCTCCCGGGCGTCAATCACCGTGAGGCGAGCCCCGCGTCGCATGGCTCGTCGCACCTGGACGCCGACTACTGAGAACAAGAATCGCGAGTCTAGCCCGGCCACAATGACTTGATCGGCTGCCGGTATGGCACCCAGCGAGACCGGCAAGGCAAACAGTCTCGACCAGGTCTCGACTCCACCTGGTAAGTACAGGCTGGCGGTGGAGTCCACGTTCTGCGATCCGAGCCCGATCCTGGCGAAACGTTGCGCTGCATAAAGCCCTTCGTTGGTCAGGTCGCCCGAAACCAGCACCAGAACGTCCTCTGGCGCGACGTTTGCCAGACGCTCCGCTGCCACTTCAAGAGCCTCTTCCCAACTGACAGCGCGCAGGTGATCCCCGCGCCGCACCATGGGCTTGCGGGCCCGATCGTGGTGATGAGTGGTCTCGGGCAAGCAGAACCGGCCGCGCACGCACAGCTGCCCGTCGTTGATCTCGTCATCGTATCGTCCGTGCACCCACGACAGGCGCCCGTTCTTGTGAGCCACGTCGATCTGGCAGCCCAGAGCGCAGAACGGGCACGTCGAGGCCAGCACGCCGTCCGGCGTCCCGTCCCACTTCGAGACCTTATCGGCCAGGGCACCGGTTGGGCAGACGGAGACACATGCGCCACAGAACTCGCAGCCAGCTGCCAGGTGGGACTGACCGAAGGCCGGCCCGATGCGGGCCCGCGGACCGCGATAGGTGAAGGCCAGTACGCCTGCCCCACGGACTTCCTGGCACATGCGCACGCAGCGCCCGCAAAGGATGCAGAGATTGTAATCGCGGTCGTAGAAGGGGTCGTCGTGCTCGGCCTCGAAACCACGATAGGCGATCGGATAGCCAACGTGCTGCACGTCCAGCCTTTCCACCAGTGCCTGCAGCTCACAGACGCCGTCCTTGGGGCAGCCTCGGCAGCCGGTGGTGACGCCTGTCTTGCGAATGCTGCCCATGCTTTCACGACACGCAGCGCGTTCGCCGCACACCAGGCAGCTGGCCGGGTGCTCCGAGAGGATCAGCCTCAGGATCTCGATCCGCATTTCACGGAGCGCCACCGTATCGGTCAGCACCTTCATCCCATCTTGCACGGTGGTGCTACATGCCAGAGGATAGCCGCGGAATCCCTCGATCTCCACCGTGCACAGGCGGCAGCCACCGTAGGGCGAGAGCTCTTTGTGCGAGCACAATGACGGGATGAACACACCGGCCAGCTCGGCAGCGTGCAGCACCGAAATCCCAGCCGGCAGCCGGCAGGGCCGATGGTCGAACTCCACGGTCAAAAGTTCGGGTTCGAATCGCTGCGGTGGTTCAGTCGGCACGGACCCCCTCCGACTCGATGATGATGGCATCCCCGGCGATGGCATCGAAACGGCAGATCTCATAGCAGGAGCGACACTTGATGCACTTGCTCGGGTCCAGATTGTGTGGCTCAGCCCGCGGCCCGGTAATCGCACCGGTCGGGCAGACCTGAACGCAGCGCTGGCACCCGGTGCACTTGCTGGGGATGACCCGGTACTGGACCAGGGCCTTGCACACCGTCGCCCGGCAGCGCCGCTGCACGATGTGCTCAACGAACTCCTGGCGGAAGTACTTGAGCGCGGCCAGCACAGGGTTGGGTGCCGTCTGGCCAAGACCACACAGTGAACCGGCCTTGATCACCCTGGCCAGTTGCTCCAGTCTATCCAGGTCGGCCAGCTCGGCCCGCCCAGCGCAGATGCTGTCCAGGATGGTCACCAGGTGGCCAATGCCAACGCGGCAGGGCACACACTTGCCGCACGACTCGCTCTGGGTGAAGCGCAAGAAGAAGCGGGCCGTGTCCACGATACAGGTGTCGCGATCCATGACGATCAGGCCACCGGAGCCCATGATCGAGCCTGCCCGCGACAGCGACTCGTAGTCGATCGGGGTGTCCAGAAACTCCTCGCTCAAGCAGCCGCCAGATGGACCGCCGGTCTGAATCGCCTTCAGATTCTTGGTCGGGCCCCCGCCAATGTCATAGATGATCTGCCGCAGCGTAGTTCCCAGGGGAACCTCGATCAGGCCAGTGCGGCGCACTTTCCCCACCAGGCTGAAGGTCTTGGTGCCTTTCGAGGTCTCGGTGCCCAGGCGGGCGTAAGTTTCGGGGCCATCCCCGAGTATGGTCGGCACAGTTGCCAGGGTCTCGACATTGTTGATGATCGTCGGCTTACCCCACAGGCCCTGTTGCGCCGGGAAAGGCGGTCGCGTTCGCGGCATGCCGCGGCGGCCCTCGATGCTGGCGATGAGGGCAGTCTCCTCGCCGCACACGAAAGCCCCAGCTCCCTCCTTGATCGCCAAATCGAACGAGAAGTCAGTGTCCAGGATCCGCTCACCCAGGAGGCCCAATTCGCGCATGTCGCCGACGGCCGTGCGCAGCCGCCTGACAGCGAGCGGGTATTCAGCCCGGATGTAGATGTAGCCTTGCTGCGCACCGATGGCGTAGGCGGCGATCAGCATGCCCTCGAGCAGCGAGTGCGGATCGCCCTCGATCAGCGCCCGGTTCATGAAGGCGCCTGGGTCGCCCTCGTCGGCATTGCATATCAGGTAGCGGACGTCGCCGGGCGCCTGGCGACAGAACTGCCACTTCTGCCCGGTGGGGAAGCCCGCGCCACCGCGGCCCCGCAGCCCGGAGCGCCTGACAACCTCGATCACCTCCTCGGGTGACATCTGCAGGCACTTCTCGAAAGCGGTGTAACCACCGCGAGCCAGGCTGTGATCAATCTCGTCGGGGTCGATGATGCCGCAGTTGCGCAACACGAGGCGCAGCTGGTTCTTCAGCATCGGCTGCTCGAAGAAACGCGGCAGGCCGTCATGAGCCGCTTCGCCGACGCTGTCTTCAAGCACGCCCAACAGCCGGCTGCGAGGAACCTGCCCGGAGAGGAGGCTCTCGAAGGTCTTCGTAGCCAGCTCAGCCGTCATGTTGCCGTAGCTCAGGCGCGGCTTGCCGGGCATCTGAAAGTCTACCAGTGGCTCAAGGTAGCAGGGACCGATGCAGCCGACCTTCACCACCTCGGCCGCAAGGTCATGCTGCGCCAGATAGCTTCGAAGGCCATCTAGCACCGCACCGGCGCCGGCTGCCAGACCGCAAGAGCCAGCGCCGACATAGATCACCGGCCGCGGGCTGGCCACCAGCTGCTGCCAGCGCAATGCCGCCCGGGCACGTCGGGTCTCAAGCGTGGTCGTGTTCACCGAGCAATCCCTGCAGCTTCAAGACGCTCATCTGGCCGTAGATGTCTTGATCGAGGGTCACCACCGGGGCCAGCGCACAGCAGCCCAGGCACGCCACCCGTTCTAACTCATACTCACCGTCGGCGGTGGTCTGTCCCTCGTGGATGGACAGACGGCGCTGGATGGTGTCCAATAGCTGCTCACCACCCTTTACGTGACAGGCCGTGCCCAGGCAGACGCGAATGCGGTGTCGGCCCGGGGGATGGAACCGGAATTGGGCGTAGAAGGTGGCTACGCCGAAGACCTCGTTTTCCGTGAGTCGCAGCCACCGGGCAATCCGCTGCACCGTATCGGGGGATATGTAGCCGAAGGCTGCCTGAGCCCGTTGCAGTGCCGGCACCAGGTCGGCGCGGGCGCCAGAGAGGCCCTGCTGGATTTCGGCCCAGCGCTGAACGACCTCGTCACCTGGCGCGGGCGATCCTTCTTGCGCCTGCCCGCAGGCCGCGCCCGGCCCTGGCGCGGGCGACCTCTCTTGCGCCTGCCCACAGGCAGCGCCCGGCCCTGGCGCGGGCGACCCCTCTTGCGCCTGCCCACAGGCAGCGCCAGGGTTTGGAGAGGCCGGCTGATGAACCTCGGCCGGATCTGCCCGGCGTCCGGGAAGCGCCGTCATGGCTGTAACCTATCGGAGCCCAAGCTCGAAGAGCTTGACGGCGTAAGCCCAGGTGTCATCGGGCGTGGTGAACAAAGGTAGGCCGACGCGGTCGGCCAGCTGCACTACATCGGCCTCTGGACGCTTGCCATGGGCGAAGACCACCATCCCAGCGTCAACCAGGTTGGCGGCGGCAATGATGTTCTTGTGCGTCTGGAGGGTCACCAAAAGCGAGCCCTCCTTGGCGCCGGTGATCACATCCGACGCCATGTCGGACACGTATACACTGCCAATATCGCCATCCTCGTACTCATTAAGTGGCTCTAGCCCGGTTCTCTGGGCAATTTCCGAAATGCGCACGCTTGGAACCTCGCTTTCTGAAACGACTCACAAGACACGATCACAGCTCGATCAGGCCGGTGTCAGCGATTATTACGCCCGGGCAGTAGTCAATGTCACTGCAGAGCTTGCAGGGCACAACCAGAATCCGCCGTCCGCCACTCCGGGGCCGCTGATTGAAATACTCGTTGAGTGCGACTATACCCGCATCGCTAACGCACTGGCCGCGGGCGTGCGTTAGATCGGCGCACAGCGCCACGTAGATCGAGGTGCGGCGGCCGTGCTGGAGGGCTAGCTGGCCCACCTCGCATTGCGGGTCCTCGCAGGTGGATAGCATGAGGGCGGTCATATCGCTCAGGTCAACCACTTGACCCGTACTCTCGTCGCGGAGATTGAACGCCACTGCCTGGGCGCGCAGCAAGGGGTGCCAGTAATGGACGCCCTCGCGGTATTCCTCAGCCGGACCACCAGGTTCACTCGAGAAATAGGCGCTCCTGGCGCCGCAGTGGTGACAGCGTTCCATGACCAGATGTCCGCTGCGGATGTCAACCATGCGCCAGCGGCGGGAGGGTGTGCTCATCGTAGCTCCGGCTCCGCTTTATCGGGCCGCGCCGGCGCAAGGCCAAGGCTGTCGCCAGGTCCCGACCCAAAGTGCGGCCATACTATGCAGCGGCACTGAGGCTGTCAAGAGGCTCCGCATGCGCAGGTGTTGACTTCGGCCAGCGGCGCCCTACAATCGCCCCCGCCCTTGGCGTGACTGGCCAGGCTTGGAGCGCTGGCGGCTACGCCCTGATCGATTCGCCATATGGAGGCGCCATGGACCGAGCAGTGGACATAGTGGGCGTCGGCTGGAGCGGATTTCGCTCCATCACGCCAGACGTTTCGTACAAGGAGCTGATCTTCGAGGCGGCTTCGCGAGCGTACGACGACGCGGGCATCGACCCGCGGCGTGACGTTCAAGGTTTCGTGACCGCCGCCGAGGACTTCAACGAGGGGACGAGCATCTTCGACGAGTACACGCCGGACCAGCTCGGTGCTGCCTTGCGACCGATGCACACCATCACCGGCGATGGTCTGCATGCTCTGGCCGCGGCCTATATGCAGATCGCCTCCGGCCTGATGGATGTTGTGGTGGTCGAAGCCCACAGCAAGGCGTCCAACGTCCTCACGCCAGATCAAGTCACCGTCTTCGCCATGGACCCGAACTGGGAGCGGCCGCTGCGCGTCAATCCCGTGGCCCTCGCTGGCCTGGAGATGCAGGCCCTGGTGGAAGCGGGCCGCTTCACGCCCGAACAGTGTGCCATCGTAGTGGCCAAGAATCGGAACAACGCTCTCTCGAACCCACGGGCGGCCTATGGCGCCTCTTATGACGCGGCAGCGGTGCTCGATGCCGAGATTCTGGCCTCGCCGCTGACGACGGCTATGGCGGCCCGGCCGGCTGATGGCGCCATCGTCATGGTTTTGGCCGAAGCCGGCGTTGCTCGCGGTCTGACCGACTCGCCGGTCCGCATTCGCGGCATTGGCTGGGCTGTCGACACGCCGGCGCTTGACTCGCGCGAGTGGCTCGAGGCGCGCTACGCCCGCGTGGCCGCGGAAATGGCTTATAGCACTGCCGGCATCGCCTATCCGCGAGGTGAGATCGACTTCGCCGAGATCGACGACACTTTCGCGTACAAGGAGTTGGTCCACCTCGAAGCGCTGGGGCTGGCCCGGGTGGGCGAAGCGGGTGAGATTACGGAGGCCGGCGAGACCGATCGCGCAGGCGATTTGCCGGTCAATGTCTCGGGCGGAGCGCTTGGGGAGGGCTGGCTGGTAGATGCTACGGGTCTGGCCCGAACGCTGGAGGTGGTGTTGCAGCTGCGTGGCGAAGCCGGGCCGCGGCAGCTCGAAGATGTCGAGACCGGCCTGGCCTTCGCCTGGCGCGGCCTGCCAACAGCCTGCGGCGCCGCGGTGGTGCTTGGGGTATAGGGAGGTTGAGATGGCAATGAGACGAGTTGCCGCCGTTGGCGCCGGCATGACCAAGTTCGTGCGCCGTTCTCTGGACACCGGCCGTGAGCTGGCGTGGGAGGCAGCAAAGCTGGCCCTGGACTCCTGCGAGCTGACCATCGACGAGATCGATGCCGTGGTCATGGGCACCGCTCCCGACGCCTTTGATGGCGTGCACATGAAGAGCGAATGGCTCGCTGATGGTGCTGGAGCTTGGGGCAAGCCGTACATGCGCGGCTTCGTGGGCGGCGGCACCGGCGTGTTTGCGGCAGCCCAGGGCTGGTATCACGTGGCTTCCGGCCTGTTCGACACCTGCCTGGTGGTCTGCGAGGAGAAGATGTCGCCCTGCCAGCCTCACCCGCAGGGTGCCTTCATCACCATCTTCGACAACATGACGGAGCGCGCCCTGGGGCCGAACCTGCTATGGATCTTCGCCCTGGAAATGAACGCCTACATGCAGCGCTACGGCCTCAAGAAGGAGGACATCGCCCTGGTGGCGGTCAAGAACAAGCGCAATGCGGCCGACCACCCGGCGTCTCTCCTGGGCGACCCCAACATCACCGTGGAGGACATTCTCAACACCGAGGTTCTGGCCTGGCCGGTGCAACGGGGCGATGTGAGCCCGGTTACCGACGGGGCCGTCGCCGTGGTCCTGGCCAGTGCCGAGAAGGCGCGGCGGATTACCGACAAGCCGGTCTGGATTGAGGGCGTAGGCTGGTGTCTGGATACGGCTTACTGGACCAATCGTGATCTGTCTTACCCAACGTACGTCGAGGAAGCGGCGCGCATGGCCTACCGCATGGCCGGCATCACTGAGCCTGATAAGCAGATCCACATTGCCGAGCCCTATGATCCCTTTGATTACAAGGAGCTTCATCACCTTGAAGGGCTCATGCTCTTCCCCAAGGGCAAGGCGCCAGAGGCCACAGCTCTTGGCGTGACGCAACGCACCGGCAACCTGCCGGTCTGCCCATCGGGCGGTCTGCTGGGGGTGGGAAACCCAATCGCTGCTGCCGGCTTGATGAAGATCGCCGAGCTTTTCTGGCAGCTGCGAGGCGAGGCGGGAGCCCGTCAGGTGCCGGGTGATCCGCGCCGCGGTGTGGCGCAGGCGTGGGGTGATCTGATGCAAGTGGGCACCGTCGTCGTAATGGGGCGCTAGGAGGCCAGGATGAAGCATCTTGTGTACCCGACTAAGGCTTTGCGCGAGCAGGACTTTTGCGATGGCAATGTCCTCGTTGAGCACTGGAATTTAAAGGCCGATTATGCCTGGGACACAGGCATTGCCATTGGTCGTTATCTGGAAGGGCTGAAGAATGGTCAGCTCCTGGGGCGCTATTGCGGCGGCTGCGGACGGACCATGATTCCGCCGCGGATGTTCTGTGAGCAGTGCTTTCGCCCAACCGACGAGTGGGTGCCCCTGGAGTCGACCGGCCGGGTCATCACCTATTCCTTGTGCTACGTGCGCTGGGACATGGAGCGTTTGAAGGAGCCCGAGATCCCAGCGGTCATCGGCATTGACGGGGCCTCGCGCGGCATGGGCATCCTCCATCTGTTGGGCGAGGTGGACCCCCAGGCGGTCAAGATTGGCCTGGCGGTCGAGGCGGTGTGGAAGCCATCGGCCGAGCGAACAGGTGACATCACGGACATCCGCTACTGGCGGCCGATTGGAGGTGGCCAATGAGTTTCACCGATGCCCTTGCCCACCCGACGGAGGTGCGCCCTTATCGGGGTAGCATCCCATTGACCTATCGCTACACCGCAGGCGTTGCTGGCGAGAAGTTCCTGCGCCACTTGATGGCCGGCAAGATCTATGGTACTGCCTGCCCAAATTGTGACTATACCTATGTGCCGCCTCGTCTGTACTGCGAGCGATGCTTTGAGGCCCTGGACGATGCCAACTGGGTGGAGGTTGGACCGGAAGGTGAGCTGGTATCGTTCACCGCGGTGGCCGTCGATCTCGACGGTGCGCCGTTGACGAATCCACGACTGGTGGGGCTGGTACGCCTGGACGGGGCCAGCGGCGTGCTGTTACACGACCTGCACGCCGAGGATCTGGCAGAGCTGCGGGTAGGCATGCGAGTGAAAGCCGTTTTCAAGCCGGTAGCCGAGCGGCACGGCTCGATCACCGACATTCTGGGCTTTCGGCCGCTCTAGGAGCTGAGTGGGCTTTTGGGCGCTCTACAAGCCGTCTGGGCTTTCGGCCGCCTGAGAAGCTGTGCGCCAGTGCCAGGCGGGAGGCTTACGGGCACAGCATGAGTCCGCCGGCGAACCGACCTGTCGGTCCGCCGGCGGCTCGGGCTGAGAAGTAGCGATCGGTGGCCCGATAAGTCGATACGGCCCACCACTCGATGGCGGCACGCGGAATGCCTGCCTGGGTGAGCTGGCGGAGGTTTGTCCGCCTCAGGTCAAAGGTCAGGTGCCTGCCGTCGGCCGTGGCGAGCACATCCGCGGCCAAGGTTCCCAGACCGGCCTCGATCGCCGTGGCCACCTCGGGGCCGATTGCGTAGTCGGAGCTGCCGATGCAAGGTCCGATAGCCACGCGTATGTTCTCCCGACGACACCGAAATGAGCTGGCCATGACCTCGACCGTCGCCCCGGCAATGTTGGCCACCGTGCCTCGCCAGCCAGCATGAGCAACAGCTATCACCCCTCGCGCCTCGTCGACGAACAGGAGTGGCACGCAGTCGGCCACCAGCACCACCAGGCAGATTCCCGGCTCAGCGGTCACCAGCGCGTCGGTTCCCCGCAGCGCCGAGGCATGAGTCAGGCTGCCGCAGCCACGCTCTTCGGCCCCCACCACCCGCACCGTGGCGCCGTGGACTTGCTCGCCACACGTCCAGGCGGAGAGAGGAATGCCCACCGCCTGGCACAGCCGGCGACGGTTGGCCAGGACAGCCGCCGGCTCATCCCCGACATGAAAGCCCAGATTCAGACTGTCATAGGGCGGACGACTGACGCCGCCCCGGCGAGTAGTGAAGAAGTGGAGCACCCGGCAGGGGCCCTGGGAGCGAAAGGCGGGCGTGACCAGCGGCATGAGCATGGGGGGGTGGCTGACGGCCGCGGTTATACTGAAACCGGCTTATGGGGACAAGCCCCTCCGAGCACAACGGGGTCACGGCCAGCCGGATGAGGCCGGCCGTGCCGGGCGAAAGCCGGCTCCTCCGTCCCGGGCAGTTGCCCCTGCCCTGTAGGCCGGAACTGGTCTTCGGTCGCACCGCGCCCCTGGCGCTGGACATTGGCTGTGGTGACGGGCGGTTTCTCTTCTGCATGGCGCGGCGGCAGCCCGGCTGGGACTGGCTGGGCGTAGAGGCCGCCGGCGCCTACGCCTGGCGGGCTGCCTCCAGGCTGGCTCGCCACGGCGTCGCCAATGCCCGGCTGCTCCACGGCACCGCTGGCTTCGCCGTCCGCTACCTGCTGCCGCCGTGCTGCGTGCACGTTGCCTACGTGAATTTCCCCGATCCATGGCCGAAAGCGCGCCACCATGAGCGTCGTTTGCTCCGGGAACCGTTTCTCCGGGCCTTGGCCACGCGTCTGGTACCGCATGGGCGCCTTATGCTGACGACCGACGACCGCGAGTACGCCGAGTTGGCGGCGGACGAAGCGGGGCGTCTGGGGCTGTATGAGGTCCGAGTGTGTCAACCGCCGCCGGAAGCGCTGACCACCAAGTATGCCGCCAAGTGGCAGGCCGCTGGCCGGGACATCTATGGTTTGAGCCTGGAGCTGGTCGCGGCGGCTCCGGAAATCCAATCACCCGTAATGAGGTGCCGCATGCCGCACGCTGTTCTCGCAGGTCAGCTACCCGACCGTCCTGGCTTTGGGAAGCTCGTCCGCAATCTACCCAATGGCCGTCTGGTGGTCTTAGAGGCCATGCGCAGCCTGAGCGACGAAGGCTTTGTTTTCCTGGTTCAGGTCCACGAGCCCGATCTGGAACAGTCGGTGCTCGTGGAGGCGCGGCCACACCGCCAAGGCACAATCGTGCGGCTGCGGCGCTTCGGGCATCCGGTGGTCACGCCGGGGGTGCGAGCGGCCGTGGGCTGCGTGGCTGAGTGGCTCGTCGCGCAGGGACTGACCTTGCGGCGCCGTAGTTACTAGGCCGCCGTGAACGCCAGGCTCAGCGCGGCAGGCGGCTGGCTCGGCATAAAGGGCACCTGGGCTGGCCGAGCCCCATGGCCTCTCGGGTTCGTGGCCGGGTGCCGGCGCCCGGTTGAGCTGCGGCACCGTTGCGGAACTGATTGTGTGCCGCTCCACCGCGCTATCTGGTCTCCCCTTTCGCCCGCTCATTCCATTTCAGGACCGCCAGGGCGTAGCTGGGCGCCATCGCTCCCAGCTCCTGAGCGCTGCCAGCAAAGGCCAACAAGATGCTCTGTGCGGCGCGCTCGTAACGGGCGTCGCCGCTATGCTCCGCCAGGCGCAAGGCGACCAGGGCGGCGACAGCGTTGGCGCTACTGGTGGTGCTGTCCAAGATTGGCATACAGGCAGGAGGTATGTTGCCTACCGGGTCGTCGGGCGCGATCACGTCCAGCCACCCGCCGCTGTTCGGATTGGCATGGCGCTTCGAGGCCGTGTCGAACAGGTCGCGGGCGATGCGCAGATAGCTTCCCTGGCCGGTGGCATCGTAAAGGTCGAGCAGCGCCTGGGCCATGAGCACCTGATCTTCCAACAGGGGTGGGCTCAGGGCGCCAGCCTCGCCGATGCCGCGACCTATGGGCCGGCCCGGCCGGTAGAGTGCATCCAGGAAGCGATCGGCGGTCTTGGCGGCGAACTGGGTAAGCTCTGGCCTTTCGAGGATGCGGCCGGCCAGGACGAAGGCCGAGATGAGGCGTCCATTCCAGCTCGTGTAAAGGGTCCGATCAAGCGCCGGCGCGCGCTGCCGATCCCTGGCCTCGGCCATACGCTGGCGACCCGTGGCAATAAGGCGCCGCACTTCAGCTAGTGGCCGGCCGAGTTCCTCCGCCAGCGCAGCCGCGGGATTGGCTACGTAAAGCACCGAACGGTCTGGCTTCTCGGCCAGCGGCCGAGTGGGAGGATTCTGAATGCCAAAGTGGGCCAGGATCACGCTGGCCTGCTCGGGCGTCAAAGCAGTCTCCACCTCGATGGGCGTCCACGAGTAGTAGTCGTCGACCCCCCGGCCGGTATGCGCCGCCTGACTGGCGTAGAAGCCGCCCTGTTCCCGGTCCGCGGCGCGGCTCTGAACGTAGTCGGCGATAGCCCAGGCAACTTCGCGATACCGCGTGTCCCCGGTCAGTTCATAAGCGCGGGCGTAGTTGGCGATACCGTCGGCCTGAATGAAGCTGAGCTTCTCAAACAAAGGCTCACGCCAGTGCGCGTCAGTGGTCATTCGGAACAGGCCACCCATTACGTGATCGTACAGGCTGCCGTTGGCCATGGCGTCCAGGGTGCGGGTGGCAATGGCCAACCGCTCGGGCTCGTGGCTTGCCGCGTAGCTCTCCAGCACGTAGGCCACGATCGGTCCGAAAGCCGTCTTGGCGCCAGCTCCCCAACCTCCGTTGATGGAGTCGAAAGTGGCGACGATTCCGGCCTGTATGTTCTCCTCTACTTCAGCCAATGACTCGCCGCCTTTTGCCAGCCGCTTCTCAGCGTCGACCACGCTGCTGGCCACTGTCTGAGCTCGAGCCACGACGTCTGAGCGTTGATCCCGATAGGCAGCCAGAGCCTGCTCCAGAACTTCCTTGAGGGATGGCTCGTCGCCCGCGGCTACCGGCGGCAGGTAGCCCGCGCCAGCGTACGGCAGGCCGTCGGGCGTCAGAATCAGGGTCAGTGGCCACCCGGTTGGCTGCCCGAGAGCCTGAGCCATAGCCTGGTAACGATAGTCCAGGTCTGGCCGAAGATCCCGGTCGACGCGGATCGGAATGAAGGAGGTGTTAACGAGCGTCGCGATGTCAGGGTCGGAGTAAGACTGCAAATCCATCAGGTCGCAGGCGGAGCACCAGAACGCACCAATGTCCAACAGAATTGGCCGGTTGAGGCGTGCTGCCAGCTGGAATGCCTCACTGCCCCACTCGTGCCAGTTCACCGGTTGCTCACTGGCCTGGCGCAGGAAGGGCGTGCCAGCGTTGGCCAGCTTGTTGGGAGCGCCTGTAGCTCGCCCGTACCAACTTGCCGAGCCGTCATCGGCTACTGGCGCGGCCGCCTTCCGTGTTGTGTCCCCACGTCCGACAGCGAGCCAAATGCCGGCACTCAAGACGCCCACAGCGAGCACGGCCACCAGCAGCCAGCGGAGAAAGGTGCCTAGCGACGCCCCGCGGCGTGGCGGCCTGCTCCCCCGGCGACTTCTAGTCTCGGTTAATGCTCGATGGCGCTCCGGCCGTTGCGCTGTCACCTTCCCTTCTCCTTCCATGGAACCGTGGAATGGCCTCTGGCCATCGACCTGAGGTGCATGGGCAGTCGATGGGCCGCTTTGTAGTGCTGTCTCGTGCAGCGCGGCGTTTGCTGCCGCTTGTCAACAAGCGGCCGCAACGATAGCACGGCCTCAGGCGTCCATAAAGGTAGGGGATAGCTCAGCATCATATCGCCGGGCAGTCGCCAGCTGCTCCGGGTTGGGCCACGGCCGGCAACGGGTCTGCGCACTGGCCGCGGCTCGCGGCGACACGCTCTTCCGCCGTCGGCGGCAGCGTGGCATAATCTGGTAATTGGAGGGTCGATAGCACCTTCTCGCATTGGTCCCGTTGGATGCGGGCACATTGTGCACCGGCGGCGCGGGTCCGCGCCAGAACTAGATTCTGAGCAGCAGCGGCATGGACTGGCGCAATCGGGCACTCCGGAGGGCAGAAGATGAACCGATTCGCCTCTCTCGGTTTGACCCAGACAACGGTGGCGCTGGTGCTCGTTGGAGCGGCGCTGGTCGCCGGCGCCGGTCATCTGGCCCAGGCGCGCGTGAGTGACACGCCGGGGGCGGGTCTGACCGAGGTCTGGTGCCAGAACGTTGACTTGTTCGACGCGGCATACACGGTCGTCGACTTCTATTCCCAGGGGGGAGCTCCGCCAGTCAGCGTGGTGGATTGGCTTCATTGGCCTTGGGCGGGTCATGAATTCGTGAGCCGCGGTGGCAGTCGCCTCGGGCTGGGCCGGTACGCCGCTCGGGCCAGCTCGGACTATGCGGTTGCCTGCGCCAGTCGCACTGCCTGGTCGGACAATGGCGCCGCTATTGCCCACACCCAGAGCGAACCAGCTGCCGAGCTGCTCGTGCCGCTGGTTGTCAAGCGGGCCGAGCCGATTGCCGGTCTGCATAGCGGAACCTCGACGATCACCGTTCAAAACGCCTCCAGCTACGCTAGCTGTACCGCCAGCGTGAGTTTCTACCCTGACGGCGGTGCGGTGGCCGTTGCCGTAGCGCCACTGGAGCTAGCTCCTGGCCGCTCCAGGAGCCTGCGTCTTGCCGGCGGACCTGACTTCGAGAACGTGCCCGACGGCTTTGTCGGCTGGGCGCGGATCAGCGCGTCGGGGCCGGTTGCCGCCAGCAGTATGGTGGACATTGAAGGCTGGGCCGCCGCGTACGGTTTTGAAGCCATCCCGGCTTCGGCTGTCGCTCGCCAGCTTCATGCGGCCCAGTTCGTGTTCGGCGCTCTGGGCGATCCTGGGACGCCTGGCGCCGGGCGAGGGACCAGTGCGCTAGTGGTTCTCAATCCTGGTAGCAATCCCATCGAGGTATCAGCCATCTACCACGGCTCAGCGGGCTCGTGCAGCGGTCAGCAAGTTCGCCACGGACCGGTCACCATCCCCGCGCGAGGACTCGTCATCTTTGACGGACAAGGCGTCGCTGGGCAGCCGATGGCCAATGGGCTGCCGTTCGATTGCCGGGCTGCGGCTTCCCTCGAGGCCTCCGGCAACGTGGCGGCGCTGGTCGTGACCTGGGACGGCGAGCGCCGAAGCGCCGGGGCGTACAATGCCCTGTCTGGGGGTGACTATACCACTGCGGTGCCGTTCTGGCGCAAACAAACGGGCTTGCAGCCGCTATATTCGTCGGAGATCGAAGCGTACAACTACGGCGATGCCACCGCCGACGCCTATCTGTACCTCCTGGACGGCGACGGCTACGGCATCTATTGCGGCTCCGATTGTCAGGCGATGATTCCGCCCCATTCGTCCCACAGATGGGCGTTTTCGGCCATGAGCCGAGTGGCGGCCCGGACTATCGGCGCCGCCATCCTGGACTCCTACGAGCCGGTGGTGGCTGTGGTGGCCGAGCACTCGGCAAGCGCCGCCGGCGATATGTCGATCTACAGTGCTTTGCCACGGTTCGTGGCCGACGATGACTCGCATCTGCCCTTGGTGCTGGTGGAGACTGAGCCTCCCGCGCCCACGCCCGAAATGCCCTATCCAGAGCCGGCGACGGAGACGCCGACGCCCACCGCGACCAACGTGCTGACACCAACGCTCACCGCGACCGTGACTCCGCCGCCCACCGCCACGCCGACCGCCAGCCCGACGCGAGCGACTGGCCGAACCGGCACATGTCTGCCCAGTGATGCCCGGGTCGACCCAGCGATTCGCTCCCGGGCCCCCATGGTGGCCATTGCTGATGCCTTAGCCAACCCGGCTCGCGTCGAGGGTTGGTGCCAGCCGCGGAACATGTCGATACCTTACCATCCCCTCTACAATCCCTACCGAGTGTGTCTGACGATCAAGAATCCAGCGGTGCCGTATCATCCGCTTTTCAACGCCCTGGTGTACAAGGCCGGCTGCCGGTAGGGGCACACCAGCCTGATCCTTGCTCCCTGAGGTACGGTGCTGGGCCCGGAGCGCAGGCCAGCGCTGGGAGCCGGCGTTATCGCTACGTCGCGGCGAGCAAGTACGGCCACGGCCGGCGCTGGTGAAGGCCAGCCTAACTTCCACACTCCGGGCTCCATCTCGACCAGTTTCAGTGTCTTGTGACGAGCGGCGATGGCGTCATTTCGGGCTTTCCCAGGTGCGCGAGGTTGGGCGGCGTCCAAATAGTCACTGAATGGACTTGCACATTTGCGCCATCGATGCTACAATGTGTGCCGGAGGCTAGGGACGCATGTACATCAAGAAGACCACCAAGCGCGTCAAGGGGAAGGAGTATCACAACTACCTCCTCGTCGAAGCGGTCTCCACGCCCAA
>FWPV01003816.1_pt1 | contig 33338 bp, 28 predicted proteins | sample 2228371 | NCBI WGS metagenome assembly FWPV01 (sample SAMEA103939776, study PRJEB20133) | metagenome
GACCAACCAGATATCCCTTCTCCACTGCCATGGGTACAAGGATATGATTATAGGACTCTTGGCAGCCCGCGGCATAGCAGTAACAAAAGTCACCTCTGTTCATGGATATACCAATGCGTCCCTCAAAGCCCGTATCTACGAGCGGATCGAACAGGCGCTCCTGCCTCAGTTCGATCACATCATCACATGCACTGAACGCATGAGGAGGGATCTGCTTACCAAAGGGCTATCGCCAGAGGCTGTAACCACTGTGTATCCAGGGATTGAAGCACCACACGCATGCAACCTCTTCGACCACACAGAGCTGCGTCAGAGATGTGGTCTCACTGCTGACGAGTTCGTTATTGGAACCGTTGGTAGGTTGAGTCCAGAAAAAGGTCACTTATATCTACTCGACGCATTCGTACGTCTCTTGGACGAGATCCCTCAGGCCCGTCTTCTCCTCGTTGGTGACGGTAAGGAGCGAACCACGCTTGCCCGACGCATTGCAACGCTCGGGCTCGAAAGGCGCATCTCACTGCTCGGTGAACTACCGCGTGAAGAGGTTATGAACCTCTACCCATTGATGGATGTCTTTGTACTGCCGTCACTTCACGAGCAATTCCCTGGATCGCTCCTCGAAGCAATGGCACACAGAAGGCCAGTGATTGCAACTTCGGTGGGAGGGATACCAGAAATCCTCGACCATGGAGCCACCGGCTTCCTTGTGCCACCACGAGATGCGGTTTCCCTTGCCAAAACCATACTGATGCTTTATAAGAATGAATCCTTACGAGATCGCGTCGGCCGAGACGGCCAGGAGCACGCCCTGACCACATTCAGTGCAGCCCGTTTTGGCAAGCAAATGGCTATGTTCTATCTTCAGTGCCTGGAGGGCTCAGTCCGGTGAAGGTCCTTATGCAGAGCCGCCGGGACCTTTTGACCCTGGTCGGCGGAGATACTATTCAGGTGCTCAAGACAAAAGAACACCTCGAAGCCCTTGGAATCCATGTGGACATTTCCCTCGATCTCGAACCCACGCTCGCCGGCTATGACCTGGTGCACCTGTTCAATATTACGAGGATACAAGAAACCTATCTGCAGATGCGCCACGCAAAACAGCATGGATGCCCTGTGGCGGTTTCGCCAATCTACCATAATCTTACCGAGTACTATGCAAAGGGCAACTACGGCATCATTCGTTGGCTCTACCGGCTCGTGCGCGACGAGACCGCCCGAGAGGTTCTCAGGGATCTTGTTTCGTTCAAGAAGGATCTACAACAGCTCAGGGCGCTCCGATGCTTGTGGAAGACGGGCTACAAGCAGGAGCAAGAACAGGTCCTCCATCAGGCAGACGTCATCCTACCTAATTCGTACATGGAACAGGAACAACTGAAGAAGGACTTTGGGCTCGACCATGCCTATGTTGTTGCATACTATGCGCCCTCATCGCATTTTTATTTCGCCTCACCAGATGCGTTTGTCACCCGGTACCACATGAGGGATTTCGTGCTCTGTGTAGCGAGATTCGGGGCACGGAAAAACCAGCTTGCACTGATTCGTGCGCTCAGGGCTACCTCCATACCTCTCGTACTGGTAGGATTCCCCTTCAATAGGCAATACTACCGCGCTTGTAGACGGGAGGCCAGTGATGCTACAATTTTTTTTAATCACGTGCCTCACGAAGAGATTGGCAGCTTTTATGCAGCTGCCAAGGTCCATGTGTTGCCCAGCTGGTTCGAGACATGCGGACTCGTAAGTTTAGAGGCAGGCTTGGCCGGCTGCAACGTCGTATCGACCGACCGAGGCTACACAAAGGAGTACTGTAAGGACTACGTATGGTATTGTGACCCATCCTCAGTCGATTCGATACGAGCTGCTGTGCTGCAGGCATATACAGCACCAAAGACCGAGGCATTTAGGAGATACGTACGTGAAACTTTTGACTGGAAAAAGACTGCTAGGGCGACGCTCCACGCCTATGAGAGCGTCCTATAGCCTGGCCAGCATGTGAAGCCAATGCGCGAGCTTACGGTCTCCATTGTCAGCCACGGCCACAAACACTATCTGGATGCCTGCCTAGCCTCGGTCTTCACGTCTGCTGGCTCGGTAGATCTCGAAGTCTATTTGATCGTCAACACCCCTGACAACGGTACAGAATCTCTGGTCAGGTCGCACTATCCTGACGTCACCATATGGACAAACCAACAACCTCGAGGGTTCTCTGAAAACAACAATCACGTATACAGATCGACCCGCAGCAGATATTTTCTCCTCCTGAATCCCGACACCGTGGTGTGTGACGATGGCCTTGCGCGGCTGGTCACCTTTCTGGATGACACACCTCAGGCAGGCGCCTGTGGACCTAAACTCCTTTATCCAGATGGTCGGCTCCAACTCTCCTGTAGACAGTTTCCGACGCTCGCATCGGTCATCATACGGAGGACCCCTTTACGGAAGGTTATCCCCCACAGCAAGATCGTCAGGGACTACACCATGGCCGACTGGGATCACGACTCGATCCGAGAGGTAGACTGGGTTTTTGGGGCATGCCTGATGGTGCGCAGGGCAGCAGCGGATCGCGTTGGTCTGCTCGATGAGGACCTGTATTTGTTCTGTGAAGATATTGATTGGTGTTACCGTATCAAGGCAGCAGGGTGGAAAATCTTTTACGTACCGAGTGCGGTAGTCAAGCACGATCTCGACGATGCCAGCTACGATCGGTTTTGGGGCCGCCAGAGATTCCTCCACTATGCCTCAATGTATCGATACCTGAGAAAACGTATGATCCCATGGTGGATCACCCAACATCCTACACGCCTGCGCTGAGCCTTACTCGGTGTGCCGGCACCTAGAGGCCTGTCCATGGAATTCTTCAATCGAAACCAGAAAAACGCAAGGCCTTTTAAAAAATGGACAAAGGTTTTCGACGTGCTTCTCGTGCAGCCAGATCAAGGTGCCTTTGTGCGCACGCGTATCTTCCATCCGGGTGTTGAGATCCCACTCAACCTTACCTCTCTCGCTGCCTACCTAGAGCAGGAATCGTTGACCTGTGAGGTGTTGGACCTACGCCTGTTCAACAACCCATCGAAGACACTCGAAGAAGTGATACGAGCGTATCGATTTCCAATAATGGGAATCAGTGCCTACACAAGCGAGATTGAAAATGCAGGACGGGTGGCCAAAACCACCAAACAGCTTCGGCCTGAGGTCATCACTGTGGTAGGCGGGTACCATGCCTCTGCAGTGCCAGAAGAAACGCTAGCTACGTATCCTGAATTCGACTTTGTTATTCGAGGCGAAGGAGAGGTAAGCTTTGCTTCCTTTGTACGGAAAGTGCTCAATGGTCAGGATGTGAAAGATCAACGGGGTCTGGTGTATCGCAACGCCTCGGACATCGTCCTCAACCCTAAAGAGCCTGAGATAGCAAATCTCGATACCCTGCCCATGACAGCCCGCCACAAGATACCTATTTACCAATATCAACCAAAACCAGCCACAGGTAATTTCATGACGCTGCCCACCACAGGGATTATGTCGAGTCGGGGATGTCCATTTGAGTGTGCGTATTGCAGCAAGGGCGTGTGGGGACGATCCATTCGATTCCGTTCCCCAACCTCTGTGGTCCAAGAAATCGTAAGCTGTATCGATCAGTATGGTATCCGAGACTTCCGTTTTTACGACGATGCATTGACCAACCCCGCGTGGGATCTCAACGCCTTCTGTTGCATGATCTTGGACAAAGGGCTCAGAATAACCTGGAACTGCTACAGCAGGGTGGACCACATTACAGAAGAAAAACTTCGGCTGATGAGAGATGCTGGCTGCTATCATATCAAGTACGGTGTTGAATTCGGTACAGAAAAGGCCCTTCGCATTACCCACAAACATACAACGCTCGACGACGCTCGCCGAGCGATATCCCTCACCAAGAAGGTAGGAATCGAATGCAAGGCGAGCTTCATTTTCGGGATCCCTGGAGAAACCATCCAAGACTGTGCAAAGACTCTACAATTCGCGCTCGAGCTTTCTCCTGATCTTGCAAGTTTTTATCCGTTCGATCTGTTTCCGGGAACCCACTTTTACGCACGTGCGGTAGAGGATATGGCGACTCACCTCCACAATACACTCCCGCGACATGTGAGCGAAAAACTTGCGCAACGCGCCTACTATCGATTCTATCTGCGACCGCGCTACATTGCCCAACGGGCAAAGCGCGTCTTCAAATATCCAAGAAGAGAATTTGTCGTCCTTTCAAACGGACTAAAAATGATGAGCAAGTTTTTTCTCAAGTCTCTGACAAAGGACGAACGGCTGTAACAGTGCGGTATGTATTCACCTCAGGCCGATGGACGGGCACGGTATATGCCCATGATGAAGCGAACCATTACCTATGGGAAGCTGCTGCTTGGCGCCTGGACGGGCAGGTGGGCCTTATCAGGACCTCTCTACGTGCAGGTAGGCCCTAGCACGACGTGCAATTTCAGCTGTCTGATGTGCTGGGACCACGGGCCAGCAATGGTACCCTCCGGTATCGAACCCGCCCATGCTGACACAAGGTCTGCCCTTGTCGAACAAGCTGCCGGATCGTCGAGAAAAGAGGGAGCCGCTGAGCGTTTCCTCCCAATGGATCGCTTTTCCGACATGCTCACTCAACTCGAGGAGATGGGAACACGCCGGATCAAATTTACCGGCCGTGGAGAACCGCTGCTCCACCCACGGTGGAGGGATATGATCGAGCTCGTCAAGCGAAAAGGGATGCGCTGTACCATCACAACAAACGGTTCCCTCTTTGAGGACTACGATGCTGGGCTCATGGTAGATCTTGGGGTCGATGAACTTGAGATAAGCCTCAATGCTGCAACTCCACAGACACATGCCCACATCGCCAACAGAAACACTACAAAAGGTTTTGAGAAAATCCTGGACTGGGTCAAGCGATTGTCCGCAGAAAAGCGGCGCAAAAGAGCTGAACATCCTTTGACCATTCTTTCCTTTGTCATCCTCAAGACTAATTACACGGAGATTGCTGACCTCCCTGGGCTCGCCAGGAGAGTCGGGTTCCAACGCATAGCACTTCGCCGGGTAAGTTTTCCCTATGCTGCCCGCTCCTACATGCTTGACCGCCAGGATATGATTCGTTTACAGCATATCCTGGATCTCACCGGTAAGCGTTGTGTCACCCTATCGCTCACACATAATTGTGAAGAGATCTCACGTTGGGGGCCAAGCCTCACTCACCGCAGTGAGGAGGAACAGAGACTGTTGCAAAGGACACCGTGCTACGTTGGATGGTACTTCTGCCAGATTCAGGGCGATGGGACAGTGTATCCCTGCTGTCAATGCAACCGACCACTTGGTACACTGACCGATGCATCCTTTCATTCGATATGGCATGGGCAGAGCTACCAGCACTTTAGAACACAGATCCGAACTTTTCACCATGACAAGCAACGAAGCGCTGACGCAGGGTGTCTGTGCAGCGAATGCGGCTTCTTGCGACACAACCTTTCAATGGATCGGATACTACGATGGAACACCTTTCGGCGAACACCAAGCCCCAGCTTGTGGAGTCTGGGGGACCTGAAGCGGTTCTAAATCAAGGCCCAGGAGCCAAGGCGCGGGGCCCTATGACACAGCCTGTTGATATTTCAGTGCTGATTGTGAATCACAATCATCGACAATACATTGGCACATGCCTCGACAGCATCATCTCCAATACTCATGGTGTAACGTACGAGATCATCGTGGTCGACAACTGTTCAACTGATGGGAGCCGCGAATTCATTAAGAAATACTATCCCTCTGTCCTGCTTTTGGAAAACACCCGGATCCAGGGACTCGCACAGAACAACAATACAGCAATTCGTGCAGCAACGGGCCGGTACCTCTTACTGCTCAACCCAGACACAAAGATCTATCCAGGCGCAATGGAGCACATGGTGACCTTCATGGATCATCATCCCGGGGTCGCTGCTTGCGGGAGTAAACTGCTCAATACAGATGGGACGCTACAGTACAGCTGTCGAAACTTTCCGACCCTTTCAGCAGTCCTTTTTCGTGGTTTATCCCTGGCGCGCTGGTTCCCTATCCCCCGGTCGTACCGACGGTATCTCATGGCTGACTGGGATCACAACCAGATACGAGAGGTGGACTGGGTCCTTGGAGCATGCCTGATGATTCGCCCTCAAGCCTTAGAAGACGTAGGGCTCATGGACGAAAAGTTCTTCCTCTATTATGAAGAGATCGACTGGTGCTATCGGGCAAAAAAGAAGGGATGGCGCATAGTGTACTTGCCAGAGGCAGAGGTCATGCATCACTACCTGCGCATGAGTGCTGGCGGCATGCCAGGGCGACTTACCCTCATCCACATGAAAAGCATTGTGCGATACTTTCGCAAACATTTCTGGTCGATTTTTAAGGATTATCTATTCTGAGACGATCTTTTTTGCGAGATGGCCTTTATGTCGATGCCAGCTCATCCGTACCGATGAAGCGTACACCATGCATATTCTGGTCCTCACCTTCCTTGATTACCCGAGCTATGAAGGGGGCGCTATCAGATTGCGGCACCTCAGCAGGGTGCTCCAGTCTCGTGGCCATAATCTCACAGTAATTGCCCCACAGATCGATTTCCACAAACCCCCGCGAGAAGAAAATGTGCGAGAAACTGTCATGCGGGTTCCCATGCACTATCTTGCGCATGCGGCGAGCATACCGTTTTTGGCACGATGGTTATTCGTTGTGCACTTTACACAAGCAGTCCAGCGACTCTGGCATACGTTCGCCATCCGCCTGCCGGTCGATCTCGTGCAAATCGAAGAACAATTTCCGCTGGTGCGGCCAGCTCGCTTTATCAAGGCTAGAACAGGTGCCCCTATCCTGCTCGACGACGTCGTCTTCTTCGAACAGATTGTCGGTGCGAAAGTCCGCCGCTTCCTCAGCCCGACTGCAGCACGAATCGCCCAACGCTTGGTGGCTAGGGCAGAACAGTCAGCATTCTCGCAATGCGACTACTTTACCTACGCATCCCCTATGGCCAACGAGTACTTGAATACACGGGGCTACTCGGGACACATCTTTTTGCCGAACGGTGTCGACACAGGTCATTTCAAGCCTGCTCCACGACGCCGCCACCACAGTGCGCAAGAGCGGCACATATTTTTCAGTGCGAGCCCACGGTCTGATCAAAACCTCCAGGCGATTGAACATCTCCTTGATGCAGCTCCAGAGATCGCCTCACGCTGCTCGTACCCGATACGAATCACTATCGTCTGTGGTCCCCATACGTGGGTCCCTGCGAGGATACTGCGCAAGGCAAAGAGTCTCGAGCGTATTGTCCAGTTTCACGATACCCTTCCTGATATAGTTCCCCTGATTCACAACGCCGACGTAACAGTGCTTCCTTACGGCTCTGGGCATCACATTACAGGTGGTGCACGGCTCAAGGCCCTTGAGTACCTGGCCTGCGGAACGGTACTTGTGTCAACCCCTGAAGGTATCGAGGGGCTTACCGGGCTGCAACCAGGACGTCACTATCTCCTGGCACCCACGCTTTCCGATCTTATCGATCAGACAGTTCGCGTACTCGAGCAACCTTCGGCATACCACCACCTTGGTTCCACTGCCTGTCGTTTCGTGCGTCAACGGTATAGTTGGGAGGTGGTTATGCAGGGGTATCTCGCATTTATAGAATCCTTGGAGCGATGAGCGACGTGCCACAGGTATCCGTCATATTGCCCACTTATAACGAGGCTGAAAACCTTACGATTATCATACCCCATATCTGTTCAGTGCTTGCCAAGGAGGGCCTTGCATACGAGATCCTTGTCATAGATGACGACTCGCCTGACAAGACCGCAGAGGTCGGTCGCTCGTTAGCCACTCGATATCCGGTCAAGGTACATGTCCGCACGGGTCAGCGCGGACTGGCACAAGCTGTCCTGAAGGGCTTTGAACTGGCACGTGGAGATATATGCCTTGTCATGGATGCCGACTTGAGTCATCCGGTGGAGAAAATCCCAGACATGGTTCATCCGATCCTGCAGGGAACATGTGACATCACGGTAGGAAGCAGATATACAGCCGGAGGCGCATGTAAGGACTGGCCATGGACAAGACGAATAACGAGCAAGATTGCCAGAGGGATTGCCAGGGGCCTAACAAGCCTCTCTGACCCCACGAGTGGCTTCATGGCCTTACGAAGCACCTTGGTGCAAGGGCTGGACCTCGATCCTATAGGCTGGAAGATCGTACTGGAAGTCGTGGTCAAAGCACATGCTCGGGTCAAAGAGGTGCCGATCGTTTTTTCGGATAGAAGATGGGGAAAGAGCAAACTCGACGCAACGGTGCAAAGAGAATACCTTATACACCTATGGCGACTTTACCGATACAAGTACTCGAGCTGGCTTCGATTCCCTAAACGTCAGCATAAATGATATACGACGAGAAGGCCCTCTTACCATTGACAGTGCGAGACAACATCGAACCATGAAACCAGAAAACGTTTCTATTCGCATGGCACTCGTACTCATCGTTGGAATCTTCCTTGTATGCTGTGGCATAGGTATCGATGCTTCACATATTGAACGACACATACGTGCCCTAAGCCCTGATGCCCAGCTCACTGACCTGACAGGATCCATTATCGAGATTATGCCGAACGCTTTGATCATTGCAGGGGTCCTCCTGATCGTAGCTGCCCTTGGACGGCGCCTTCTCCAACGCCTCAATGAAAGGATTGGCTCCTATCTGGAACAGATCCCTGAACATACCTTCCTATGGGCACTCCTGTCAGTTGCCTTGACAGTACGTCTGGCGTGGGTGCTCGCCATCCCTTCGCTTCCGGTCGTCGACTTTGCCTATTATGAGGAAAAGGCTTGGCAGATGGCGCAGGGCCTTGGCTATCAGGCCAACGGGAAACCCACAGCATTCCGTCCGCCAGGATATATCCTATGGCTCGCAGGGATCTATAGTCTCTGCGGAAGGAGCCTGCTCGCAGGCCAAGTCGCTAACGTACTTCTTAGTACCTTTGTGTGCCTACTTGTCTATCGAATTGCCTCAAAGGGCGGCCTATCGCGTAGAGCGAGTCGGATAGCTGCCCTTATTGTTACCCTTTTCCCCAGTCAGATCTTCTATTGCTCGCTCACAGGCACAGAAGGACTCTTTACCTTTCTATTCATGGCTGCACTCGTGGTATGGGTACAAGGGTTTGATCAGGCCTCTTGGAAGACAGACGTGTCCACAGGAGTTTTGCTTGGGTTGGCAACACTCGTGCGGCCTGTCTCTCTGTTTCTTCCTGGCCTGTTCCTTGTCCATCTCAAGCTTTACGGTAAGGGATGGATTGAGAGCGTCAGACGGCCTTTCCTCGTAGGAGTAGCGATGCTCGTTCCTATCCTCCCATGGAGCATTCGCAACCTCATTGTGATGAAGTCGCCGATCTTGATCTCTACCAATGGCGGGATCACCCTGTGGATGGGGCTCAATGAACACGCAACTGGCACATTCATGAGTCCGCCAGCAGAAAGCCCCCTTCGTGCCATTGAGGACGAAGTAGAGAAGAGTAGACAGGCTACAAGGCTTGCCCGCCTATTTGTCAGAGAGCATCCAGGCCGGGTAGTGATCCTGAGTCTAAAGAAGTTTTTTTACCTCTATGCAACCGATATCAGCGGTGCCCAATTCAGCTTCGCTCATACTGCACGGCCTGTGGCTTTGAGCCTCAAGGTGGGAAGTATCTTGATCGCACAGGGGTTCTATCTCGTCGTAGGAGTTTTCGCGTTGTGGGGCGTAGCTCGATTTCTGCCTCTATGGCGCCACTATCCTGTGCAAGGGCTACTGCTAGGCAGTATCATCTATTTTACCGTGTTGTATGCAGGGGTCTTCCATGGCGAAGACCGTTTTCATCATCCGTTGATTCCAGTCTTTTCGATCCTAGCTGCGCATGGGATGTTTTCCTCACGAACGTCCGTCTCATGAGGAGACCACAATGAACACTGATATGGAGTCAGTACCAGCGTGTGACCTCTGTGGGTCTGAGCACACCAAAAAGATCTTCGAGGAACGAGGATTCCCCATAGTCCGATGCTGTCGATGCGGTCTTGTCTATGTGACACCCAGGCTCACCCAGGCCAGGATCGCCGAGCTATTCGAGCAGTTTGCCAGGGGCCAACGGGAACAAATCAGTGCAGAACTCGGACTGGCCCCGCTTTGGGACAAGGAGTCGCCAAGGGAAAAGCACCGCTATGACGAGTGCTTGAAGATCCTTCTGGCCAAGCTTGGCCCTGGATCACGGAGGTTGCTCGATGTAGGGGCAGGAAACGGCAACCTTGTGAAAAAGGCTAAGCAGCTTGGATTCGAACCATATGCCTTTGATGTAATGCCCACCCACATCGAACGGCTTTCAAAGGAGCATGGTATCCCCGGAACGAGCGCCCCTAGCCTGCACGATGCTGCCCTGCCTGATGCCTCCTTCGATGCAGTCACCCTGTGGGACGTCCTCGAGCACCTTCCCTCCCCATCTTCGACACTCAGGGAGATACATCGCATCCTCAAACCAAAAGGCATACTCGCACTCAAAACACCCAATTATAATTGGCTCATCCTTAAAGCCCACCTACTAACAAGTACCCTTGGACGCAATGCCCACAAACGAATACCACTGCTCAGTAGTTTTGGCGTCTTTGCCCCCGAGGTCCATCTTTACAATTTTAGTCCACGCACACTCACCTTGATGCTCGAAACAACAGGATTCTCTGTGTGCCTTCTCTCACTTGGGAAAAGTACCGAGCCTGTAAGCAGGATAAGCCTCTTCTTGCACGATATCGTCACGTATGCTGCGCGAGGCATCTACTATCTGACATTGCAGCGTATCAATCTGAATCCATCGCTTACTGCCTACGCTGAAAAGAGGGGACCTTACTAGACATGCACCGTTCAGGCAGAAATGCCTATGGTTATCTTACGAAGGGGTGGGAGCGGATACAATCTATCTGCGAATACATGACGTCTGAATCCTATGGCCTCCCTGTGAACAATGTATGCATAACGAGCTCGCTCAGCCGTCTTCCACGCACGCCTATACTCGGAGATGGCTTGGGCAAGCTCCTGCGCCCGTGGCATGCCTGGGGAGTCCACTTGCTCTGAAGCAGAGGTGAGCATCTTTCTGGCTGTAGCATCTGAATACAAACGGTCCAAATGCTCCTCTGCCCTTCTCAACTTTTCCAGTGCCTCCTCGAGCTTTTCTGCCTCTCGCCTGAGTGTATAGGCAGCCTCTTTGAGAAATTCGACTTCTTCGGGCGTAACTTCTGACACCTTTTTGCCGAGCAAACTCACGGTTAAAGCCCTTGTCTTTGTCCCTATACGAACAATGCAAAGGTACTACCCGTTTGTTCGACGTACTGTCTACTCGAGATGTATTCTCCCCAAATCATAGCTACCGGTCAAGGTGCCTTTTTACAACGCGCACTGGCTGCAGCCAAGGTTTTTTTTGAAGTAACGTGGTATCATAGCTCAGCAGTACGTAGAGACAACGGGAATGGGGGAAGACACCATGAAGAGCAGAGGTATCGGGTATGTGAGACGTGGCTTTTTGACCCACATGGCAGGATGTGTGCTTCTCGGTATAATGCTTCTCTCTGGCCTTGGATGTTCAGACAACGGCGACAAAAAAAAGGAGCCGGTCCCACCGATCCCCACCCAACAAACCAGGCTCACACTTCTTCATACCAATGACATGCATTCCCAACTGATCGGCTATGGCCCCAACAGCGAATGTACCCCTTTGCGTACTGGGGATGACAGCACTGTCGGAGGGATCGTGCGCATCGCTGGCAAGGGCATCCCAAGGTATTCCCACTGTCCTCGTAGACGCGGGCGATTTCATGATGGGGTCGGCCTTTGAACTTCTCAGAGGTAAAGCTGAATTGGACATTATGCGTACCATGAAGTACGACGTGATTACCCTGGGCAATCACGAATTCGATTGGGGGCCTTCGGGCACAGCAACAATTCTTTCCTTTGCCAACGGACTTTCCATCGTGGCGTCCAATCTCGTATTCGACCCTGACCATCAGGGTGATGATGCGCTCGCTGAACTCTATCGCCAGGGTGTAATTACACCTTACAGTATCAAGACGTTATCAAACGGGCTCAGCATTGGCTTCTTTGGTCTGATCGGCAAAGATGCGGATTCAGTCGCTCCGTTTGCCCGTCCGGTAACCTTTGGCGATCAGGCAGAAGCTGCACGATCCATGGTGGGGGAACTTACACAAGCTGGTGTCGATCTCATTGTGTGTCTCTCGCACTCAGGGCTTCAAGAAGACAGTGCACTCGCTGCAGCAGTCCCTGGGATCAATATCATTGTCAGTGGCCATACCCATGAAATTACTGAAACACCTCTGACGGTCGGTGACACGTTGATCGTGCAAGCAGGGGCCTACACACGGTATCTGGGCATCCTCGACCTGGATCTTGCAGGTAGCAGGCCGCGTGTGGTGTCCTATGAACTCGTATCCATCGACGATACTATACAAGGTGACCCGCTCGTGTACGCTGCTGTTGAACGCTCCATCGAGGAACTGAACGAGCAGATCCTAAGACCTATGGGATGGGAATTTGACCGACCGGCAGTCGAGACGTCATTTGACCTTGTCTCGCTCGACGGCCAGGAGAACACCCTCGGTAATCTTGTCACCGACGCAATGCGGTGGATGGTAGACCGCTATGAATACGATCCTGAGGATCCTGAAACACGACGAGTCGATTTTGCCATCGAATCCCATGGTGTCATCCGTGACGATATCCTCCGTGGGTCTACTGGCATCCAATCGTTCTCGGACATCTTTCGGGTCCTTCCCTTGGGGTTTGGACTCGAGGGCGGTGTAGGGTATCCCATGCTCACGATCTATGTGACGGCAGAGGAGCTAAAAAAGGCATTAGAGGTGATCACGACTGTGTATCCTCTCAAGGGAAGCGATTATTGGCTCAATGTCAGTGGTCTCAGGGTCGAATATGCAGCACGAGGAATACCGTTCTCATTGGTTCGACATATTTACGTAGGAGATGACGAGCATGGGTATGCGTCAGAGCCGCTCGATACAAGTCCAGCGAACACCCAACTCTACAAGGTAGCTGTCAACTATTATGTCGCTCAATTCATAAAGGTCATCGGTGAATACACGTACGGTATCTTGACCATCATACCCAAGGACAAAAACGGGATGAGTTATCTCGACAAGGACATTCATCCCAACGGCCTCGACGAGGCCAGAGTGGATATAGATCCAGAACAACCGGGCGTGCAAGAACTTTATGAATGGAAAGGTCTCCTCGACTACGTGGCATCCTTCGATGATACTGATGGAGATGGCATCCCCAATATACCGGAACGATACAGGACAACCACAGGAAGAATACGCAAGGTTTCCTGCTTTATTGCTACTGCAGCCTACGGATCGCCTTACGCGTCCCGTGTGGAGATTCTCCAGAACCTAAGGGATGAGGTGCTTGAAAAAACACCATTGGGTAAGGCATTCATCGAGTGCTACTACACCGTTGGAGGCAAGGCCGCTGCATGGATAGAAGGAAAGACATGGGCCTGTACAGTCGTCAGGATCCTCTTGCTCCCTTTGGTTGGGGCTGCAAAAATAGCCCTTGTTGTTTTCTAATGACGAGGACTTCGAGGTCACATTGCCCACGCGGTAAACCAATGCGAAAAGGTTTCAGCCCATAGCGCAACCTCGTTCGTTCGACTGCACGGGTGCTGCTGGCCGACACGACTACTTGTCGTCTTACGCTGTGACGTGCCGCATCGTTCTTTTCCCGATACACGGATATCAAGGGTGTTCCTCAATGGCTTCTATACTCGATATGCTCTCTGAGACAGTTCGTACTGCGCTCGCCGCTCATGTGCCCACCACTGTACAGCTTGAGGGAGTTGGAGTTCAGCCGACAACTAACCCTCGGTATGGGGATTACCAATGCAATGCCTGCATGATGGTGGCCAAGGCTTTGGGTTCACTCAAGCCACAGGAACTGGCACGTCGTGTTGCCGAGGATCTTAAAGACAGTCCACTACTGGAGAAAGTCGAGACAGCAGGACCAGGCTTTATAAATCTATGGATCAAAAGGTCATGGCTGGCTCAATGCTTGTCAGAAGTCTACAGGGACGAGCGACTCGGAGTAGATGTCCCAGGGAAAGGTCGGAGGGTAGTCATCGATTACTCGAGCCCCAATGTTGCCAAGCCCATGCATATTGGACACCTCCGTTCCACGATCCTTGGCAACGCACTCGACAGGACCTACCGGTTCCTGGGCTATGAGGTCATTTCAGATAACCATATCGGCGACTGGGGTACCCAGTTCGGCATCCTCCTGGTGGGATTCGAGCGTTTTGCCGATCACGAGTCATTTACGAAACACCCCATTGAGGAGCTCGAGAGGGTGTACGTGACCTGTTACCAAAAGGCCAAGGAAGACCCAACCCTCATGGAAGAGGCTCGCAGGGCACTCGTCAGGTTGCAACAAGGAGATCCAGCAAGCAGGTCGCTTTGGTCTACATTCGTTGCAGGTAGCCTCGAGGAATTCAACAAGATGTACGAGCGGCTGGGGGTCTCTTTCGATCACACGCTGGGCGAGAGTTTTTATAACGATCGCCTTGCTGGCGTTGTCCAAGATCTTTGCACGAGAGGCCTTGCTCGGGAAAGCGAAGGGGCTATTGTAGTATTTTTAGATGACGAACACCTGCCACCCTGCATCGTACGAAAGAGCGACGGCGGCTTCAATTATGCAACGACCGATATTGCAACCATTCTGTATCGGTGTGAACGATGGGATCCTGAGAAGATTATCTACGTGACCGACGAGCGCCAACAGTTACATTTTCGCCAAGTGTTCGCTATCGCCCGGAAACTAGGTGTCTCCGTCGATCTCGAACACGTCTGGTTCGGCCTGATGAGGCTACCCGAGGGGACCTTTTCAACGAGAGAGGGTAATGTGATACGCCTTGAACGCCTGCTCGACCAAGCAGAACAAAAGGCCTATGAGGTCGCACGCGAACTCAATCCTACTCTTGGCGAACACATGCATCGAGAGATCGCCAGAAAGGTGGGCATAGGAGCTGTGAAGTATGCAGACTTAAGCCAGAACCGGCACAGCGTGGTTACATTTACGTGGGAAAAGGCTCTATCCCTTGAAGGAAACACTGCTCCCTACCTCCAATACAGCTACGCACGCATCCAGAGCGTCCTTCGCAAGTACCAGTCCGAGTATGGAAACCTCAACGGCATCTCTTCGTCTTCGGCCGTGGTCCTGACCGAGGAGGAAGAGGTAGCACTTGCGAAAAGGGTGCTTGAGTTTCCTCACGTGATCGCAAAGGTTGCCACAACCTATAGACCAAATGTCCTGACTGACTACCTTTTCGACCTGGCCTCTGTGTACAATAGGTTCTACCAAAATATCCCGTTTCTGAAGGCTCCCCATGGCATACGAGAAAGTCGCGTACTGATGTGCGACCTTGTAGGAAAGCTCATACAGAGGGGCCTCGACCTCCTGGGGATCGAGGTGCCTGACAGAATGTAACGGATCTTTAAGCAGAGGGAATCTAACCGATGGATACTCCTATAGACGACTCAAGAAAAAGGCCACAGCAGATGCCCAAGCAACCTAACGATAAGAAGCCGCGACCCTCAGGGGATAATGTACAGCGTAAGAGAATTCATTTCTCTGTCTGGTATTTTGTCGTCGCACTCATCCTCCTGATGATGGCTCAAAACTATCTGTTGAAGCGACACCTGAAAGAGCTCCCCTACAGTGAATTCAAACGTCTGGTAGCTGAAGGAAGGGTCGAATCATGCGTCATCGATCAGGATCGCATCCAGGGCGTTCTAAAACCCACTGGTCCTTCACCAGAAGGCCCTCCCTCACAAAGGCCACTCGGAAGAGAATTCTTTACCTATAGGGTTGAGGACCCTACCCTCATCAAGGACCTCACAGATGCAGGAGTCAACTACAGGGGCGCAGTGGCCACCCAGTGGTTTCAAAACTTCCTGGTCTCATGGGTCCTACCCTTGGTTTTTCTGTTTGCCATCTGGGGATTTCTCTTGAGGAGGATGAACCCAGGGTTGAGTGTAATGGCATTCAAGAAAAGTAGGGCAAAGATCTATGGCCAGCATGAAACAGGGGTGACGTTCGACGATGTGGCAGGAATCGACGAGGCCAAAGAGGAACTCCAGGAAGTCGTCGAGTTCCTCAAGCACCCAGAACGGTACAAAGGGCTCGGGGCACGGATCCCCAAAGGAGTGCTTCTCGTAGGCCCCCCTGGTACCGGCAAGACACTCCTGGCTAAGGCAGTAGCAGGAGAAGCAGGGGTCCCTTTTTTCAGTATGAGTGGTTCTGATTTTGTAGAAATGTTTGTCGGTCTTGGAGCTGCTCGGGTACGAGATCTCTTCGAGCAGGCAAACCGCAATGCACCGTGTATTATCTTTATCGACGAATTGGACGCACTCGGTAAGGCACGAGGCATAGGACCCATTGCGGGCCACGACGAACGAGAGCAAACACTGAATCAGCTCCTTGTTCAGATGGATGGCTTTGACCCCAATGCTGGCGTGATCATTATGGGCGCGACCAACCGACCTGAAATACTGGATCCTGCCCTGCTCCGGCCTGGCCGCTTCGACCGTCATGTCCTGGTTGACCGTCCAGACCTGAAAGGCAGGGAAGAAATTCTTCGCGTTCATGCTAAGAAGATCAAACTCGATCGGGACGTGGATCTCAAGGTAATCGCCACACGCACGCCTGGGTTCGTAGGCGCAGACATCGCCAACCTAGTGAATGAGGCAGCGCTACTGGCTGCCAGACGAGGTAAAAGCTCGGTTGGTATGGCAGAGTTCAGCGAGGCAATAGAAAGGGTCATCGCAGGACTGGAAAAGAAAAACAGACTCCTCAACGAGAATGAAAAGAAGGTTGTTGCTTACCATGAATCCGGCCATGCAATAGCAGCCTCTGCTGTCTCTGGTGCAGACCCAGTGCACAAGGTGTCGATTATCCCAAGGGGCATTTCAGCCCTTGGTTATACATTACAACTGCCAACCGAGGACCGCTATCTCATGACCCGATCAGAACTCCTCGATCGTATGGTCGCCCTTCTTGGAGGAAGAGCTGCAGAAGAAATCGTGTTCAACGAAATCTCTACTGGTGCACAAAACGATCTTGAAAAGGCAACCGACATCGCCCGCAGGATGGTCAAAGAGTACGGAATGAGTAAGCGAATCGGGCTCGTCACCTATGAACAACGACGGCAGCCCTTTTTGGTCGGCTTGCAAACAGTATCTGAAAAGCACTACAGCGAGGAAACAGCCAGAGAAATCGACAAAGAGGTCGAAAGCCTGTTAGAAGAAAGTTACCATAGAACAAAGCAGATCCTGTTGGCACACCGCCCGCTGCTGGACGAGATGGCGAATCTGCTCCTTGCCAAAGAAGTACTTGAAGGAGAGGAACTCAATGCCATTCTCAACAGGGCACGACCCGACCACTCCTCGTGACTCATTGTCTGCCGTAGCCTGACCTCGAGAAAAAAGACCCTTTCCTTTGGGTCCGTCACTGCGTCCCTGTGACCGACCGGTGCAGACTGCCCATGCCGTCCGTGTACGCACATTGAGCCTCCAAGCTAGCAGGTGGTGCACTGTCTGACATATCCGAGGATCCCCTGAATCGTGTTGGTCAAAAAATACCGCTCGCGCTCCTGTATGTCTTCATCCAGAGACCGAAAGAGCGAGAAGTGGGGGTCCTCCTCGAGCAGTCGTTTCAAGCTCTTCTCTATGATACGCTCCTCGGATTCGTGCTGGTACGAACGGACCGTATCTGTCCAACGTAGAAGCTGATCTCTAGCGGCAGCAATCATCGTCAAAGGAGATCGACTCATGCCGAAATGACCTACACAGAGTATCTCAGGACAGTACTGGGCAAGTGTCTGGAGAGAGGCCAACCAAAGGTCCAGTTTGAAGACCGGTGGGGTAGCTGGTCTCAGGTACCACATCCCTCCAGCAAGTTCATAATACACACCTACACATTCACCAGCGAACAATATGTGCCGTACAAGATAGCTCATGTGATGAACTGCATGTCCTGGGGTTTCAATACACTGGATTAGCGTGCCATCTCGATCTGCAACAGAGGTGGCGATCCTTTGGGCATCAACAGGAGTGAATTCGCCGTAAGCTTCAGCAACTGGCCCCAAGACCTTTCGCGAGGCCTCCCAAAGGTGTGTGGGATCTATGAGATGTGCCACGGCCTTAGGATGACATACAACGACCGCCTCTGGATAACGATTGAGGAGCATACCAGCACCACCTGCGTGGTCAACATGGATGTGGGTAAGAAGCACATAATCAAGGTGACTGATATCTCGCTCTTCTAGTGCCTCAAGGAGTGGAGGGATTGTGGCTTTGGGTCCAGGATCAACCACAATGGTGCGCTTTTGATCGATGTAGAGCCACGCAGAAATAAAATGACGAAATCCCTTTAGATCCAGATCAAGAGGGATGAGAAACAGGCCATCCTCAATGCACAGGTGACGCTGCGCCATCTATCAGTACGGTTTGCCCATCATCCTGAGGATCCATAAGCTCAGGTCAGGCCAGTAAGTGATCAGGAGCACGGAAAAAAGAAGTATCGCCATAAACGGCAGGCTTGCACGCGTTATGTAGAGGACTGGCTTGCGAAATCGATAGCTTGAGATGAACAGACTCATGCCCACCGGCGGCGTGAGGTACCCGATCTGCATATTCGAAAGAAATACCATGCCTAGGTGCACAGGATTGATACCATAGTTTTGAGCCACAGGAAGGATCAGGGGAACTACGACGATGATAGCTGAAAAGATATCCAGGAGCATGCCCAATATGAGCAGGAAGCCATTCAGCAGCAGGAGGAAGGTGAGTTTGCTGGAAATATACGTGTTGAGGAACTCGAACATTTTGGTGGGCACATCGGCATCGATACAATAGTTGGTAAACGACATCGCTGCCCCAACGATGATCATGATACCGCCTACCATGATCATGCTCTGCCGTATAATCCGCACGAGGTCACGTATCTTGATGTCCCTGTAAATACACACTTCAACCACAAGCGCATAAAAGGCTGTGACAGCGGCCGCCTCGCTGGCCGCAAAGTAGCCGCTATAAATCCCTCCGAGGACGATGACTGGAAGTGGGACCTCCCACTTGGCTTCCCAAAGCGCCTCCCACATAGTCTTGAGTTTAAGCGGTGTGGACTCTATATGTGCTGAAAGGGCTGAGGAAACACAGTACGGGGTAAGCAATAGAAGCATGAGCACGCCGGGCACCACCCCAGCAATAAACATATCGAGGATTGGCGCCTTAGAGATCACCCCATAAAGGATAAGGGGGATGCTAGGTGCAAACAACAATCCAAGACTGCCTCCTGCGGTAACAAGACCAAGTGTAAAGCTTTCCTTGTAGCGATCTTGGATCATGGCTGGATACAGGAGTGCACCAAGCGCCACTATGGTAACGCCAGAGGCACCAGTAAACGCAGTAAAAAGACTACAGGCCACCAAGGCCACAATCGAAAGCCCGCCAGGGAACCATCCGAAGAAGGCCCTGGTTAGTTTCACAAGCCTTCTTGGAGTACCTGCTTCTCCAAAAAGATATCCTGCAAAGGTAAAGAGCGGGATGGTCAGATAGATCGGGTTGCTCGATATCCTGTATATCTCTGTTGCGACGCTGGTGCTCGATATCTCTTGAGCATAAAAGCCGAGAAGTGCAGAACCGGCCAATACCGTGAAAATAGGGGCACCCAAAAAGAGACACACCACAATTATGACGATACCAGCGCTAATCATTGTCTATCCTGTCCTGTCCAGGTCTCTTTGAGCCCTACCAGAAAATACCTGGCAAATCTTAGACCCATGACGCAAAAGGCAATAGGAAGGAAAAGCTGAAAAAGCCACAAGGGGACATGGTCCACAAGATATCCTCCCCTCTGGTGCCGAAATTCGTCCAGGAACATCATCAGCGTCGCCTTTGTAAGCAACCCGCACACCACCGCCGCAAATGCATCGCAGAGTACTCGAATACCGAGGCCGATTCGAGCTGGAACAAATCGGGCTGCAATATCGATACTTATGTGATTGTGCTCTCTGCTTGCCACCATCGCTCCCAACAACGTAAGAAGCAGCACAAGGTGTCGCAGCAGTGGGTCAGCCCATACGAGACTGATATTGAACTTACGCAGCACGATCTGGCCAAAAGCTAGGCCCACCATGAGCACAAGAAGCAATGTCAAGAAGTAGTCTTCCACCTTGTGAAGCGTCTCAAAGAAAAGTGACCGTTTCTTGTTCATCGCATCCTCAGTGAGCGGTTCCGGTGCCTGGAGCACGTTACTTCTTCGCAGCTGAACGCTCCTTACGATACGTGCTTATTGCGTCTTGAACCGTCTGTAATGTCTCTTTGGTAAAGACTTGCTGAGCAAGTTTTTCTTTGACACGGTCGATCAAGGCGACAAATTCTTTATAGTCCTCTGGCTTAACCTCGACAAAGACAATATTGTTTTTCTTGAGCGTCTCAATGGCTGCTTCATTATCCTTTCTTGTCTGAAGCTTCATCTCTTCAAAATGCCTGCGTGCAATCTCCTTGACCTTGTCCCGGTATTCGGCAGGTATCTTGTCAAATGCATCTTTCTTGAGCATCACGAGTCCATACGTATACAAAAGAGGGACATTGGTCACGTTCTTTATCTTGCTGTGCCACTGGAGAAGGATCGCTCCTGAAGGAGTGGTAATGGCCGTATCGATAAGGCCAGTCTGAAGCCCCGTCAAGACATCAGCAAGAGAAAGCGGGATGGGAGGCACCCCTGCCATCTCGAATGTCGTCGTACCTACGGGATCGCCCTCAGGGATCCAAATCTTGTGACCTTTGAGGTCGCCGACCGATGCTATTGGCGACCCTGTTGACATGATATAGACAAACCCGGTTTCGAGCCATGTCAACGGGACATAGCCTTTGTCAGCAAGCGCCTTTTCAAACAAAGGTAGTATCTTCCCCATCACTGCATCTATCTCATCATAGTCCTTGAAAAGCAAAGGGATGCTGGGAATCCTTAGATCCATATACACAGCTGCGGCCTCTCCAGCCATAAAGGCACCACCTTGGAGTTGGTTGGTATCCATCTTTCTCAAAATGTCGGCTCCAGTACCCATCGTCCCACCGGTATATACCTTGAACTCCACCTGATTGCCTGTCGTTTGTTTCACCTCTGCGTTCATGGCATGAAAGATCTTGAGCTGATTGCTGCCTTCAGGGGCAAGTGTCGCGATCTTTAGCCGTACGGTCTCTGCTGCTGCACCATTCAGGGCTCCAACTCCAAGATAGAGTGCAATGGTCGTTACAAGGATGAGTATCCATGGTCTTTTCATACGGTGTCCCTCCCTGGCAACATTGTATCAAGGTGGCGACTAGCCATGCGCGTAGTGTTGCGTCTCATGTGCTGGCTAGAAGTACGCATCTGCAGATGTGAGCAATTCCAGAGCCTTTTTCTTTGCCACAGTATTGATCAAGGTGAGCTCAGGTTCGATATCAGCAGGGGTATCCAAGACCTTTTGGAGCAATGTATCGTGTAGCTCTCTGTCGTACATCAAGCGTGCGTACTGCTTGGCGTACATGACGTAATCCATAAGGAACGCCCCCTTGCTTATATTGATAGCTTTTTCAAAGTGCTGTCGTGCCTCTTCCGGCTTACCGCCGTATGCAGGAGGTCGTATGGTCAGGAGCACGCCCATAAAAAGGTGGGCACCGCCATAGTAGAAGGTTTCATCGAGCTCAAGCACCCGCTCAACAAGACTCTGCACCTTAGGAAGGTCCGAAAGTGCATCATAGTCGCTCGAATGGGCCTGGATCCATCCTGCCCAGCACGTTGCCGTATAGAACAGAAACGGCACGTCCTTTGGACCAAACTCTCTGAGGCAGGTGACAAACTCCTCATATGGCTTGTCTTTCACCTGGGCAAATCTCTTGCTGTGCAAACTCATTGCCCGAACGGCGTAGTCTTTGGCCTTGTCAGTCAACAGCTTGTTTCTTTCTGGGTCCTTGTCTCCGACAAAGGCAGACCCATATGCCGAGTAGGCCTGAGCGCCTGCCAGAAGAAGGTTCTTGTTCCTTGGGCTGTGATCGATAAGGCCGTCAATGATGAGGAGGAACGCAGGTGCACCGGTCTCTGCCAATTGAAGGTCGCGCTGCTTCATGAACGATGTAGTGAGGTCGTGCATGATGGGCTTGGTAAAATGGCCAATAATGCTTCCGCAACCCATCAAGGTAACACACGCCAAGACGACCATGCTGGCCAGGGGCTTTTTACGGTACTGCATCTGTGCCATTCCTTCTGTCAGATAGGGGCTGGGGTCTCTTCTATAGCCATAGCGACAAAAGATCCTCAGTATAATAGATGAGAAGGAATATGAGATCAATAAATAACGTAAATAACATCAGGGAACCCAACTGTGCTCCACCAGGATTTGATCATAGATGCTGCTGTGCTTGTGATCATTGAGTTAAGAGACCGTAACAGCCACTCCGATATGTGCACAAGTAGTCGACCGCAGAGTATTCCCATTGGGTTTGTAACTGACTAGAATGATATAGTTACGTGCTTACACGTAAAGCACTTATCTGATTGGCACACGGAGCTAAAGCCTGTCACCATGGACGTATCGACGAGCCATACAGAAGAAAAGGTCAAGATTCTGATAGACCCCCTCTACGTCAACCCGTATCCTTTTCACTTACTACCGAGAATACTATCTGCTCGCGGTCTCTCAATTGGCTCTTCTATCATGAGCTACCCATTTCCGTTAGAAACTCTTTGTGTACGCAAGGCCTTTGGACCTGGCAGGTTCGACGGTATGGACATCGGGTTCGGCTTCACCAGTATCTTGGACCAAGACCTCAATGTGAGAGCCAAGGTCCTGGAAACATACGTCAAGAGAAAGTGGCCCATTTTTTCGTTCCACGCGACCTTTGGTGGGGGGTCACCGCTGTTTGCAGATACCCGCATGGAGCTTACCGAAGACAATGAGCGCACCAAAAGAGGATTGCGCAACCAAATACGAGCAGCCATACAGTTGAGATGTCGTCGGACGGCAGTAATAGTACTCCATTTAGGAAGGTGCATGGATGATCCGAGCAATGCCCTCACACGATCCTTGCGCGTTATAGAATCGGCACTTCCTTTGGCCGAAGAGAGCGGACTGATTCTCGCCCTGGAAAATATGCCTCGCTGTCCAGATGGCGGAATCTACCTTGGCTCAGACTACCGCGATTTGAAAAAGGCCTTACATCTCTTGAGAAGTCCGGCAGTGAAGGTATGTCTCGACTGGGGGCACGCCAATAACTACAGCCGCTTCTTTGCAAAGGACAACAAGAGACGGTCAATAGATACCTATGTTCGGACCTTTGGATATGTGACCGAGATGATAGAAGAACTCGGGAAGGACATTGTCTACGCACATATCCACTACAACCGGAGTCACAGATTGAACAGCGAGGCACTATTCGATGAATACGACGAGCATATGGCTCTGTCCCGTATTCCTGCCGAAGAACGTGGTGCCTTTACCAAGGTGGTTTCCCACCTGCTCCGCAGTTCCTCGATCCCAGAAGTTGGCCTCATCAATCTCGAGCTTATCCCAAAGAAGTTCTTCGGCATTTACAAGGCATTCCCCACAGGCAGTACCTTCGGTGAACAGATTGCAAGTGTCAACCTGCTACGCCAGATGATCAACGCTGGATTGCATACCTCCCACTGAGATCAAATCTGACAAGGCCACTTGCCTGTGCTCAGAGGAACACCGATTTCCACGAGGCTGTGCTCAGCCCCCTCGTGCGGTTCGGCAGCCCCGGATTGTCACAGTCGGTGTCATCATGGACGGCCAGTGATGAGCAAACGATTCTGGCCGTCTGTAGTAATCAGGAGATCAGGGATGTGGTCGCCGTTCACATCGCCAAAGGCAGCACTCCACGCAAAGTCCTCCATTACCACTGCCCGGGCATTAGTACCAGAATCCCTGTCGGTGAGCGAAAACATAGGTTCTGTAAGATCGAACAGAGAAAATCTCTCGCCACTACCGTGGTATACATAGCATACGCGGGTGAGCGGTCCGATACCGTAAAGTGATCCTTGTGGATAGTTAGCCCATACGATTAAGTCTATAAGGCTGTCTTGGTCGAGATCTGCAGCGTCAACGCCAGCACTTGCGCTGTAGGTGCCTCCTTCTCTTGCTTCTGGAAGCACGTCACTTCTATCGATGAATGTTCCATCGCCGTTGTTGATGTACAATGAATTCGGTTGACCAACGACGTCCAAACTGTCCTCTCCCCCTACCACAGGCCATTCATTACCTGCAGGACCCCCCACACCACCATTTGCAATCAAGATATCGAGTAGGTCGTCGTTATTTACAAAAGCCAGCTCGACTGCATTACTGTACAAACGTTGACTGTTAGGAAGCTTGTACCCGCTGGTAAAAGAGCGGGGATGCTTATAGTAGTAGACTTGGTTGCCGTAGGTCCCATTACCAAGGGGACCAGTATTGGCAACAACGATGTCAGGATACTCGTCCTGGTCGAGCCTGCCTGCAGCAACACCTTTGCCCATTGATCCTGAACTACCAGGCAATTCGACCGGAGTCGCGGTTTCAAAATAGTCAGGGGGTCCTTCATTGAAAAACACCTTGGGAGGTCCGTTCATACTTACTAGGACGAGATCCGTATACCCGTCTTGATCGAAATCTGCTGCAGCTACCCCTGAGGTCTTGTCTCCTTCGGCACGCAGCGCTGTCGAGAGACCAAGCTCATTAAAGGTTTCTGTCTCGCTATCCCAGCGATAGAGCCGGTTGGGATCTGTATCGTTGGCGAAAAACAGAAACGGTCCGTCCTCACCCACCAGTGCATCTGAGAAAAACACCACGACATCGCGACTTCGTTCAGAATAGCGACCAGTAGACTCAAAAAGAGACACAGTCTCATCGGTAAAACCGCCATACCCATCGTTGACATAGATACGATTCACGTTGTGCCACGGGTCTGTAGACCATGATCCGTTCGCCAGGACTATAAAGTCCATTATCGGCCACGGCCCTTGACCCATAGGACCAAAGGTCCCAAAGGCAGCCTTAAAGGTCATCTCACCATCCGAGGGAAAGACGCCAGGAAGGATCGTCACATCTTGGAGTTGTCCGTCACCATGGTTTATGTACAAACGGTTCTGCTCCACAAATCCTCCAGCCACCACATCCTTGGTACCGTCTTTATTGACGTCGGCAAGGCCTATCGAAACGCTGGAAAAGGCTCGCGGATCGTTCCAGCCTTCTTCTTGAACGAGCCGATATCCCAGCCATACGTCCTGTTCCTGCTCAGGATCCCATACAGAGCCTTGATTAAGGTAGTAGTGGTTGTTTTCACCGACGATAACCACATCGATCCAGTCGTCTTCATTGACATCTACAAAGGCAGCATCGTGGTGAGACTTCATGCCAAAAGGCAGCGCGGCGTAAAGAGGGAGTTTGTCTGATGCATCCCTGAAACCGAGCCAGGGGTCACCTGAGCTGTTGTTGGTATTCAAGTAGAGTCGATTGGTGTCCTGAAAGTTAAGTACAAAAAAGTCGGCATTCCCTTGACCGGGCAAGATGTCATTGTTTACCTCTGCGAATCTGACTGCCACTGAAGGCTGTGCAACCTGTAGGTCTGGAAACAGCAAGGGATCGGTAACCCTCACAAAGTCTCCTCCATCGGCATCATACAGATAGAGCTCGTTGGGCCAGCCGTTTCCACCAGCCCTTCCAAAGTCTGCAAGTACAAGGTCTTTGAAACCATCGTTATTGACATCCCCGAAGTCTGCCATGGTGCGGCAGACTTGTCCGTCGTCACCTTCTAAGCTCAAGAGACCGATACGTACGGCACCCTCTTCTACTGAAATTGTGTAGACCTCGGTCAGATACAAATCAGATCTCTCCCCAGGCTTGATTGCCTGGCATAGTGACGGCTCGTTCACATTGTTCAGACGTCCATTGACCACAACAATTTTGTCGACGATTCCGTCGCCGTCTAGGTCCCCTGCGCTACATCTCATTGCAGGCCTGTTGCCGTCTGATGGTAGGAGGTAGCATCGATCTTCAAGCATAACTGTCGTACCCTGACAGGAGATCTTAAATAGGGTATTGGCGCCGGCATTTGCGACAAAAAGGTACGTGCCATCTTCGCTTGTGGAGCCAGTGATAGTAAAAAGAGCAACGTCGACAGTGAGTACGCCTTCTGCACCACCCACATACTGCCACTGGCCTGGGCTTCCTGCCTTTTCCACCTTTGTAAAAGTCTCGTAACGGTAGGATCCTATACCATCTTCTACTGAAGGATCGCTGATATACACTCGCACACCAAAGTATGCGTTTGCCATGACAAAATCGTCATAGCCGTCCTCGTTCAGGTCCATAACCGCAATCCCACGGTTGTCTGCACACGAGGCTGGCATCGCATATCCTGGGAGCGTAAAAAGGCCTTCAAGGGCATTATCGTAAAACAAGAAGGCCTCCGGTAGTTGGGTGGTGACTCCATCACGGCTTCGGCCGATCACCACGTCAGCAATACCTGGCGGATCGCTGCCTGGGGGAAGTGTAACCACAAGCGATGACTCGTTGATATTGACCACATTACTAATGAGATGCCCCCCGATCCTTACCCAATCAACACTTGTCCCGTTGTCATAGAATCCATATCCGGTGATGGTAACATCTACCGGCTCCTGGCGATTCTGACTGGCGTAATTCGGAGACACCGAAGTGACCATCAGCGGATTCTGGGTGCAGGCTGTCATGCTCACAGCGATAATGGTTATAGCAATAAAGGTTGCGAAGGAACGCTCCTGCGTCATTGTCGTACTACTCCTTGTGTCCTTTTTTGGCAGGCGACAGTGCTCCTCCACGAGAGGTGCACTCCATTGCCCTATACTTCGGCACAAAGAGGCCGGCTACTTTAGAAAAAAGACACGGAAGTAGTACGGGTAGGTCGGTAGGGGGTAGGCGTAGGTAAGCTCACAAAAGCCAGTCGCTGTAAACCACGTCACCTGTGTGTGAGATCACTCACATCGGGGATACCAGTGGAAGGCAGTAGTTCAAGGGAATGCAGCAGTGGTAAGTAGCAGGTAGAGATAGGCTCTGGATCAGGAGGACCCCTCTTTATAGCGTGTCAGGGTGCTACGTGCCAACCACTTGAGCGTTTTCTCTTGCAGTGATGGGGATAGCCGCTTGATCCCGTATGTCACATGCGTCAGCACAGAAACAGTCATAAGTCCCTTGTTCTCTTTGATGCCTTTTATGACCTTTCTGGCAAATCGTTCAGGGCTTATACCACCGGTGTAGTGGAGCATCCATCTGACCTTATCCTGGAAACCGATAAGTTCTGCCCTCTCAAAAATCGGTGTCTTTACCACAGCAGGGCACAGGGTGGTCACACCGACATTGTATATCGCCAATTCAGCTCGGATCGATTCTGTGAGCCCTACCAGGGCGAACTTGGAGGTAGTGTAGGTCGCTGCATATGGCGCAGCGACAAGGCCCATCCCTGAGGCAGTAACCACCAGATGCCCCTCCCGTCTCTCGACCATCGGTGGGACAAAATAGATGAGCGTATAGATGGTACCCCACACGTTGACCCCAAGTACCTTTCTCCAGTGGGACGAATCGAGCTTATAGCTCTCCCCTATCACAGCAGTCCCAGCATTGCTCATGGCTATATCCACCTTGCCAAAACGCTCAAAGGACTCCTTTGCCAGTGCCCGCATGTCGTCCTCGCTTGAAACATCGCATCTCCGGGCTAGGACATCCCTGCCCTTAGCCTCGATCTGCCGTGCTACCTGGGCCAATCCATCTTCATCGATATCGCAGATGACCAGGTGGCATCCTTCTTCAGCCAGAGCAAGCGATGTCGCCCTTCCTATCCCACTGGCAGCCCCTGTTACCATAGCAATGCGGTCTTTGAGATCTTTCATGGTCATTCCTTTCCATCATTGACAGAACATCCTGAGCGAGGGCTTAGTACACCCACTGGAATGCTGCCGAGCACTACCATCGTATGAGTGAGGCACCCCACGTAAAGCCCGATCCAAAGGCAACTAACATAACAAGCGAGCCTGCGCCTATTGCCCCTTGCTCGACAAGCTCGCTCAAAGCAATAGGGATAGACCCTGCTGTTGTATTTCCATATCGTTGAATATTGCTGTAGAACTTTTCTTCAGGAACCCCTAATCGTGCTGCGGTAAATTGGTTGATGCGAAGATTGGCCTGATGCGGCACAAACATGTCTACCTGGTCAATCGTAATGTGGTTTGCCTCAAGCGCCTCCTCGATGACCTCTGGCATCTTTGTCACCGCCATTTTGAATACCTCTTTGCCCTTCATTTTCGGCCAAATCCTGCCCTCTTCCAGGGTCTTTGCAGTAATGTAGGGTTTCTTGCTGATATCCCAGATCTCGAGCTTAAGGGTGTCAGCATACCGTCCGTCTGCGTGAAGGTGGACCGAAAGGATTCCACGCGAAGGGTCTTCTGACGGCCCAACAATGACTGCGCCAGCACCGTCACCGAACAGTACTGCAACATCCCGACCTTCATTAGTGAAATTGAGTGCGCTCGAATGCACCTCTGCGCCAACCACAAGGATCCTCTCGTACATGCCGATCCTGACAAAGGCATCGGCAACAGCCAGGCTGTAGAGAAATCCCGTGCATTGATTTCTTATATCCATACATCCGATCTCGCTCACTCCAAGTTTTTTCTGCAAGTAGCAGCCACTTCCTGGAAAATGATGATCAGGGCTGAGCGTAGCAAAGATGATAAAGTCGAGATCCGTCGCATCCATGCCTGCATGGCGCAACGCAGCCCTACTTGCCTCAAGTGCAAGATCCGAGCAGTACACACCTTCTTCAGCGAAGCGTCGTTCCACGATACCAGTTCGCTGCTGGATCCACTCATCGCTCGTATCGAACATCTTCTCGAGATCAAAGTTCGACACTCGCTTCTCCGGCAGGTAGCGGCCTACCCCCAGAATCTTTGCCCTTCTCATACAAAAGATCCTCCCTGCTTGTCATGGGCAGCTCTCCCAGGAAAGCTGCGGTGTTCGTTGGGCCAAAAACGGCTCAATTGCACGATCCTCATCGCGAACTGCTCTGCACTCCACTCGACAGGGCTTTTTTATGTGCGAGCAGCTACCACTATCAGCAGAGGAGTGACATGACCTCGGCCTCGTCTTCAGCAGTCTCGATGGTGATAGAGACATGGTGTGATAACTGCAACCGTTCCAATACCCCAATTGTCTCTGGGGTCGACCGTAGGATCTTGAGTGTCCTCCGATGGATCCTCCTGAGCGTGTCGCTCCCAACAAGGCCACTTATAGTCCTCACTGGAAGCGGAAATGGACCACTCATCTGCGCATTAACCTCTGCGAGCATATCGTAGAGCCGCCTTGTCTCTGTATCCAGGAGCCTGGGATCCTCACTCTCCAGGCATATGACAACACCCGCGTGACCACTCTGGCTCGCGTCGCCTCTGTCGCGTTTGATCCGCTTTTTTCGGGGTGAAAAAGCATGAGGTCGTATGTAGACCTTTCGGGGCATGGGGGATCGGCCTTTTTACCTAAAGTCGTTCATACCCGGACGATACGAAAGCTCGATAGAAATGCAGGTAGCGTGGCCAAATCAAAATAGGTAATCGAACGCGATATCTCCTTGCCCTGCTTTACATCGTAGACAACACCGTAACATGTCGTATGGGTTCGATGGAGGTTCCATGGACGAATCCCGACCTTTTCACCGATGTATTCATACTGATTCCCCTCCACCGAAAACGTAAATCGATAACGGATCTTTGCCTCGGTCACATAACAGAATTCCAGCGTTCCTTTGCACGGGGCCTCATCTATGAACTCAGCCATCCTTACTACGCCTTGGGCCTGCGCTATGAATGACTTGCCTGAAAACGGGTTGAGAAACTCATACATATTGTCGGTGCCCCAATCGAGTTCAAACGAAAAGGGGAATTCGCCCCTTGGCCCAGCCTTTCCTACGAACTCGTGGGTACCGCTCATGACTTCATGTATTCGAAACCCTACCTTTGATCGTCCGATGAGTCCGGCTATGCCGCGCACCATAGCGCTTCCTCCTTCACGTAAGGTCCTTTCAAGACCTAGTGTCGCCTCTAGAGCGTGGCGTCATTATTACGACAATTCTTACGATATTTCAATATTGTGTTCTTAGAGATAGTATAGTAGCGGTTTGTGGATGCACATACGAGGTTCGTCCTGCAAATAGGTTGACTGCCCACCCCAGACGACAGGACTACAAAAAAGAAAACACGGAGAATGCACCATGGCCTGGTACACGACAACGCTGTCAGCCCTCATGACCTGCGCGCTTTGTTTGTTTCAAGGCTCGTGCGCACCAAGGATCACCCCAATAGCGACTGACATTGTTCGCGAAGATACCTACAGGGTAAGCCTCCTGGAAGAACAGGATAAAACTGGCAAGGTTATTCCCAAAGGATTCGATCACCCCTGGGACGTGGACAGTGGCACACTCTATCGCCTGCTAACATCCATTTATTATCAGAAAGAGATCCTGCTATACAACCTAGAACCTTCTCGTGCATTCCCTGAAAAAGAGTTGAAGGCCATGCTGCCTTACGTGCAAAAGGCCTTTGCCGCTGCAGGTCCTAACCACTACATAGAGTTTTCTTTTTCGGAGAGAAAGACATGGACTGTGCTCCGACGCACGTATCTTACCGATGGTGTACTCTTTCGCAAAGGACCAACACTTCATTGTGCCTTCAGAAACATCGCCTATGAGGAAAGGGGCCCATCGGACGAGTCATACGGACCCTACCTTGAAAACCCCACCTCACGACCTGTCTCTGTGCCGTGGTCCCTGGTCCCTGGTCCAGGACAGCAGCTCGAGATCGTGAAAGACCCTCTGCCACTGGGTTCCACTACATATCCCAATTGGATCAAACTCGACATTGCAGCAATCCTCGAGAGCCCTGGCGATACGACCGAACATGAAAAGCCAATGCCTATGATGCCATCCACCCAGAATGGTTCCTATCAATCAACCGATCAATGGTCGCCCCAATCAAGAGAGGAGGTAAAAGACAAACTCCGTTTTCTTGAGGAGTTACATGAACAGGGGCTCATTAGTGGATCCTCCTATGAGGAAAAGCGCAAGGAACTCCTCAAGGTCCTTGAGACCCTGCCTCTGGCCCAATGACGAGAGCCCCGCATTAAGGACCATTCATTCACATGAGTGCATCGATTCGACGAAAGCTCTTTTATGCCGTCACCGTCAGCCTCGGTGTTGCACTCTTTGCCGGTATCATCATAAAGGTGGGGCCGCATGCAATCCTTCACGATCTTCAGACGATGGGGTGGGCTATCATTGTATTTATCTTGCTCGAAGGGATCGCAACTATTTTCTATGCCTGGGCGACTCGGTACTGTTTCCTGCCGAACGCCCGAACAATCTCGTTATGGAATCTATGGCGTATCACGCTCAGCGAAAGAGCAATAAGTTACGTGACACCCACTGGAGGAATGGGAGGCGATGTCGTTAAATGGTCTATTTTTGAACAGTACTGTTCCTCGGCAGAAGCCGCATCAGCAGTCGTCATATATAAGCTTGCATATTTCGCCTCTAAACTTATTTTCTGCGTGCTGGGTTCCATACCGATTCTCCTTGTCATCTCATTGCCCAAGGCCTTGAGTATCTCGCTTTTAATAGGAACCCTGTTCCTTGGTAGCGGCTTAGCAGTTTTTTTTGTCGTGCAATCCAAAGGCTTGTTTGCTGCTGGCCTGGATCGAACCTTTGGAAGCATCCTCGGCGCCAGGGCCCAAAGGTGGATCCAACGGAATGTCGCAGCCATTGATACCCAACTCAAAGGATACTACCGGGATTATCAAAAGGATTTCTGGTGGGCCACCATTATCCTTTGGTGTGGCTTTGCTATAGGCGGCATTTTGCAAGCATGGGTGTTTGCGTACGTAGTGCTCAAAGAAACATCTTTCTTTGTTGCATTCACCATTTGGATCCTCGGGTCGTGGTTCGATATGGTAATGTTTGCCGTGCCAGCGGGGATAGGCACAAAGGAACTCGGGAGAGTGCTCGTGTTTCAGGCACTCAGTTTCCCTGCAGCCTCTGGCGCTGCCTTTGCCCTCATCCTTCGTGCAGAAGAGCTTTTTTTTGCACTTCTTGGTCTCCTGCTCTATATCTCCCTGGTACCAAAGGAGCGACACGCACTCACTCGTTGAAGCGTGTGACAATAACCAGGGGAAGCCGTAAGGAACATCTCGTTTCCAGCAGATAGCAGCACATGCTGGAATAACGATCCAAGCCTTCTGAACATGATGCAAGAGTTCATATGATCGGCGCTATTGCAGGTGACATTATTGGCTCGGTGTATGAGCACTATCCTATCAAGTCAAAAGCATTTCCTCTGTTTCACTCTATGTGCCGCTTCACCGACGACACAGTCCTTACCATTGCTATAGCTAAAGCGCTCCTCACTGGTCGCCCCTATATGGAGGCCATAAGGGATCTGGCTCGACGGTATCCAAACGCAGGATATGGTGCTTCGTTTTTTCAATGGCTATATGATCCCCATCCCGAGCCGTACAACAGTTGGGGAAACGGGGCTGCGATGCGAGTAAGTCCAGTCGGGTTTGCATGTACCACTCCAGAGGAGGTCCTGCGCGAGGCAAAGGCTACAGCAGTCATTACTCACAACCATCCCGAAGGTATCAAAGGCGCTCAGGCAACAGCCCTGGCTGTCTTCCTTGCTCGCAAAGGCAGGTCTAAACAAGAGATCAAAGAGGAGATCGAGCATGCCTTTGGTTACGATCTTTCGCGTAGACTCGACCATATCAGGCCAGGCTGTCGGTTCGATGTCTCTTGCCAGGGTACCGTACCTGAGGCGATCATTGCCTTTTTGGAATCTGAGTCATGGGAAGACGCAATAAGGAACGCCATCTCCTTGGGAGGGGATAGCGACACCCTTGCATGCATCACCGGAGGGATTGCCCATGCGTGGTACGGTCCCCTTCCGGATGGTGTCTGTCAAAAAGTACAAGAAATCCTCACTGAGGAACTCTGGGACATAGTAGATCGATTCTCGAAGAGATATCTTGTCACCTAAAAAGCTGCCCATGAGCAGCAGCGTGGGAGACAAAGCCGCCCATTTTTTCAGTACACTTATCACACATCACCAGTATTGGGATGCGGGGTCTCACGCAATAAAACTGGGGGTTCCATAGT
>FWPV01003818.1_pt1 | contig 33329 bp, 29 predicted proteins | sample 2228371 | NCBI WGS metagenome assembly FWPV01 (sample SAMEA103939776, study PRJEB20133) | metagenome
GATTATAAACTCGATTTCAGGTTCAAGTAGAAATCAAATATGGGCTTGAATGTAAAATTAATTGCAACATTAAAATCTCTGCTTAAGTCGGGACAACCTTCCCGACTGGCTGTCGGGACGCTCTGAGTAATCGTTCGATGAAACCCCGACTCTTCTTCCCCTTGATCTCACGCTCACGCCTTAAAGCCTCTCGACGAGTAGAAAATTCCTCCTGATAAATCAACCTCCAGGGAATTCTCCCTCTCGTATAAGAACTCCTTCCCTGATTATGACGCTCAACCCTCTCCCCTAAATCTCTTGCCTGCCCTATATAATAACTACCATCCCTATCGCTCTGAAGAATATAGACAAAATAGCCCATCTTTACAATAACAAAAAGTCCCGCTCAATAAGCGGGACTTTGAATCCTGGCGGGAGCGACGGGGATCGAACCCGCAACCTCCGGCGTGACAGGCCGGCGCTCTAACCGATTGAACTACGCCCCCAATTCTATCCTTAAATCCCTAACACAACCTCCAAACCCACAATCTTCCCGACTGACTGTCGGGACGCTCTAACCGATTGAACTACGCCCCCAATTCCCCAGTATTGTAAATTCGAAATTTCCTCCTTTGAAATGGTAGGCGGAACAGGGATTGAACCTGCGACCTCCGGCTTGTAAGGCCGGCGCTCTCCCAACTGAGCTATCCGCCCCTATCCCGCTTTTACTCCTGCTGCGATCTTCCCGACCTGTCTGGTCGGGATGCTCTCCCAACCGAGCGGTTACTTTTCCTTTACAATGTTAATGTAATGGAACTCCCTTTCCGATGTCAAGTTCAGGCGGCCCCGGCCTCCTTTTCATAGAGGAGGATCGGACTTTCATGATTCAGAACAACCTCCTCACTGATGATACATTCACGGATATTGGGTTGAGAGGGAAGTTCATACATCACGTCGAGCATGGTGTTTTCCATAATGGCCCTTAACCCTCTCGCACCGGATTTTCTCTTAATGGCTTCCTTCGCAATAGCCATCAAAGCTCCCTCAGTAAATCTCAATTTGACATTCTCAAATTCAAATAATTTCTGATACTGCTTGACCAGTGCGTTCTTAGGTTTCTTCAGGATATCCACCAGGGCTTCGAGGCTGAGTTCAGAAAGCGTGGCAATCACAGGGAGCCTGCCGATAAATTCGGGGATCAGTCCAAACTTAAGCAAATCCTCAGGTTGGACCTCTTTCAACAATTCCCCCATATCCCTTTCTTCTCGCGATTTGATATCCGCTCCAAAGCCTAAACTTTTTCCTCCAATTCGCTGTTCAACGATTTTTTCTAGCCCAACAAAAGCTCCTCCACAGATGAAAAGGATATTGGTGGTGTTAATCTGAATGAATTCCTGCTGGGGGTGTTTCCTTCCCCCTTTAGGGGGCACACTGGCTACCGTTCCCTCGATAATCTTAAGAAGGGCCTGCTGAACTCCTTCTCCAGAAACATCCCTCGTAATGGAGGGACTGTCTGATTTTCGAGAGATCTTATCAATCTCATCGATATAGACGATCCCCTTCTGACACCGTTCGATATCGTAATCGGATGCCTGGAGCAGACTGAGGATGATATTCTCGACATCCTCTCCCACATACCCCGCTTCCGTAAGGCAGGTGGCATCAGCAATGGTAAAAGGAACATCAAGGATGCGAGCCAGCGTCTGAGCTAACAAGGTCTTCCCAGAACCTGTCGGCCCGATCAAAAGAATATTCGATTTCTGAAGCTCCACATCACTGGAGAGCACTCGAGTATCAATACGCTTGTAGTGATTATGGACGGCAACCGACAAAATTCGCTTGGCGTGTTCTTGTCCGATGACATACTCATCCAACTTAGCTTTGATCTCCATCGGTTTTGGAACCGTCAGCTTTCCGGGGACGAATCGTTCCTCTGCCTCCTCCGCGATGATCTCGTTGCAAAGTTCGATGCACTCGTCACAGATATAAACGGTGGGGCCAGCAATCAGCTTTCTCACTTCATCCTGGCTTTTGCCACAGAACGAACAGTGTAAAATGCTTCCATAACCTCCTCCGTTCGATTTCATTTTCCCCCTCCTTTCTCCTTGACTCCATCAGGAGCCATGAGATCGAACCGGACGTTGGATGACCACTTCATCAATGATCCCATATTCTTTCGCCTGTTGTCCGTTCATGTAAAAATCTCGTTCTGTATCCGCTTCGATTTTATCGATGGGTTGATGGGTATGTTTGGCAAGAATGGCATTGAGCTCTTGCCTGAGCCGGAGGATCTCTTTTGCCTGAATGTCCACATCTGTGGCTTGTCCCTGAAATCCCCCCATGGGTTGATGGATGAGGATCCGTGAATGGGGAAGGGCATAACGTTTCCCTCTCTCTCCGGCAGATAACAAGAGGGCTGCAATGCTTGCCGCCTGCCCCATGCAGAGGGTGGACACTTTGGGCCGGATATACTGCATGGTATCATAGATGGCTAATCCGGAAGTGACAATGCCTCCAGGAGAATTGATGTAGAGATGGATATCTTTATCCGGATCTTCTGATTCTAAAAAGAGCATCTGGGCAATTACCAAATTGGCCACATCATCATCGATGGCCGTTCCAACAAAAATGATCCGTTCCTTTAAGAGGCGGGAATAGATGTCATACGCCCGTTCTCCTCGTCCATCTTTTTCGATCACAATGGGTATTAAGGTCATGTTTCGCTTCCTCATCGATCCTATCTAACCGTTGACCAGGAATATGTCCTAAAAATTCTGTTCGGAAAAATGTCACGATATGGCTAAGAGATGTTGGCCTTCTCTAAAAGAAAGTCCAAAATTTTATCGGTCAATATCCCGGTTTTGAGTTCTGGGATTAAATCATTGGTTTCATAATATCGTTTTATCACATCAAATTTCTGATGGGTCCTCTCGGCAATCGTCCGGAGGCGTTCCTCAACATCCTCATCCGTCACCGTGATGCCTTCCTGGGTGGCAATCGTTTCAAGGATCAAAAAAGTTTTGACCTGTTTCTGGGCAACTTCCCTATAATCCTCTTGAAGCTTTTCCTCTGGGATATTGAAGTCTTTCAATACAATTCCCTGGCTCGCCAATCTTAATTTTGTGTCCGAGACGAGGGCTTTGGCCTGCTCTTGCACCATGCTCTCTGGAACTTCAAAGGGGTTGGCTTGAATCAATTGGTCAATGATCTGATCTTTCAAGGTCCGCTTAAAAAGGATTTCTTTCTCTCTTTCGATCTCGTTTTTTAATTTATTCTTCAAATCCCCAAGGGAGCGGTAATCCCCCACATCTCTCGCAAATTCATCATCGAGAGGTGGAAGGATCTTCTCTTTGATCTCTTTGACCTTGATGAAAAAAGAGATCCTCTTCCCCGCCCACTTTTTATATCCATAATCCTCTGGAAAAACGACTTCGACTTCCTTCTCTTCTTCTGGCTTCAATCCGACCATCTTCTCTTCCAGTTCAGGGATGAATCGCCCGCTTCCTACCTCCACGGAGAAGTCTGTGGCTTTCCCCTCCTCTAAAGGCCGATGGTCCATTCGAGCCTCATAATCGATGATGACATAATCTCCCTTCTGAACCGGTCTGGATTCTGGAATCGTTTTAATCTGTGCATGAAGGTGTTGAAGATCTTTCAATCGGTTCTCAACTTCCTCTTCACTTACCTCTTCTTTTTTCCCGTAGAGATTCAAACCAACATAGTTCTCTATCTTCAGCTCGGGTTTAACTTCGATCGTGGCGGAATATTGGAAAGGCTTTCCACTTTCCAGTTCCCCTGGGTCGAAAATCGGAAGAGAAACCGGATGTAAATTCTTTTCGGATAGGGCTGCAGTGTAAGTCTCCTGGATCAACTTCTGAATGACTTCCCCTTTCACATAATCCTTAAAATATCTTTCCAGAATATTTCTCGGGACTTTTCCAGGGCGAAACCCTTTTATTTGAGCCTTAGCTCCCACTTCCTTATAAAAGGATTCAACCTCCTTGGTCACTTGCTCGTTGGGAATTTCAATTTGGACTCTCTTTTTGACAGGACTGATCTCTTCAACAATGATATTCATCTATTCATCGCCTTTCTCGTGGTTTTCAATGCCCTGACCCCTTGGAGCGGGCCATTGCCTCTTCTCTTTCTTCAACTGCCTTCCTTCTGATGCCTGGTGCCGGAGGCGGGATTTGAACCCGCACAGTCTTTCGACCACGAGATCCTAAGTCTCGCGCGTATACCAATTTCGCCACCCCGGCCTATCTTTTTATCCGTTCAAGGTTAGGGTTAAGGTCAGGAGGCCAGCTTGGGCTAAGGGCAAGGGTTACAGCCAAAGTTTTGAAGCCAAATGACCTCACCCCATGACGATACGGGCATCCTTGCCCTTACCGTAACCGAAAGACTTCATTTTCTATGTGATTGGTGAGCCGTGTAGGAATCGAACCTACAACCTACTGATTAAGAGTCAGTTGCTCTACCGATTGAGCTAACGGCTCACTCCTCAAAAAGATCGTTGCAAAATGAGTAATGTCCCATGAATAATGGCACGGAACGTAATGATTCCAAAACATTGCTAACTCATTCCACATGGCCGCAGGGTCACCTAGGAATTATAAATATAAAAATGATGCGGTGCATCGGTTAGGGCCATGGCTACGAAGCCCGTTTCGTTTAGCGTCTAAGGGTGAGGTCAATTGCTTTAGACGGAAGACGTTACCGAATGACGATTCGGGCATCCTCACCCTGACCGTTAGACGTTGCCTATTATCTACCTATAAATGGCTAACGATACCATTTGCAATGTTATGGATCTGGCGCGCCCGGTCCGACTCGAACGGACGGCCTGCGGATTCGAAGTCCGACGCTCTATCCAGCTGAGCTACGGGCGCATCTGGGGTGAGTGAAGGGACTCGAACCCTCGACCACTGGGGCCACAACCCAGTGCTCTATCCGACTGAGCTACACTCACCACCGAAAAGATCATTGCAACATGGCCAATTAACAATAATCAATTAACAATTAAGAATCTCAAAAAACAGGTCCCATGGTTAACGTTGCATTGCTCATTTTACAATTTGCATTGATTTCTATCTGATGCATGGCGCGCCTGGAGGGATTCGAACCCCCGACCCACGGATTAGAAGTCCGTAGCTCTATCCAGCTGAGCTACAGGCGCCTGGGTTCTAAATATATGACTTTTCTAACGTTTGATCAAGGCAAATTATAAGATTAAATTCGGCAGGTGTAAAGAGGGGCATCGATCCTCAAGATAATTCATTGAAAAAAAGAGAAGGATCAATAGATCTCAAGCCCCTATCAGGATGTTTCTTCAAACATCAACTTCATCCCGTAAAGCAACTGATCTTTAGTAAAAGGCTTTGTCATATAGTAATTGGCACCCAATTCATAACCTTTAAACATATCGGCATCATCATTTTTCGCCGTCAGCAGGATAATCGGAATCTCGCTGATCTCTGGATTTGACTTCACTTCTTTGACGACTTCCCAACCATTCTTGTTGGGCATCATCACATCGCAGATGATCAGGTCGAACTTTCCTCCGACGATCTTTTCCAGGGCCTTCTGACCATCCTCGGCTTCAGTCACCTCGTAACCTAATTTACCCAGATGGATTTTCACAAATTTCCGAATGACCTCTTCATCATCAACAATTAAAACCCGTTTGCTCATGCCGCTTCCCTCCATTTTGGAAACTTAATGGTAAAAGTGGTTCCAACACCTTCTGTGCTATCGACTTCAATGGTTCCTTCATATTTGGTCACGATGCGGTAAACAATATTTAACCCGAGTCCTGTCCCCTCGCCCGTTTTTTTCGTTGTGAAGAAAGGATCAAAAATCTTATGAAGATGCTTTTGAGGAATACCTATGCCACTATCGCTTACCTTGATCTCAATAACATCCTTCAGTGACCGGGTGGAAAGAATCAACCTTCCTTTCCTTCCGTTCATTGCCTGAAAGGCATTTGTCATCAAATTGGTAAAGACCTGCTGGATCTCTCCGGGGTTCGCCTTTATCTTGTCGGCCCCCTGATACTTTTTAATCACCTCCACGGAGACAGTTTTCGTTGCCAGTTGAACCATCTTCAAGGAGGTATCGAGAACCTCGTGAAGATCGATCACGCCTAATTCTCCCCTCTTAGCCGCCCTTGAATAAGACCGAAGACCATTGACTATTTCACCGATCCTCCGACCACAGGTCAGGATGTCCATCAGATAACCTCTGCTCTTGGAAGGATCTTCCTCCTCCAGTGCCACTTCTGCCATTCCGATAATACCGCTTAAGGGATTATTGATTTCATGAGCAACCCCCGAGGCCAATATCCCGATCCCAGCGAGTTTTTCGGATTGAATGAGTTGCTCCTGAAGTCTTTGCTCTTCAGTGATGTCCTTCACATATTCAATCAGATACTGGACCTTGCCTGTTTCATCCATTACTGGATATGAAAAAATTTCATAGACTTTTTCAGATTCTGGAAACTTCAGTACAGCAGAAGCCGGTTGTCCTGTATCAAGTGTGACGATGAGAGGGCAGTTATCGCAAGGTGATGCCCTTTGATAATAAGCCTCATAACACCTTCTCCCCAGAAGCTCTTGAAAGGTGGTGGAGTATTGATCAATGACAGCCCTGTTCACACGAAGAATCTCAAAATTTGGAGACTGGATGGAAAGTTGATCCCGAATCCCGTCGAAAATCGCCTCCAGGTTTCTTTTGGCTTCAATGATCTTTTTTTGAAGCCTTCTTTTTTCAGTGATATCTCTAAACATCATCTGAAAGAAGGACGTTTCTCCTAAATCAATCCTCTTTATGGATAAATCGGCCTCAAAAGAAGTGCCATCCTTCTTCCTCAAAGGAAACGCATCCAGCCTCCCATCCCCTCTCTCCATCACTTCCTGAAGATATTCCTTCCCTTTCTCTGCTTCTCCCAAAAGAAGGGAAATCTCTTTTCCCAAAATCTCTTCTTTCCGATACTGGATCGCCTTTTCTGCCTCTCGATTCAGATTGGCAATTTGAAAGGAGGGATTCTTCAGAATGATGATGCCTTCATTTGCATTTTCAAAAAGCCCTCGATATTTATCCTCTGAAAGGGTGAGTTCCCTTCGTTTCTCTCCAGTTAAAGTCTGAACAAGATAGCCATAAAAGGCGGTCATAATGAAGATAAAAGGGATGCGTAGGGCGTAGGTGCTTCCCTCTCGTGAAATAAGAAGTCCCCACGAATAGAGAAGAAATCCATAGAGAATGGCAGTAGCACCTCCGATAAACATCAATAATTTAAAGTTTCGACTCACCGATGCAAACATAATAATGAGAAAAAAGGCAAGATAGAAATCGGTCACCATCTTTTCAGAGAGATACATCCCGAAAAGAATCACTGCCGTATCTCCGAGCACAAGGGGGTAAAAAAACCTTGGATTTGAAAACCATGAGTTGGGGAAGAATGCAAAGATAAGGTTTGAAATAAGGTATCCTATGACAAGAATGTACCTGATATGAGAATCCGTTATTTTTCCTCTTCCGAGAAGGATCAGATAGGATGTGACAATAATCACTCCCCATCTCAGAAGAAGAATGACTTTCTTTTTATCCTCTTCCTTCATATCAATTTTAAAATTAGCAAAAAATATACCAATTTCAATAAGTTGTATGTGCCTAAAGCTAAATCATTATAAATATATGGATTTTTTCTTTAATGAATACTTTCTTTTGTCCGATTTTTTCCCATTTTATAGGAACACTGTTTGTTTTTTACCATCCCATGACATTTTATGTAATATTAGAATAAGGACGAGTCTTGATACGAGCTTCCACAACGTTAAAGGAGATTCTATCTTCTATCTAATTCCCCATGGCCGCAGGGCCACCCACGGGTTGTGGGGTCAGGCTTAAATAATTAGATATTGACAAATAGACTTCGAGGATGTTATGCATCTGCCATGGCAAGGAAGTCAAGGGTCCATTTTCCCGGGGCTCTGTATCATGTGATCGCTCGGGGAAATCAAGGACAAACCACTTTCCGAAAAACCGATGATTACCGCCTCTATCTTAAGTTTCTCAGCGAATATAAAGAAGCTTTCGGCTTCCTTCTTTATGCTTATGTCTTGATGCCCAACCATGTCCACCTCCTCATCCAAACAGTTGACGTTAGCCTTTCGAAGATCATGCACCGGCTCCAATTCCGATACACGCGCAACTTCAATCTTAAATACCGAACGTGGGGACATCTCTTTCAGGGACGTTACAAAGCCATTTTGTGTGATCGCGATGCGTATCTTTTAGAGCTCACGGCCTATATTCATTTGAACCCTGTGCGGGCTGACCTGGTGAAGGATCCTGCGGATTATCCATGGAGTAGCTATTCTTCCTATTTGGGGAGGGAGAGAAACCCTGTTGCTGACGTGGATGCAGTGCTTGGTCAGTTTTCAGAGCGGAGGGATGTGGCCCGGAGAAGATACGATCGCTTTGTGAGGGAGCGTGTGGTCCAGGGGCATCGAGAGGATTTTTATGAGACGAGGGATCAACGTTTCTTAGGGAATGATGCGTATCTTGAAGAGGTTGAGCGACAGATCAATGAGAAGATCCCATTTATTTACGAAATGACTCTCCGAGAGATTGCCTTACGGGTGGGATCGACGTTTAAAATACCGATTGATCTTCTGTACAGTTCAACCCGGGCTCGTCAGGGAGCGTGGGGGCGGGCAGTATGCGCTTATTTGGGGAGTAGGCTTGGAGGGTTTAGGGTGAGAGAGATCGCGGAGCATTTTAACCGAGATTCAGCAGCGATCGTCTATGGAATGAAGAGAGTAGAAGAAAGCTTGAGGGAAGACAAGAGCATGAGGGCCAAGCTAACCAACCTTGAAAATCGTCTCATCGAAAACAAGAAAAGGAAAATCAAAACTTAATTATTTAAGCCTGACCCCTTTTCTTTTGAAAAATATGGTCGGGGCGAGCCGATTTGAACGGCCGACCTCCTGCTCCCAAGGCAGGCGCGCTAACCAGGCTGCGCTACGCCCCGACGGTACAATCAAATCCCAAACTCTAACTTCCAAATTCCAAATAAAAAACAATTGCCCCATGTTCCCATGAGCAAATAAGAAATGGTCATCCATTTTTTTAACATATCCCTTTTCACATTCCAATAGTTTTTTATCTTGAAAAGTTCTTCAAGAGTTTTCTTAATTTCCTCAGGGCTTTGCCTCGATGGCTTATCCGGTTCTTCTCTTCCAAATGGAGTTCTGCCATCGTCTTCCCATAACGAGGAAGAACAAAAAGAGGGTCATACCCGAACCCATTTCTTCCAATTTCTTTCATTCCGATTCTTCCCCTGCAGGAACCTTCGACAATCCATTCTTTTCCCTCCGGGGATACCATGGCGATGATACATTGAAATGTCGCCCCTCGCTTTGACATGGGAACGCCTTCCAATTCTCGAAGCAGCTTCTGACGGTTCTCCTGATCCGACGCCCCCTCCCCCGCATAGCGAGCAGAATGAATGCCGGGTTTTCCATCTAAGATATCCACTTCCAAACCCGAATCATCCGCAATCGTCCATTTTCTAAACAATCTGGCACAGAACCGCGCCTTTTTCAGTGCGTTTTCAATAAAACTCCTTCCATTCTCCTCTATAGCAGGCACATCTTTAAAATGGTTTAGACTGTAAAGTCGAACAGGCAGACCTTTCAGGAGGCTCTGAATCTCTCTGAATTTTCCTCTATTTTTGGTAGCAACGATGATCTCTAACCTTTTGGGTGCGATGATGATGCTCCTTCAAGAACCTTTTTCTGAATTTGAGTTAATTTTTTTATCCCTTTTTCTGCGAGCCCGATGAGAGCATCCATCTCCTTTTTAGAAAAAACGGTATTCTCTGCCGTCCCCTGAACTTCGATGAATTTTCCTGAACCAGTCATCACCACATTCATGTCCACTTCAGCACGGGAGTCCTCTTCATAATTTAAATCGAGAAGCATCCTGCCATCCACTTTCCCCACGCTGACTGCCGCAACAGAGTCATGGATGGGAATCTTCTGAATCATTCCCTTTTCCATCATGGCTCGAAAGGCATCCATCAGTGCCACGTAGGCACCGGTGATGGAGGCCGTTCGGGTTCCTCCATCGGCCTGAATCACATCGCAATCAATCCAGATGGTTCTCTCTCCAAATCCTGTAAGATCGGTGACAGATCGGAGAGAACGACCGATCAATCTCTGGATCTCAAAGGTCCGACCGCTTCCCCGGTTTGATTCCCTCGGGGTTCGTGTAGTGGTGGAACGGGGAAGCATTGAATACTCTGCCGTTACCCAACCCTTGCCCGTATTTCTCAAGAAGGGAGGCACTCGCTCTTCAAGGCTTGCCGTGCAAATGACTTTCGTCTCTCCCATCTCAATCAGGACCGAGCCCTCTGCATGCTTCAGGTAATTTCGAATGATGTTTACAGGTCTTAACCCCTCAGGCCTTCTTCCGTCCGATCGTCTCACCCCTGACCTCCTCTTTTCCTTTCCTTTTCACCATTATCCATGAGTCACAGGTTTTATGCAATATGTAACTCCATATGCTGTCTCCATTCTTCCAGGGAAGCCGTTTTGATAAAGGGTTTTGCCTCTTCCTCACTCATGCTCGGATTCTGGTATTGGATGCCAAAGAATTTACACATCGCAGAGAAGAGATCGGTATTATCCACATGCCTGTTCAGACCTAACCGGTCTGCTTGATAGCCATACGAGAGCAAGATCTGGTCCTCTCCGGTGTGATTGGTTGAGGTAAATCCCACATTTCCTCTTCGAATATTCGCAGGACCTTCAACCATCACCCCTTTTCTTTTAGCATAGAGGCTGTGGGCCAGAATCATCCCCATCACGGCATCTGGTTGAATCACATAATCTCCGTGAAATGGTTGGTAATCGGGCTGCATCGCAGCCTGGACCATGAATGCCTCTTCATCCGTGATCCTGAAAGTGGTGAAATGTTCGAAGCGATCCTGAATCTCCTTAATTGAATGCTCCTTCTTCAGATCTTTTTTGATGACCTCAAAGGAGGCTTTGATGTTCTGGTATTTCTTCAACGCCTCGGTAGAGTCGTTATATTCAGGGCCGGTGCCGTTGATTCCCCAGCCTGAATTGCCATGATCCGAGGTGACAATGACGAGGGTCTTCGGATTGGCCTTTAGATACTCATCGATGACAGTCAAAGTCAAATCGAGCTCATAGGTATCAAGGATGGCGGCCCATGCGTCACTTGAATGATTCGCATGATCTATTCTTCCTGCCTCCACCTGCAAAAGAAAACCTTTAGGATATCTGGAAAGCTTTTGAAGCGCTGCCCTTGTCATCTCCGGCAGGGACGGCTGCTTCTTGCCCAGCTCTGGCTGATGGAGCCTGTCCAAATAGTAGCTCATGTGAGAGGAACTAAAAACTCCCAGAAGGGGCTTGGAAGAGGAAAGGGTCTCCGTTGAGAGAAGATGAGCCCTCTCTCTGACCACATGGTAGCCCCTTTCAGAGAAAGCTTTAAAGAGATCATTCCCGTCTTTTCTCTTCGAGGGATCAAACATTCCGCTCCCACCTCCCAGAAGAACCTCCGGTTTAAATTTGAGATAGTCTAAAGCAATCGCCTCTTCATTATCCCTCTGGAGTTGATGGGTCACCCATGCTGCAGGAGTGGCATGCGTGACCCTCGTCGTCGTCACCAGCCCGCATGCGTAGCCCTGCTCTTTGACCAGTTCCATAATGGTCTTGAGCGGCCTGCCGTCCGGTAGGGAAGCCATCATACGGTTTAATGTTTTAACACCTGTTGCCCAGGCCACAGAAGCAGGGGCGGAGTCCGTCACAATGCTGGAAAGGCTCTCAGTGGACATGTATCCAACACGGGAATGAACATCTTTCATCTTCAAATAAAAATTTGTCCCCTTCTCCCCATGAACTCTCGTCCTGATCTGATGCATCCCTTTGATAACCCCCAAAGGCATCCCGTCTCCCACCACGAAGATCAGACCCTCCCCACCAGTAGCAGAGAAACCTGCCGAACTCTCCCCACTCTTTCGATTCGGAAGGAGTGCGCAGACGGCTCCGGCTCCCATGATCTTCAGTATCTCTCTTCTGCTCACGCCCGACAAATTTTTATCGCTCTTTCTTTCTGCTTGTCCCATAATCAAACCTCCTTCTTTCCCCTTTGCCAGGAGAGAAAAATAGCCATCAAGCCGATGACGGTGACCATCTTCCAGACATCCTGAATGCTTTCAAGAGGTGGCGCTTTGCCGATCTCTAATGGAGTGGCAGATAATCTGAATGCAATGACGAGCTCCGCAAAGGCGACACCGATCACCATTCCTAAATTTCTAGCCAGAGCCAAAAAACTCGATGCAACTCCCACATTCTCTTTGGGAAGCGATCCGATGATGGCACTATTATTGGCGGGATTGAAGAATCCAATTCCGATCCCAAGACTCACCTGTCTCCACAGAATCTCATCATAGCTGGCATCAGACTTTAGAAAAATAAAAGAAAAGATCGCTGAAGAAGTGATGATTAGGCCGATGGTGGCTGGAATTTTCTCTCCAGCCCAATCCGAGATCTTACCGCCAATCGGTGCCATCACCATGACCGTCATGGCTACAGGGAAAATCAGCATCCCCGCCGCAGACGGAGAATATCCAGCAATATCCTGAAGGAAAAATGGAAGGACAAAATTATGGGCACCATTGACCCAGAAAGAGAGGAGACTTGCTCCCAGTGAGGAGATAAAAAGTCGTTTTTTGAAGATAGAGAGATCGACCATAGGGGAAGTGGATTGACGTTCATTCCTCACAAAAAGACCAAAACAGATCAGTGCTACCAAAATCCATCCCCAGAAGAGCACGATGAAACTTTGTCCAACCCGGTTCAAAAAAAGAAGGAGAGAGATGACGAAAAGGAAGAAAAAGAGAGCTCCTCGAAGATCCAGGGTGACATTCTCCGATGGCCGATCCCTTTGCAGAATTTTTAAAGAAAGCAGTATCCCAACCGCTCCGATAGGTAGATTGATAAAGAAGATGGAGCGCCAGCCCAGATGCTCAACCAAAACCCCTCCAAGTAAAGGGCCAGCGATAAACCCCAGGGACACGACAGAACCAAGCATCCCCAGAGCCTGTCCTCGATCTTTTTCTTGAAAAGTGGTCGTCATAATGGCTGGACCTATGGCCATCAGGGCAGAAGCTCCGAGACCCTGAACCAGTCTTGACCCGATGAGAAAATAGATCGTTGGGGAAGAACCGCAGAGAGCGGAGCCCAAAGTGAAGGTGATGAAGCCCAGGAGAAAGATCTTCCCCCTTCCGAAGAGGTCAGCTAATTTCCCCATTAAAAGCAGGCTTCCTGTAATGATGATCAAATAGGCCATCACTACCCAGGCAATGGTCTTCAGATCCGTGCTCAGTGATTGAACAATGGTGGGAAGGGAAATATTGACAATGCTCGCATCGAGCGTGGACATAAAGACGCCAATAGAGATGGTGAGCGTTACCCACCACCGGCTCATGGCACTGGTTGCCGACATAGCTAAAGATTTAAACAAATTTTAACAAGTTATGCAAGAAAATGAATGGAGCTATGATAATGTGTTGACCGACCTCTCACTCATTCACAAAAAATTTGATATGTATGGAAATCATCAAAGGTTGCAAGGTCTATGAAGAATGGTTATCATATATGATAAAAATTTCACAGGTTCTATTCGGAAGGGGAGTCGCTAAAATGAATAAAAACATTCAGAACAGGACGTTCACAGGTGCTTCAAAATATGTTCTCGATGACGAACTGGCTAAGATTGTTAATATCTCAATAGCCCTTGAAATGCCCCTCCTCCTCAAAGGGGAACCTGGCACCGGCAAGACCATGCTGGCTCATGCAATTGCCGAAGCGCTTCAGATGCGATTGATCATCCTCAATGTGAAATCGAGCATGAAATTGATCGATGCCCTCTATCAATACGACACTCTGACTCGGCTCAATGACAGCCGTTTTGGAGATTCCAAAAGAGATGTGAGTAACATTGAGGAGTATATCCGGATGGGAAAGATCGGGCAGGCTTTTGTTTCTGAGGAGCGGGTTGTTCTCCTCATCGATGAAATCGATAAGGCGGACACCGACTTTCAGGACGACATGCTTGATGTCCTTGACCAGATGCAATTTGATATCATTGAAATTGATAAAACGATCAAGGCAAAACACCGCCCTGTGATTGTCATTACCTCCAATGCTAAGAAAGACCTTTCCGATCCCTTCCTGGGCCGATGTAATTTCCATCACATCGCTTTCCCGGAACCCGATATGATGAGAAAGATCGTCTCTGTCCATTTCCCCGATATCGACAGAGAATTGCTCGATAGTGCAGTCAGGACATTCTATCGGCTCAGGGAGATTAAAGGTATTGAAAAAAAACCAGCTACCCGAGAACTGATCAACTGGATTCGAGCACTGCGATCGGATCCCGATTTCAGAGTAAAAGATCTGATCAAGGGAGAAGTTCCCTATCTTGGCGTTCTCTTTAAGAAGAGCCCTGACTATGTGGTGGCTCAGAATGCCGTGACCAGATTCAGAGCCTAAAGAAGCTTAGGGCATTGGGCAGAGAGCACAGAGTTAAATTTAAACCCCATGCCCCCTGCTCCATGCTCCATGCATTAAAAGATTATGTTCGTTGACTTCTTCTACCTATTAAAAAAAGTGGGCATACCGGTCTCTCCTACCTCCTTCCTGCGGCTCCAAAAAGCGTTGAGCATGGGGCTGGTCAATTCAGTGGATGACTTCTATACCGCTGCTCGCTCTATTCTCATTAAGAGCGAAAGATATTTTGATCTCTATGACCAGGTCTTTGCCCACTGTTTTCAGGGAGTGGAATTAAAAGGACCTGATCTTGTGGAACTTTCTGAAGTCGCTCGCGCTCTCCTTGAAGATTGGTTGAAAAATCCAAAAGAACTGGCAGATTTCCTCGGCGTCAAAGAAGAGGAGCTCAGTAAGCTCACGCCAGAGGAACTGATTCAATACTTTCTTGACCGACTAAGAGAACAGACCGAGGCCCACCATGGAGGAAGCAAATGGATTGGAACAGGAGGAACTTCTCCGGTTGGCCATTCGGGCTATCACCCGGGGGGCATGAGGGTCGGAGGGGTGTCAAGAAATAAATCGGCTGTCAAGGTAGCCATGGAGAGGCGTTACCGAGACTATTCCCAGGAAGGTCCTCTTACCGAATCTCAGATGGGCGAGGCCCTGAAGCGATTAAGAAATATGGTGCCTCACGGGCCTAAGGACAGGGTCAATATTGAAAAGACGATCTATGAGACGATGAAGAATGCAGGCGAAATCGAGATCGTTTTTGACCAGAGCCTCAGAGACCGCCTCAAAGTGATCCTGGCCATTGATAATGGTGGGTGGTCCATGGACCCTTATATTGGAATCGTTCAGACCCTTTTCAATTATGCCCGTGCCCAGTTCAAAGACCTGAAGACCTTCTACTTCCATAATACGATCTATGATTTTCTCTGGGAAGATCCGCAACGAAGATCGAAACCCTTTCCGGTGGCCGAACTTCCCCGCCTCGATCCTGAAACAAGATTCATCATTGTTGGCGATGCAAGTATGGCGCCTTACGAATTGCTCTCCACAGACGGTTCCATCTACGTGGGAGAACGATCCGGTAAACCCAGTTACATGCGACTGGAATTCATTGCGAAAACCTTTCCTCATTCTGTCTGGCTCAATCCAGTCCCTCAGGCCGAATGGCCTTACACCCGGACGATTCTTCACATCCAGGAAATCTTTCCCATGTTCGAACTAACCCTCGACGGCCTCGAAAAAGCCATTACCCATCTCATGAAAAAATAACAGGATCGTGACAGAATAGAGGGTGAGGCAACGGTCATGCGGTATGGGGGTACAAGGGCGACCTATTTTTTCCAGTTGACCAGAAAGATTCCGATGGAAACCAAAGGAAGGCCAATCATCAACGAAACGGTCAGTTCTTCTTTGAGAAAAAGGACACCGGAAAGAACGCCAAAAATGGGAGTAAAGAAGGTGAAAGCGCTGAGCCGACTCACAGAATATTGATGGATCAATTTGAACCAGACCAGGTAACTGATAAAAGCCACGATCACGGACTGATAAAAAAGCGAACCCACAATGGAGGAGTTGATCTGATGGACCCACTTTGGCTCAAGAACGAGGCTGACCACAAATAGAATGGGGATGGAGAAGAAGAGCTGATAAAGAAAGGTATGGATCGGCTCGACTTTTCCCGCCATGAATCTCTTAATATAAAGAGTCGTTGCTCCCCATAACACGCCTGCAACGATTTCCAGAATATCCCCGAGAAGCATATGGGGTTTGGCGGTCTTCGGTTTCCCATAAAAGACGGACACGATCCCCATAAAAGCGATGATCAAACCCAGCGTCTTAAAAAAGGTCAGCCTATCACCCCTCAGAAAGAAATGGGCACCCACAGCGACCACAAAGGGACTCAAGTAAACGAAGACGACGGAACGAGCCGAATCCGTATAGAGCATCCCGAAATAGATGCAGGCGAATTCCAGACCAAACAAGAGGCCCACCATCGCACCATGAAGCAACCGGATATCGGTGTGGAATAACTTCTGTCTTTTCCTAAGGCAATAAATCGCACCGCAAATGGAGGCAATGAATGAACGAAGGGTGGAGGCGAAGACCGGTGAGATTCCTTCGTTGGATACTTTGATGGCAGAATAATTCAATCCCCACAGCAAGGTGAGGAGAAGAATGGTCAGAATGGCTCTTAGGTCTAAGACCTCTTTGCTCTCGAAAGAATGCATCGAATCAACCATGGAACCTATGGGAGACAGGTTACTTCATCCCTATGGGAAAGGCAAGTCCTATTTTGAAAACCCTTAGACTCTCCTTGTGAACCCCATAATAAGAGCCTCTTCGACTTTCCCACGGTATGGCATAAACAGGGCTTCAAATCCGTTTACGCCCTGTTTAGCGGTAAATCTCTAACGGGGTTGTTCACCGATTATAAAGGGATCGGAATCTGATTCATGGTCAGTCCAAGAGGCTCAGGAGGAATGCCAAGGCTCAGTCCAAGAAGCTGTGAGTAAAGGATGGAGGGAAGGGGAGTATTGAAAAGGTTTTGGCTCAGGAGACTCTTTTGAAGAGTATCGAACTGAATCTGGCAATAGCTACAGGCTGTACAGAGACAGTCGGCACCCGATGCTTTTCCATTATTTAGCTTCTTTATCATGAGCTCTCTGGAGAGGTCATCATGGATCCCCACCAAAGGGGCACCGCAACATTCGAGCCTCATCAACCAGTCGATGCTTTTGGCTCCGGTCACCTCCACCAATCGATCTAAAAGCGAGGGCGCAGCGGGATGATCGAATTGAACGACCTGGCTGGGTCGTAAAGCATGGCAACCATAATGGGCAGCTATCTTGAGCCCTACCTGCGGCTTTTCGATCCTCTTTCGGATCGCCTCAAGTCCCACCTCTTGATGAAGAACGGTCAGCAAATGTCTTACCTGAATCGTTCCCTGATATTCCAGATCCTCTCGCTGAAGGACCGCGTTCACTTCCTGCCGCAGCGTCCTATCTTCTTTGAGCAGAACCTCTGCCTTTTTCAATGTACCGTAACAGCATTGACAGAGGGTCATCACATCAAGCCCCCTCTGTTCGGAAAGGGCCAGGTTTCTTCCGGATGCAAGGAGAAAGGTCCTGAAATCGATATTCCGGAAGGGATACCCGCAACAGTTAAATTCCTGAAGGTCAACGAGCATCACGCCCAATCGTTCCAGAACGACTCTCGAAGAGTCCTCGTACTGTTTTAACCGAATAGGAATCTGACAACCTAAAAAGAGTGTAAATTTCATGATCTTTTCTCTCTCGTAGATTGAATGGCGATATTTTTCAATTCATAAAGGACATCGGTCACAGCAACCCCTCTGGGACATTGCTCCTGACACCGGTAGCAGGTCAAACAATCCCACAGCATGTTCGATCCAATGGCCAGATCCTTCAAGCCTAATCCAGCCGCATGCATGATTTGATGGGGAAGAAGCCCCAACGCTTCCTGAGGGTTTTCATAATGAGCCACCACAGGACAGACGGTGGTGCAGGTCTGACAGCCAAAACAGGATGAATAATTCTTTGCTTGCGCGGAATGGTTGAGGCCATTTTTGAAAGGCTGGTTGACTGGAATGAGAGGAAGCACTTCATCCTTCTTCACCATCGATTCACATTGTGCCAAGATGGCCTTCCTGGCCTCCTGGAGAGGCCTCTCATAGGCTTCAAGCGCCTCCTCCCCCCTCATCAACCCTCGATAATAAGAGAGGGGGGAAAGGACGGAAAGCTCTGGGATGCCTCTTTGGAGGAGAAGTTTCCGAACCTGATCCCAAACCTTCTGGAGATTGATGCCCACCGGACAGACCACAGTACAACGGTAGCAGTTTGTGCAGAGATAAACCCCCTCTTGAAGTTCTCTGATCTCCCTTTCGCTCAAGGGCTTTCCAGAAGCCAAGGATTTGATCGACGCAATTTTTTCAGAAGGAAGAATGTTGATATTGGGCTTTCCTTCATAAGCGATGGCCACCGAGCAGTGGGCCGTACACATGCCACAATGGGTGCAGGCATCCAATTCCATCAGTTGAATCATGGAAAGGTTCTTCCCCATCCAGGTCGAAGAAAAACGCTTGAAGTGAATAAGGGTCTTCAGCCAATGCTGGACTTTGTGTGCAAAAGATGGCTTCATTTCTCCTCCGCCACAGACTTAATCATCACCACGAGGGGACTGATGAAAATATGAAACATCTTGCTAAAGGGAAGGTAAGCGACCAGGGCTCCAGTCAAAATGGCATGGACATACCAGCCATAGGGATAGACCTCCTCCCATCGAACCGGAAAAAGCCCTAATAAAACGGATAGGGGATAACCGATGAAAGAGGGAAGCGCTTGCGGAAGGGGGAGGTCCGTCAGAAGAACCCTCATTCCTTCAACCCAAAAGCCTGTGATCAAGATCGCTCCAATCAATCCCACCACCACATAGTCCTGCCCACCGGTGATCACTCTTTCCGTTTTTCCACGAATTCGTCTCAGGATGGCCCCTGCAGCACCCAGAAGAATACAAAGGCCCAACAGATCGAAAAGGAAAGCAAAGGTGGGATGATTCTTATCCAGCCACATCGCCACTTTCGGATTCGTCGGAAAGAGAGCGGCCAGTAGATAGAGAACCCACCCGATCAGAAATCGGAGAAAGATGGGGAGGTAAATCAGGCTGTGGATCGTCCAACGACTGACACTCTCCTTCAGGACCTTTCTTAAGAGAAGAACCTCAACCGCAAAGGCTTTGAGGAGTCGAAGGATTCTCCGGGAAAAGAGGATCTGCCATGCTTTCTCTCCGATATAGGACAGTTTTTCACGAGCAGTGAAGGAAGGGTCCACCACCACTCCCTGAAACCAGAAGATAAGGGTAGCTCCCATACCAATCAGAAAGAGGATCACAGAGATCAAAGAGACCGGATCATTGAGGGTAATGGAACTGCTATGACATCCCATGCAGATCAAACTTTTCGCCGGAAGTACTTGAATCGGGGCTCCCACCTTATTCCCAGGCATATGACATTTCTTGCAGGATTCATGATCCTTGAAATCGGTAAGTTTATGAGATGTCATGTTCAGGGAAACACCTTCTTTGACCTTGGCTAAAACAATGCGGCCCGTTTTGGAATCTTTTCGGACCTCCTTCGATTCATGGTGACAGGCTTCACAGTGGACACTCCGATGAGGATCGTGGGCGGTCCCGGACCCATGATACCCGTGGCAAGAAGCACAATCAAACCGAAGTGTCCGATGGGGAGAGGAGGCAATGCCCTCGTGGCACAGGACACAGGCAATTCGACGATGAGTTGTTTTTTGATATTCTTTGGGATCGATATAGACAGAGACCGTTTTTTCGTCAACCTTTTTCACCACATCTTTCTTTCCGTGGCAATCCATACAGAAGAGGATGGAGGTGGTCACACCTTCGTTCGTATGGAGATTGGGTTGGCGATGGCAACGCAGGCATAGTTTCTTTTCGGCTTCCATCCGCTCTTCGTCGGTCAGCCCCCGGCCAAAGGTAACCGCAGGAAGAAGACCGATGAGAAGCATCAGGACCAGCAGCAGGTCTTTTCTCACCCTTCGCCTCTCTTTTTGCTGGGGATCCCGATTTAAATCCTCCCATTCCAGAGGATGATGCTTCTTCATCTTTTCCGCTTCCATCTGACCGGTGAAGATCGATTTGTCCATCGGAAAAACGCCGGATCGGAGGTGGGCATTAAAGAGATGCACGATGAAAATAAACCCCATGGCCAGGAGGGCTTCATCGCTATGAATGGTGTAAGCGACATTCAACCAGAAGCCCGGCAGAAAGCGAGAAAAAAATTCTGGGAACCAGAGCAGCAGACCAGAGCCACCTATAAAGGTGATTCCCCAGAAGACCGCCCAATAATCGAACTTTTCCCAATAGGTAAACCGACCGAATCGGGGGGGTGAACCCTTTCCTAAAAAATAGAGGAGGTGCTGATAGAGGTCCTGAAAATCTTTGCGTGAAGGCATGATGGAGTGAGGGCTAAACCATTTCTCCTTCAAGACGATCAAACAGTAGGCGACATAAAGCAGATGAAGGGCAAAATAGCCGAAGGTGATCCCCGCAAGCCACCGATGGAAGAGGCCCGCTCCTTTCACTCCTCCCCAGAGAACAATCAGCCCTTTCGCCCAAAAAGCCTCGGGATATTTGAGGGGAAGGCCGGTCAGGGCCAGGCCAAGGAAGGTGATCATCATCACCAGGTGGGTCGCTCGATGAAAAAGATTAAACCTCCAATAGACTTCTTTCTGATCTTCCTTCATGGACATAAGGTCATTTCCTCTTGAGCCACTCATGTGCTTTCCTGAGAATCCAAATAAGGGTATGGGAATAGAAAAAGGCTAACACACCGAAGACAAGGAGTCCGAAAGCAATTTCAACCCACCGGAGTATCTTTAATTTGTTTAGCTTATCGACATCCTCTTTTTTAACGCCCTCCCGAGAGGCATGAATGATATAATCCGTGAACCGAATCCTCGCATCTGGATGGCATTTCTGGCAGGCTTCCAGAGCCGTTTCTTTCGTCTTTAGAGAAAGGCAGGTGTGAGCCCCATGGCAATCCGTGCAGTAGGCAGAAGCTTCATGGCCCAAAAGGACAGCAGCCTTTCCATGATAATTTTCAAGATAGGACCTTTTTTCCGCCTGATGACATCCCCCGCACATCTCCGTCATCCATCTTCCAACCTCCAATCGAGAGGGACGGGCCACCACATAATGGCTGACATGACAGTTTCCGCAAGTGGGGGCATCCTTCTTTCGTTCCGCCAGTGCTTTCGCATGGGCCCCTTTCAGATACCGCTGATAGACCTGGGGATGACATCTCTCACACCGTTGATAATCGTAAAGAAGGGTGGAAGAGCGATTTAAAAGACGGGGATCCGGATGTTTGACCCCTTTCTCTTCGATGTTGGCGTGGCATTCGGAACAGGAAAGACGCCCATGAGAAGAGGCTTGGAATCGACTCATATCCACAAACCAGGATCGCCGGGGAAGGTTCCTTTCCGTCGCCTGGACAGGAGCATAGACGAATCCAAAGAGACACAGAAGCATAAGAAAGCAAAACCCTTCTGCAATCGTTTTTTTGCCTCCTCTGTTCCTGAGAGGAAGATGAAAGGAGGGGGATATCTGTTGAACAAAACCTTTAAGACGAATGGCATTTGGCCATGAAAAAGATCTTAGCATTTTTACCGTCCTATTTGGAACTACTTGAGTTGTGGTCTTGGCAAGAGTCCTGCCATCTCGGCAATCTCTCGAACCTTCTCCTCCCACTCGATAGCCATGATATGAATTCCTCGGACACCGGGGATCTCCTTCAATCGCTGAATCGTTTCCACGCAGATCTTGATCCCCTCTTCTGCCTGCTTCTCTTTGGGTACGCCCTTCAATCTCTCAATCATCTCATCCGGAACATCCATCCCTGGCACCTGATTCTTCATGTATCGGGCCATTCCGACCGATTTGAAGGGGGTCACTCCCGCCAGGATAGCCACCTTCTCATGAAGCCCTCTGTCTCTGACCATCTCCATCCATTTTTCAAATCGAGGCACATTGTAAATACATTGCGTCTGTAAAAACTCCACGCCAGCCTTCACCTTTTTCCCGAGCCGGGCAGCTCTGATTTCAAAGGGATCGGCAAATGGATTTTCAGCCGCTCCGATAAAAAGGATCGGCCTCCCCTTCAGCTCTTCTCCCCCTAAAAACCTTCCTTCATCTCGCATCGTCTTGACCGTCTGAATCAACTGAATCGAATCCATGTCAAAGACATTCTTCGCCTTTGGATGGTCTCCGAACTTCTGATGGTCTCCGGTCAGGCAGAGGATGTTGTTGATCCCCAGGGCTGCCGCTCCGAGGATATCGCTCTGAATGGCAATGCGATTGCGATCCCGGCAAACCATCTGAAGGATGGGATCGAATCCCATCTCTTTCAAGATCAGGCAGGAGGAAAAAGAGCTCATTCTCACGACGGAGGTCTGGTTGTCGGTTACATTGACTGCATCAACCACTCCTTGAAGAAGTTTTCCCTTCTTTCGAATGACCTCTGGATCTGCTCCCCTCGGAGGTCCGCACTCCGAAGTCACTACCAGTTGACCTGATTCCAATATGCGCTCAATGTTGGATTTCGTCTTCATCTCCATTTCCTCTCATCATGCTGTCAATGAAATCCCAATCACCAAATTCCCAGCTCCAGATAGATCCCAATAGCCAAATCACCAGACAAGTCTCTCGATTTTGTTTGTTGAAATTGAGTTCAATGGAGCTTATTCGATGATGGGTGCTTGGTGTTTGGCATCTCTCCCCCTGTATCACCTGAAGGTGGTGGCTACAATTTAAGATCTTCTCTGATTCTTTTCCTGGGTCCTCCATCCCTTGCAGGCGTCCAATCCTTAATGGGAATGATCTCTTCATACTTGTCGAGCTGGTCCAGTGCTTTCAATCGATCAATAATGAGTTGCCACCCGCAATCCAGGTCTTTGTCCACCTCACATTTTCCGTTTGAGGATCCTCCGCAGGGTCCATTCAAGAGACTCTTGGCGCATCTGGCAATGGGACAGACCCCTCCTGTTAAATGAAGCACACACTCTCCACAGCCTTGGCATCGCTCCGCCCATACTCCCTGCTCAAGCGTGACGCCTAAGAAGGTGGTGTTCACCGCCGGAAGCACCACTCTGTCCCGATATTTTTCTGCCACATACTGAATCCCAGCCCCACAGGCCATCGACAAAACGACTTCGTAGTCACCGACAAAAGGACGAATTTGATCGATGTATTCGAAGTCACATTGACGTTCCAGGGTATGTTCCTTGATCTCAATCAGTTCCCCATCTTTGGCACGGGAAAGGCGAATCTCTGAAGCCAGGACCCCCACCTCCCGCTCCCCTCCTGCAGCACAAACTGTCACACACTCATTACATCCCAGAAGTAAAACTTTCTTGTAGGGCTTCAGCATCGTCAGTATCTCTTGAAGTGATTTACGATTCGCTACAATCATGGAAACCTCCGGTTCTATATTGCGGATTCGGGATTGCGGGTTTCGGAATTTTCATTCCGCGTTCCGCATTCCGAATTCATCTCTTCTTCACAGGGCTCGGCCCCAAGGCCCGTATTTTTTCCGTCATCTCTCGAGCCACTTCGGCAAACCGCTGCCCTTGTGCCGAACTCATGTTATACATTTCCACCCGTCCTGCACCTAATCCCACTTCGTCAAGGAGTGTTTTGACATACTGAACCCTCTTTTTGGCTCGAAGGTTCCCCCTCAGGAAATGACATTCTCCTTCCAAGCAACCTGCTAAATAAACCCCATCCACCCCAGACTCAAAGGCTTTGAGAATGAGAAGAATGTCCACTCTTCCGGTACAAGGAACTTTAATGACTTTTACATTGGAGGGATAATGGAGCCTCATCGAACCTGCCAGGTCCGCCGCATTGTAGGCTCAATATTCACAACAATAAGCGATAATTTCTGGCTCGAATGGCTGTCCCACTCCTAACTCTGTTTCCCTTCTCATTTCCCGAATCTCGTCCATCCTCTCTTGTCCCTCACACCTGCTCTTTCGGTTTCACGTTATGGGTTTTGCTCTATGCTGTAAATCAACGCCTGACTCTTGGCCCAGAGTTGCCGATCTTTGTAATGCATCAGCTCAATGGCCCTGGCAGGACATTCCGCAACACAACTCCCGCACCCTTTGCACATGGCTGGATCGATCTCTGCTTCTCCTCTGACATTAATGACAGGAACGTTATAAGGACAAACTCTGACACAGGTCAGACAGGCGGCACACCGCTCCCCTTCGACCACAGCGACAATCCCGCCGACTTGAAGGACCTCTTTGGAGAGCACCGAGGCGGCTCTGGCAGACGCTCCCAAACCATGCGCAACGGCTTCATCTATTGGTTTTGGGGCGTGGGCAAGGCCGCAGACAAAGACGCCATCCGTTGCAAAATCGATGGGCCGCAGTTTGACATGGGCTTCAACAAAAAATCCATCGCTGTTCAATGGAACTTTGAAAAGATTCGCCACAGGGTTTTCCCGGGGAGGCACGATAGCAGTCGCAAGCACCAGAAGGTCAGGCCGAATCTCCATTTTCCGGTTCAACACATGTCCCGTGAACTGGATTTTTAGATCTTTTCCATCTCGACTGACCGTTAATTCTTTCTGTTCATCATAACGAATAAAGTGGATTCCTTTGGTGCTTGCCTCTCGATAAAGATCCTCACGCAGGCCATAGGTTCTCATATCACGATAGAGGATAAAGGCTTCGATCTGGGGATGGAGCTCTTTCAGTCGGATAGCATTGAGAACGGAATGGGTGCAACAGACTTTGGAACAGTATGGCCTTTCCTTGATGCGGGAACCCACGCATTGAATAAACGCCACCGAGCCGATCGATTTCAAAGCATCATCTCGATCAATCAATCTTCGATCTAACTCCAGGCTGGTCAGGACCCGAGGATCTTGACCGTAGAGGTATTGGTCAGGTTTCCATTCAGAAGCTCCTGTGGCAATTATGGCAATGCCATACTCCAGTATTCTTTCCTCTCCTTTCGACTGAATGATCGACTTGAAATTGCCCACCGACCCCTCCACCTGTTTCAATTCAGTGTTCAGAAAGACTTCGATCTTTGGATGTGATCGGACCTTTTCAATGATCCGGTTAAGATAATGCTGAACATCCTCACCCTTCCACGTCTGATAGAGGTGGCGTCCTTGTCCGCCCAACACATCTTCTTTTTCGATGAGATAGGTGTAGAAACCCTGCTCTGCCAGGCTTAAAGCGGCTGTCATTCCGGAGAGGCCTCCTCCGATAACGAGGCAGCGGTGATTTAAAGGGCGTTCCATCTGGTGGAGAGGCTCTAAATTCCTCGAACAAGCGACAGCCATTCGGATCAGTTCTTTTGCTTTTTCGGTTGCTTCTGTTTTCATCCCCATATGAACCCAGGAGCATTGATCCCGGATGTTTGCCATTTCAAAGAGATACGGATTGAGTCCTACCTCTCGAATCGTATCGCGGAAAAGAGGCTCATGTGTGCGGGGGGAACAGGACGCCACAATCACACGGTTCAGGTTAAGTTCTTTGACCCTCTCCTGGATGATCTTTAAAGAATCTGCCGAACAGGTATAGATGGTATTCTCAGCATGCACCACTCCAGGGAGCGACTTTGCGAATTCCGTCACTTCTTTCACGTCCACGGTCCCTGCAATATTAATCCCGCAACTGCAGATGAATGCTCCAATTCTGGGGGCCTCCTCTCGAGAGACTTCTCTTTCGGGAGGATATTCTTTCTTTCTCGCTAACGTGCCTCGAGCCTCTCCGATGACGGTCAGGGCTTTGGCTGCAGCACCACTTGCCTGAATCACACTGTCTGGGATATCTTTGGGTGCCTGGAAAGCCCCACACACAAAAACGCCTGACTTCGAGGTCTGGACAGGATCAAAACTGTTGTTCAAAGGAAAACCATAAAGATCCAGACCCATATCCAATCGCTTAGCCAGTTCCATCGCCTCTCTGGACACTTCAAACCCGACGGATAAGACAACCAGATCAAAGGTCTCCTCTACCTTTCTTCCCATTTCATCGGTATATTGAATGACGAGATCTCCTGGCTCCTGGCCAGGCAGGATGCGTGTAATTCTCGATTTAATAAAACGGACGCCTGCCTCCTTTGCCCGTTCATAATATCTTTCGAAATCCTTGCCATAGGTTCTCATGTCGATATAAAAAATGGCTGTATCCAGAGGATCCTTCGAATGTTCTTTGGCCACTACGGCCTCTTTGATGGCATAGGTGCAGCATACGGCTGAACAGTAGGGTTTCGTTCCTTCATGGGTGTCTCTCGATCCAACACATTGAATAAAGGCGATCTTCTTCGGCTCCCGATGATCAGACGATCGACGGATCAGATGGCCTCCCCAAGGACCTGAGGCGCTGAGCATCCTTTCAAACTCTATGCTGGTGACCACATTGGGATAACGGCCGTAACCCAATTCAGGCGAAAGTTCAGGATTAAAAAGGGAGTAACCAGGAGAGAGAATGACCGATCCCACCTCCAACTCTTCTATCGTTGGGGCTTGCTGATGGTCAATCGCCTCTCTCTTACACACCTTGACACAGAGGTGGCACTCCGAACAGATTCCACAGGCAAGACACCTGGCCGCTTCTTGCCTCGCTTGTTCTTCGGTGAGCACCAATTCCACTTCCCTAAAGTTTCTAATTCTTTCATGCTCTGGCAATTCAGGAACTTTTGTCCGAGGAGATAAATCGACCTTCCCTTCCTCAATCATCTGGTCAATCTCTTCACGAGAGAGATCCACCACAGGAAGAGGAATCTGTTCCCTCGGTGTCAGGAGCGGAACCCCTCTCAAATATCGATCAATGGAAAGTGCCCCTCTTCTGCCATCTGCAATGGCTTGAATCAATATCCATGGCCCTCTTGCCACATCGCCACCCGCAAAGATCCCTGGTCGGTTGGTGGCTAACGTGTGGGGATCGACGGCAAAGGTCCCCTTGGGCGTTACTTCAAGGCCATGGGTATCCTCGAGAAAAGAGATCTCAGGGGCTTGCGCCACCGCTGCGATCATCGTATCGGCTGGAATAACATATTCTGAACCTTTGATAGGAATGGGTCTTCTTCTTCCGGAGGAGTCTGGCTCACCAAGCTCCATCTTCACACATTTCACACCTTTAACTTGACCTTCTTCAGCGATCACCTCTACCGGAGCGGTGAGGATTTGAATCTCAATACCCTCCCTTTCGGCGGCTTCGATCTCCCATGGATTGGCAGGCATCTCATCCTTAGACCGTCGGTAAAGAATCTTTACCTCTTTTGCGCCTAATCGGAGTGCCGTCCTGGCGGCATCGATGGCCACGTTTCCCCCACCGATGACAATGGTCTTCTGCCCTACTTTTGGCGCTCCGTCTCCACTTAATGGGGAAGGGGGGGAACCTCCTGCCCCACCGGACACACCATGTTGCTCAGCCAAACTGACAGCCTGGAGAAAAGGAACTCCATGATAGACACCAATGGCATCCTCTCCGGGAATACCCAATTTTTGTGGTTCATGAGCACCCATGGATAAAAAGACCGCCGCAAACCCTTCCTCAAAAAGACGATTGATATTGCGAACAGGGGTGTTCAATTTCAATTCGACACTGGGATGATGGATGATATCGTCAATTTCTCTCTGAAGCACATCTCTGGGCAACCGGTAAGCGGGAATACCCACACGCATCATCCCACCGGCCACGGGAAGAGCCTCAAAGATCGTCACGGCATAACCCATTCTCGACAATTGATGAGCACAGCTCAACCCCGCAGGTCCTGCTCCAACAATGGCGATCTTTGCCTTTGGCCGTTCCACCTTCTCTTCACTTGAAATAGGCACCTCAGAGCTCGCAGTTTCCTTCTCCAATTCATCCCGATGTTCATACACCCAATCGGCTACAAATCGTTTCAAGGCACAGATGGAAACAGGACTGTCCAGCCGTCCTCGATTGCACTTCTCTTCACAAGGATGGTTACAAACACGCCCTACCGAGGCAGGAAAAGGATTATACTCTTTGACCACATCAAGCGCTTCCTTATACCGTCCACCATGGATCAGTGCCACATAGCCCTGGGCACTGGTCTCGGCAGGGCAGGTGGCTTTACATGGACTGGTTCCGCGTTTGGTCACCAGGAATGTATTGGGGACAGCCTGTGGGTAGGGACGGTAGATCGCTTTTCTCTGATCAAGACCCTCGTTAAATTCATTGGGCAGAATGATGGGACACACTTCGGAACAATCGTTACAGCTTGTGCATTTGTCCATAGCGATATAACGAGGATGTCTCTTGATGAATGCCTTGAAATGTCCGGCTTCTCCTTCCAGGCCGACCAACTCTGAGTTGGTAATGATATCGATGTTGAGATGCCTTCCTGCTTCAACAAGCTTTGGTGAGATAATACACATCGCACAGTCATTGGTGGGAAAGGTCTTGTCGAGTTGTGCCATCTTTCCGCCGATGGCGGGGGACCGTTCGAGCAAATAGACCCGGATTCCGGAGTTAGCCAGGTCGAGAGCAGCTTGGACTCCCGCAATGCCTCCCCCAACGACTAAGGCTGCACCTATTTTTTGATGGTCATGGTCCATATTGAAAGAATCCTTTCTCAGTCAAACATTGCTTATTACCCATTCTCCCACGGAGAAACAGAAGTGAAACACCACCTGTCCCCAATCATGGCTCCTTCAATTTTTCTCATTGCCCAAATACTTTGAGACCTCTTCTTCTGAATCGATGGGCACAAAATGGACTCCTTGACAGAGATCTTTAAGCCCATTCACTAATTGGCGAATCATCTCCTGACTGGATTTCCTTTGGTTTGAGTTTCCAAAGCGTTTTTCAAAAAAAGGGCGCGGCTCCATCCCCGGCTTGATAGGGCCATTTAAAAAAAGCCCCATCTCTAAAGATTGGGCCAGGAGAACCTCAGCAATGATCGGAATCTGAAATGGTTTGATCTTATCCATAAACTTTTCAAATCGGTCGAGATCAAAGACTGGCATGGTTAAAAAGTAGTGGGTTCCGAGTCTTACAAGTTCCTCCATTTCCTTTAAGGCCATCTCTGGAATCTCATTTCCCCAGCTTGCATCGATCCCCGATCCAATACAGAATTGGTATTTCTGGTGTAACGCCTTGCCTGAAATATCCCGGCCTTCTCCGAGATTTTTGATCACAGAAAAGAACTTACCGGTATCTACGTGGAAGAACATCAACTCCTGAAGACTGTCACCCGTTATACAGTAATCCTCCATAAAAATGAGCAGATTCTCGATGCCTGCCTCAAATGCCTGAAGAAGAAACTCCTGGATGTCGATCCGGCTCTTTTCGCGGCAGTTAATCAGAAGAATGGGGTCATAGTGATGATCTTTAATCATCCGGCCATAGCTCACCGACTTTGTCACCCATCCCTGGATCGTCAGGTCTGAAATGCCCAGCGACTGGACCCTCTCTTGAATGTGATTCATTTGTTCTACCAGCTCCTGAGTTCCTGCTTCCATGGATGATCGAATTTCCGAGGTGATGACAAATTTTTTCTGCTTCAGGCGCTCTGCAAATGTCATAAGGTGCTGGACTTAAAAAATACAAGATCACTTTTTATATCCAAGCAGTTTCGCCACTTCGTACTTCAATTGCTCGAGGGGAAGAGGTTTTGAAAAACAGGCATCTGCCCCATATTCCTTCATCTGCTTGAAGGCATCATCATTGAGATAGGCTGAGAGAACGATGATCTTGATATCCTTTGTTTCAGGATTTGATTTGATTTTTTGACAGACCTCGTAACCGTTGATATCTGGCATCATGATGTCGAGAATCAGTAAGTCAGGCTTGAAATGGCTCACCTGTAAACCCGCCTCAAAACCATCCGAAGCGGAGATCATTTCATAACCAAATTCATCTTCTTCAAGGGCTTGAACGATCGTTTCGACAATAATCTTGTCATCATCCACCACAAGGATCTTCTTTCTCTCTTCCCCTTTTGTCTCCTCAGGCATGGGCATTCCTTTCTCTTTTAAGAATTGATCCAGATCCTCCTTTTTGATCCTTCGATGCCCTCCAACCGTCTTATATGCTTTTAGGTGTCCTGCCTCGATCCAGTTAATGATTGTCTTGGGTGAAACCTTGCAATATTTACTCGCCTGAGATACGGTCAGGATTTCCATAATTTACTCCTTTTACAGATTTTATGGATTTTTCAATTACTACAATATTTACACATTGTCAAGTAAAATTTTAATAATATTTCATATTTGTTACAATTAATTGATTTTATTATTAATTTCAAGTATTCTGCTTCTTATTTAAATTAAAATAAAACGAATTGAACTGTTTCTTAAATTGAGCAATTTTTCACTCATTAAAGGGTAGGTGGAAAAGCTAGGCTAACTATTGAGAGCGAATACCTTTTTTGATTCAATTATTCTTGTGATCCGTTGTTGTATAGGGGGAATTTGCCCCATCCTATTTCAAGCCATACTCCTCTGATGCGATTTCCCTCATCTTGAATTTCTGAATCTTGCCTAGAGGGGTCATGGGAAATTCTTTTACGAATTTTATATAGCGAGGCACCTGTGAAGGTGAGAGCTTATCCTTACAAAACTGAAGGATATCCTCTTCTCTAAGACCAGCACCTTCTTCTAACTTGATCCAGACGGCTATCTCCTCCCCCAACATTTTATCGGGGACACCAAATACCTGGGCATTTGAGATTCCCGGAAACGTAAATAAGACCTCCTCAATCTCCGCAGGATAGATCGTCTCTGCTCCCTTCTGGATGACCTCTTTTAATCTTCCAGTGATTCTCACATAACCCTTCTCATCCATGGTGGCCAGATCTCCGGAATGGAGCCAGCCCTCGCGATCAATGGCTTTCTCTGTGGCTGCGGCCATCTTATAATAACCCTTCATATTCAATCCTCGTGCACAGAGTTCTCCTGCGATACCTTTTGGAACTTCCTCTCCGGTCTTGGGGTCCATCATCTTCACCTCGACATTGGGAAGAGGTCTCCCCACGGTAGAGACGCGCAGTTCTATGGGATCATCCGGCCTTGTCTCCGTTATCCACGAGGAGGACTCTGTCAACCCGTAACCGATGACGATTTCTCTCACTCCCATTTCCTCAACGACTTTCTTCATCACTTCTATGGGACACTGAGCCCCTCCCATGATTCCTGTCCGAAGGGAACGGACATTGGACGGGGCATATTTCGGGTGCTCCATCAAACTGATAAAAGCGGTCGGAGACCCATAAATGGCTGTGCAACGCTCCTTTTCGATGGCATCGAGTATCCTTCCAGGCTCAAAGATCTCAGAGGGAAGAACGACCGTTGCTCCCTTGATGATGGCCGCAAGGGTAATGCAGATGCAGCCAAACATGTGGGATAAAGGAACCGAAAGGCAAAGGCGATCCTTTGCCGTGAGTCTCTGGATCTCCGCGCTGGCCGCTGTCGTATTGAGAATTCCGAAGTGGGTTGACATCACTCCTTTAGGAGCGCCTGTTGTGCCGGAAGTATAAAGAAGGGTAACGACATCATCCGTTCGGCAATCCTGTTCTCGCTCATGCAAAAGACTATCATTCACATCCTTTCCCATCTCCAGAAGGGTTTTCCATCTCATCATCCCTGGAGGGGTCTGATCTGCCATCAGGATGAGGTGCTTCAGTTCTGTCAATGGGGGAAGTTGCCGGATGATCTCCAGGTATTCCAACCCTTTCAGCCCTTCAGCCATGATGAGCGCTTGAGAGTCCGATTGAGTCAGAAGGTATTCAAGTTGCTGACGCTGGGCATTGGTATCAACACTCACCAGAACCGCTCCGGTTTTGGCAATGGCAAACTCCGTGACAATCCATTCCCACCGGTTAGGTGACCAGAGGGCAAGGTGATCGCCTTTTTTTATGCCCAGTTTTAAAAATCCTTTGGCGAGCTGATTGACATGATTTAAAAATTCTTTGTAGGTTAAACGCACCTCTTTAGAAAGATCCACCAAGGCTTCGTTCCCCGGGAATCGCGAAGCCACTTCTTCCAGAAGTTCTCCAACAGTTTTTTTCAATAGATCCATTTCCCCACCCTCCTAATGAGTTAGAAAAAAAGATGAATAACACGAATGACAGCGAATGGCACTTATGGGTCTTTTTCATCAAATTCATTATCAATAACTATTTTGCTATCTGTGGGCGTTCCCTCTTCATTATAAAATATACCCATTTAGAGAGGAATGTCCAATAGGCTAGCCAAGTTCAAAAATTGTTGATGGGAGAGTGATGCGTTCTCGACTTCTTCTTTTTTTGTGCTATATTCTATCCAGATCGGTCAGGAGGAGAAAATGGATCAGAAACTGAAAGAGGCGTTTCACAGGGTATATGAGGCAGAAGCCAAGGCGGCATTGAGATTAAAAGTCTTTGCCAAACAGGCTGACCAGGAAGGACTTCCCCAGATGGCTAAACTCTTCCGTGTGATTGCGTTCAGTGAAGAGATTCACGGGGAGCGTGCCCTTCGGATGCTCCTGGAAATCAAGGACACCGACTCGAATCTTAAAGAGAGTTTCCAATCGGAAACAAGCATCGCAGGGGTGGCTTATGAACAGTTCATCGCCCTGGCGGAAGAGAAGGGAGACACGACCTCCTCGATGATCTTTTCTCATTCCAGAGATGTGGAAGAGGGTCATGCCAAGCTCTATAAGTTAGCCATCAATCATCTCATTGGAGAGCGGGAGACCACCTATTTTGTGTGCCAGGTATGCGGTTATGTCGCAGATGGAATTTGTCCGGAAACCTGTCCGGTTTGCTCAGCCCCCAAAGATCAATTGATGGAGTTTAAATAACCCTTCCGGCGAGCACTTTGATCTTTTTGCGGAATGCCGCCATCTCGGCTATGTGATTTGAAATATTTTTTGCTCGATGGGGGTCAGAATCTCATAGCCTTTTTGAGTGACCCGAACCGTATTTTCGATCCCCACTGCCCCCTCTCCGGGGAAGACGATTTTCGGCTCCACAGCAAAAGTCATTCCTTCCTCAAGAGGATAGGAATGGTTTTGAGCGATGAAGGGTAGTTCATTCAATTCGAGGCCAATTCCATGTCCGACGAATCGGGTCTGGAGTCCAGGGGGACCCAGATAACTCTCTTTGTAACCCAATCTTTTTGCCAATTTCAGGGTCATCTTAAAGAGGGCCTCACAGTCGACTCCCGGTCGAACCTGA
>FWPV01003823.1_pt1 | contig 33318 bp, 29 predicted proteins | sample 2228371 | NCBI WGS metagenome assembly FWPV01 (sample SAMEA103939776, study PRJEB20133) | metagenome
ACATCAGCTACCGCCGCCTGGTGCAGGCGCTCGACCTGGCGTTCCAGGCCTGGCCGGTCACCCTGCCGGCGCCCGAGCCCACCCGGCGGAGGAGGTCCGCATCATGACCGGGTTCCAGGCGGGCCTCGTCCCTGGCCCCGGACGGGCAGGGACGAACCCGGCCGGACGCTTGACACGCCCAGCCGGCGCTGGGCTCATCCCTCCTCCACCGGGATGAGCCCAGCGTCGGCGGCCCGGCGCAACGCCGCGTGGTCACGTTCGGTCTGGTCGGCGTAGGCTTCGGCGAAGTCGGCGACCGCGTCGTCGAAGGTGCTGGCCTGTCCGAGGTAGCCGGTGAGCTGTTTGGCGTCACCAGTTCGGGCATGGGCCCGGGCGAGCGCCCAGCCGCACGCCCCCGCGTACAACGCCAGGCCTGCCGGGCTCATGCTCTCGATGTCGGCCGAGCCCTTCGCGTCCCACAGCTGGCGGACGTAGTAGTGGAAGCCGAGGTCGGGGTGGGTGGTCCACCCCAGCAGGATGTCGCTCGCGGCCTGGAGCATGCGTTGGCCCACCACCACCCGCTGGCCATGGTGGGCCAACGGCTCGGGCAGGCCGGCCACCGCCGGGGCGGGACGGACGGCCTCTTTGACCTGGAGGAACAGCGGGCCGCCGTTGGGGCCCTGGAACAGCGCGATCCAGCAGCGGGTTCCCACGCTGCCGACGCCCACCACCTTCCGGGCCACGTCCACCAGCCGGTAGCTGTCGAACAGGGCAAGGTGGTCATCGCGCAGTGTCGCCCGGTACCCGTCGATGATGGCCGGCAGGGCCCGGACGATGGCCGGGTCATCGCGCCGGACCACGAGCGGTGGGTCCTCGACGATGCGACGGCGCCCGTCGACGACCTCGGTGAGCTTGGCCAGCGCCCGCATGTGGTCCTTGGCACGGGCCGCCGTGAGGCGGCGCCGGGCGGTGCGCCGGTCACTGGGGTTGGCCAGGTCGATCAGCCGTTCGGCGTCGATCGAGGCGTACCAGATCTCGAGATGGGTGCGTCCGGCGTAGCGTGCCATCCAGCTCCGGTACGCAGTCGCGGCCGACAACGCAGCGGCCCGTGCCTGCCGGCGGGAGCACCCGATGGACCGGCCGGCCACCACGACGCTGGCCGCCAGGCGCTTCACGTCCCATTCGAAGGGGCCGGGCAGCGTCTCGTCGAAGTCGTTGAGATCGAACACCAGCCGCCGCTCCGGCGTGGCGAACACCCCGAAGTTTGCGAGGTGGGCGTCTCCGCACAGCTGCACCTCGATGCCGGCCGTCGGCGTGTGGGCCAGGTCGAGGGCCATGAGCGTGGCCGAGCCCCGCAGGAAGGCGAACGGGCTGGCGAGCATCCGGCCGTAGCGGATGGGCACGAGCTCAGGCACGCGGGTCCGGTTCGACTCGACCAGCACCTCCACCGGGTCGGGCCGGTCGGACGGCGGTGCCCAACCGGCGTGGGACGACCGGGGCGTCGCCCGGCGCCGTTCCTTGCCCGCCTGGCGCCGCTCGTCCGGCGGGGGCACAGGCTCGTCGAGCGACGGGGTCCGCCTCGCGGCGACGCGGTCGGTGACGGTCATGCCGTCATCCTGGCATCGCACCGGGTCCGATGGTTCAGATCAGCCGCACGCAGTCCGCACCGCATCCCGACGGTGCGGGAGGCCCGGCCGGTGCCGGGCGGTGGAGGACGCCGCTGGTCGGGCGGACCACGACCTCCCGGGCCCCGGGTCGGCAGCGGGCCTCACCGTCGACGATCAGGCTGTAGCCACCGGCCTCGGTCGGCGGCCACAGCAGGGCGACCAGGGGCCGGGCCTCGACGTTGGTCGCCGTCCGGGCACCGACCTCGGCCACGAGCGCATCGTCGTCCCACCGGACCTGCACCGCCACCGTGCGGGGACGCCCGTCGGCGCCGGTGGTGAGCAGGTAGGGCGCCATGCCGTACTGTGCCAGGTGGGCCCGCAGCTGCTCGAGCGGCACCGGGATGCTCATGACCGGATGCTACGCGTCGGGGTCATCGGGGACCCGGTCCGGCACCGGCCGGGTGGCGAACGTGCGCAGCACGACACGGTCCTTGCGGGTCTCGACCACCTGCAGGCCGGCACCCGCCCACAGGTGGCGGGTGTCGTCGACGGTGGGGAACACGATGCCGCTCGGGCGCACGAGGGCCTGGACGACCCGGCCGGGTCGCCCGGCCGCCCGCACCAGGCTCATGGCGAACAGCCGCCCGCCCGGCCGAAGCACCCGGGCCATCTCGGATGCGCAACCCGCCAGGTCGCCGATCTCGTTGAGCGACCCACCGATCACCGCCGCCGCACAGGCCCCGTCGCGTACCGGCAGCGCCTGGGCCAGCGCCCGGACCGGGGCGATGCGCAGACCCTCCCGCGCAGCGCGCAGGCGGGCGCGGCGCAAGAACGGCAGGGCATGGTCGACGGCGACCACCCACGCGCCCCGGCGGGCCAGGTGCCGGGCGTACAACCCTTCGGAGGTGCCGACGTCCACGGCCACGTCACCGGGCTGTGGGCCGATCCAGCCGTCGAGCTCGGCCAGTTCCTCGGCGATCGGGAAGTGCCGGCCCGACAGCAGGGTCAGCGAGCGCACCCGCCACCGGTCCTCGTAGACCCGGGCAGTGAGCGGCACGATGTTCGTGAGCTGCGCCAGGGTCCGAGGTGTGCCCCGCCCAGCCATGGCGTCCCAGATGCCGTCGGTGATCTGCGTGACCTGCCCGCACGCACTGCACCGCAGGCTGCCCGAGGTGATGACCGGCCCGGACGGCCCGTCGTGGATGCGCTCGTCTCGGAGGGCGAGATCGCCGGCCCGGCACGACGGGCAGGCGAGGTGGGGGAGCAGTTCGGGGAGCACCTCGGCCGAGGCTACCGGCGCCGGGCCGGGGTGGGGCCGGTCACCCGGGTGCCGGTCCGGCCTGACGATCTGGTGCTGTGAGTCGGGCGCCGGGCTCGAGCGGCCCAGCCACCATGAGATGGTGGGGCAGGCCGGTGGCCTCGGTGACGAACCCGTCGCCGACCACCTGCCAGCCGGCCCGCTCGTAGAAGCCGATAGCACGGTCGCGGGCGTGGCACCACACCACCCGACCGTGGGCCCTGGCCATGCCGGCAGCCAGCAGGGCCCGACCGACGCCTTGTCCCTGCCACCACGGTTCGACGGCCATCCCCCGCAGCCGGAGCCCGGGCCGACCGGCCAGCCCGGGCACGACGGCGGGCACCGGCTCGACCATCCAGGTGGCCACGCCCACGAGGTGCGTACCGGCGAAGGCGCCGAGGTGGACGGTGTCGGGCCGGTCGTCCCCGACGAAGCACACCGCCTCGGGGCGTGGGTCACCGGCCCGCAGCACCCGGCGGCGCAGGTCGTGGGTCCGCACGGCCGGGATCGGCCGGATGGACAGCTCGGCCACGGCCCTCAGCTCGACCCGACCGGCGGATCGACCCGCACCAACCGTCCGTCACCGGCAGCGGACCGGTAACAGGCGTCGGCCACCGCGTGGGCCCGCAGGGCGACGGTCACGTCCGGGTGGGCGGGGTGGCCGTCGAGGACGGCGCGCACGAACGCCCCGTCGGGGTTGGCGGGCCCGTCGACCAGCGGTGCCGCCGCAGCGACGAGGTCTTCGCCGGCCAGCGACCCGGTTCTGCCGTCGGCGTCCTGCCATTCCACCGGCCCGAACCAGTCGTGGCCGGTGAGGTGCACGTACCGCCGTTCGCAGAACACCTCCACCCGTCGAAGGCTGCCCCGGGCCAGGTTGTCGTGCCACACCGAGGTGAGCGTGGCTGTCGCCCCGCCGGCGAAGCCCATCGACACGCTCATCACGTCCTCGATCCCGGCCAGGCCGTGGAAAGCCGCCGAGCGGGCGTTCACCGACAGCACCGGGCCGACGAGGAACTCGAGCATGTCGAGGTCGTGGATGGAATGCTCGAGCAGCGTGCCGGCCCCGACCTTGTCGACCTCACCCCGCCAGGTCGACGCGTAATGGCCCTGGGTGGGGATGAACTGGTCGTCGCGGAACACCACGGTCATGACCCGGCCGGCGGCCGGGTCGCGGATGAGGTGGCGGGCCCAGTGGTAGGCGGGGGAGTGGCGCAGCACCAGCCCGACCTGGTTGACCACCCCGGCCTCGGTGAGCACCCGGGCGACCTCCCGGGCGCCGTCGAACGACGTCGCCAGCGGTTTCTCCACGAACACCGCCAACCCCCGCTCGGCCGCGGCGCGCACCAGCCGCGGATGCTCGGAGGTCCAGGTGCACACGTACAGCGCGTCGCACCCGTCGAGCACCTCGGCCTCGCTGGCACAGACCCGGTGGCCGCTGGCGGCGGCGAAGGCCTCGGCCCGGGCCCGGTCGGGGTCGTACACCCCGGCTCGCACCAGCTCGTCGCCCAGGCCGGCCCGGCGCAACGACTTCGAGTGGTACGTGGCGATCAGGCCGGCACCGAGGAACCCGACCCGTACCGGCATCAGCCCGCCCTCCCCAGACGTTCGGGTTGCACCACCAGCAACGTGCCTGCCCCGACCAGGATGCGGGCGGTGGGGCGGGCGAACTCGTTGCTCACCCCCAACGTCGAGCCCGGCCACAGCGTGGCGTCCCGCAGCGGGTAACGGAGTCCCTCCATGGTCACCCCCTCGGCCGGACCGCCCATGGCGAACACGCTGATGAGCTCGCCGGGGCGGCCGGTCAGCTCGCAGTCGTCACCATCGCGCAGCACCACCAGGTAGGCGGTCCCGAGATAGGCGTCGACGACCACCTCCTCCAGCTCGTCGGAGGCGAGGAAGGCGATCCCGCCGAGCAGGTGATCGAGCCGCCCCCCGTCGCCGCCGATCACGGTGAGGTCGGTGGCGCCCAGCCGGAGCGCGGCCTCGACCCCGAGCTCGAGGTCGGTGGCGTCCTTGGCCGCCGGGTGGCGCTCCACCGGGATGCCCTCGGCCTCGGCCCGGGCCAGCGCCCCGGGCGACACCGAGTCGAGGTCGCCGACGACCAGATCGACCCGCAGCCCCAGCGCGAACGCGCTGTCGAGCCCACGGTCGACGGCCACCACCAGCTGGTAGGGGGGCAGCGCATCGAGCACCGCAGGATGGGGTGCCCCGCCCCCGTCCACCACGACCGCCCGCTTCACGTGCGCTCCTCCCGGTGGAGGTCGGGCTCGATGTAGATGGTCCGAGCCATCGGGGTGGCCGCCCGCACCCGGCCCTCGAGCTCGTCGATGGCCCTGGCCAGCTCGGCCATGGTGAGGTGGCGGTCGAACTCGACCTTGGCCCCGACAAGCAGCTCATCGGGGCCAAGGTGCTCGGTGCGAAGGTGGATGAGCCGGGTGACACCAGGGGAGGCACCCACGGCGGTCACGATCCGGGCCTGCACCTCCGGGTCGGCGGCCTCGCCGATGAGCAACCCCTTCATCTCGACGGCGAGCACCCCGGCGATCACGCAGAGCAGCACGCCGATTGCCAGCGAGCCGATGGCGTCGTAGCGGGGATCGCCGGTGACCTCGGCCAGCGTGAGTCCGCCCAGCGCGAACAGCAGACCGACGAGGGCCCCGGAGTCCTCCAGCACGACCACCGGGAGCTCCGGGGCCTTCGAGGTGCGGATGAACCGCCACCACGAGCGGCCCCCGCGGACCCGATCGGCCTCGCGCACCGCGGTGCGGAACGACAACACCTCGAGCCCGATTGCGATGCCGAGCACCACGAAGGCCACCGTGGTCGACTCCAGTTCATGGGGGTGACGCAGCTTGCCGATGCCCTCATACACGGCGAAGGCCCCGCCGAGCGTGAACAGGACCAGCGCCACGATGAAGGCCCAGAAGTACCGCTCCCGGCCGAAACCGAACGGGTGCTCGGGTGTGGCCTGGCGGGCCGCCCGGCGGCCGCCGAGGAACAGCAGGCCCTGGTTGCCGGTGTCGGCCACCGAGTGGATCGACTCGGCGAGCATGCTCGCCGACCGGGTGAGCAGGAAGGCTGCGAACTTGCTGACGGCGATACCCAGGTTGGCCAGGAACGCGGCGACGATCGCTTTGCGGCTCCCCTCGTGCACCGGCGTAGGTTGGCACGCCGGAACCTACAGGGGGGTCGATCCATGGGGATGGTGGACGGTCGGGTGGCGCTGGTGACCGGCGGCGGTCGCGGCATCGGGCGGGGGATCAGTGAGCTGCTCGCCGCCGAGGGCGCGGCGGTGGCGGTGAACTACCGCCGTGACCGGGAGGCAGCCGAGGAGACCGTGGCCGCCATCACCGCAGCCGGGGGCGTGGCCCGCGCCTACGCGGCCAGCGTCGACGACGAGGAGCAGGACCGGGCCATGGTCGAGGCGATCACCGCCGACCTGGGCCCGGTGGACCTGCTGGTGCACAACGCCGGCATCGCCAGCCGGGGCAGGCCGGTGGCCGAGACCGACGCGGCCGAGGTGCTGCGCCTGCTCGGCACCCACGCCGTGGGCCCGCACATCCTCACCCGGCTGGTGCTGCCGGGCATGCGCACCCGGCCGCGCGGCGACGTGGTGTTCGTGTCGTCGGTGGCCACCTCCCACTACGCGGGCAACGGCGCCCCGTACAACATGGGCAAGGCGGCCATGGAGGCGCTGGCGTTCACGCTGGCCAAGGAGGAACGCCAGCACCATATCCACGTGAACGTGGTGGCGCCCGGCCTGGTGGAAAGCGAGATGGGCCGGCGGCTGGCCAAGGCGGGCGGGGTGGACGACCTGCGCACCCTCGACCCGCTCAGCCCGTTCGGGCACGTCTGCCAGCCCATCGACGTGGCCCGGGTGGTGCTGTTCCTGTGCTCGGAGCTGAGCGGCTACGTCACCGGCCAGCGGGTGGAATGCGACGGCGGCGGCGCCATCCGCAGCTACTGACCCCGGCGGTGCTCACCATCCGCCCCGCTGGGCCTGGATGACCCGCCAGCTCGCCAGCCCGCAGAACACCCCGACGAAGATGGCCACGAACGGCTCGGTCATCCGCACCGGGAGCAACTGGACCTCCTTCACCAGCGTGGTCAGCAGCGAGTCGCCGATGGCCGGCTGGTGGCGGAGCAGGTAGCGGGTGCGGGCGGCGTCGAGGTCGGGCAGCCGGGCGAACAGCCCGGCGCCGATCACCGCCACCACGCACACCACCAGGGTGGCGCGGGCGAGGACGCCCTGGGCCCGCTGCGGGGGGTGGCGCCGGCTCGCCAACCGCCAGGCGATGTGCCCGCCGTCGAGCGGCCACAGGGGCAGCAGGTTCAGCAGGGCGATGAGCACCCCGGCCCAGCCGACGGCGCTCCACACGTCGAGCCACAGCCGGGCACGGTCGGCGTCGCCGGCGGCGAGCGCGGCGATCAGCCGGTCGGCGGCCAGCCCGAGGGCGGCCAGGCCGGCCACGAGCTGCGTGAGCGGACCGGCGGCGCTGATCGCCATCTCCTGGGTGCGGGTGACCCGGGTGGTCGGCTGATAGCTGGCCCAGGCCACCAGGAAGCTGAGCCGGATGGCCGACCGGCACCGGGCCATCCGGGCGGCCACGGCGTGGCCGAGCTCGTGGAGCAGCGTGAACACGGCGAGCGCGCCGGCAGCGAACAGCCCGGCGCGGGTGCTGCGAGCCGAGCCGGCCACCAGCAGCAGGCCGATCAGGAACCAGGCGTCGGCGTGCACGGGGATGCCGAACAGGCGGAACAGCTGGGGCGCCGACCCGCCCCCGACCGGGATCACCCGGGGAGTCCCCGGGCCAGCCAGGCGTCGAGCACCCCGACGTCGCCGAAGAGCTCGAGGGCCGGGTCGCTGACCGGCACCCGGCGCCACAGGGCGAGCAGCAGGGTCGACGCGGGACCCCGTAGCGCGCAGTCCCCCTTGGCGTGGCCCCGCTCCAGGACGTACGCACCGGCCTCGGAGCGGATCGTCCACTCACCGTGCACGTCGGTGCAGTGCAGGTGCAACGACCCGCCGTCGTAGGCCGACAGCCGGGTGGGCACCAGCGTGCCGAGCAGTTCGTCGATGCCGTCGCTGGCCAGGTCGGCGGCGATCGGCTCGGGCGCGCCGCAGGCCGACTGGGCGTCCCAGCGGTGGACGGCGGTCTCGTGGGCCATGCGCCGCCACCAGAATCCTCTGACCTGGGGTCCGGCCGCCCAGTGCCAGCCCGGCGCCCCGGGGTCGGCCGCCCGCAGCGCGTCGATCAGGCGGACGGCGCCGGCTTCGAGGTAGGCGACCTCGTCGCCGGGCCCTGGTCGCTCCAGTGTGGACGGGTCGGGTTCGGCGCCGGTGACCACCGCTGCCGTCGCCCACCGGTGCACCGTGCCCACATGGCGGCACAGCCGGGCCACCGTCCACCCCGGGCACGACGGCACCGGCGTGTCGGGCGGGCACCGCCGGGCGGTGTCGACCAGGGCCGACGTGTCCGAACGCACGAACTCCAGGTAGTCGATCGCCACCGGGCCGACGGTAGCCTCCCCGGCATGGCCAGCACTTCGGCGTCCGCCGCCACCGACCTCCACGACGACGATCTGATCGTCACGGTGACCGAGGCGGCCCGGCAGAAGCTGATTGAGCTCCGCGACGAAGAAGAAGAGGGTGACCGCCTGGGAGTCCGCATCGAGGTGGTCTCCGACACCGGGCCCGAGTTCACCTACGACCTGTCGTTCCAGACGATCACCAAGGCCGACATCACCGACCTGGTCCGCAACCACGGCGGGCTCAGGGTGATCATCCCGGCCAAGGACGAGCGCCACCTCACCGGGGCCACGCTGGACTTCGAAGACGGCGGGCTGGTGCTGCGCAACCCCAACCGGCCCAAGCCCCTCGTGGTCTCTGACCTGATCAGCGAGGGTGAGGTCGCAGAGGCCGTGCTGCGGGTGGTCGACACCGAGATCAACCCGTCGCTCGCCGCACACGGCGGGTTCGTCACCTTCCTCGGCCACGACGCCGACCACGTCGTGTACATGACCATGGGCGGGGGCTGCCACGGCTGCGCCATGAGCCGCATGACGATGCTCCAGGGTGTGCAGACGATGATCAAGGAGGCCGTCCCCCAGGTGCCCCGGGTGGTCGACCTCACCGACCACACCACCGGCGAGAACCCCTTCTACGCCTGATCGCCGCCCTCGGCGGCCCGGTCACCCGACCGCTACCATCGGCCGGGACCGACGACGGGGGGACCGATGAGGGGCATCGTCTCGTACGGCGTGTACGTGCCGTACTGGCGGCTGCAGCGGAGCGCCATCACCGCAGCCTTGGGCCAGGGGGGCGGGCGCGGCACCCGGAGCGTGGCCAGCTACGACGAGGACACCACCTCGATGGCCGTGGAGGCGGCCCGGGTGGCGGTCCGGGCGCTCCCGGCCGGTCGGCGGCCGCAGGCCGTGTGGTTCGCCACGACGCTGCCCGCCTACCTCGACAAGACCAACGCTACCGCCGTCCACGCCGCACTCGACCTCGACCGGTCCGCCGGTGCCTATGACCTGATCGGCTCGGTCCGGTCGATCGTGGCCGCCTTCTCCGCCGCCATGGCCGGGGGCACCCAGCTTGCGGTGGCCAGCGACATCCGCATCGGTCTGCCCGGCGGATCCGACGAGGCCGCCGGCGGCGATGCGGCCGCGGCGTTCGTGTTCGGCGAGGGCGACGACGTGATCGCCGAGCCGGTCGGCGGGGCGTCGGCGACCAGCGAGTTCCTCGACCGGTGGCGGCTGCCCGGCGAGGTGGCAAGCCGCCAGTGGGAGGAGCGGTTCGGTGAACACGCCTACCTCCCCCTGGTCGAGCAGGCCGTCACCGACGCGCTCAAGGGCGCCGGGCTGACCGGGGCGGACATCGACCACCTCATCGTGGCCGGCCTGCACGCCCGCAGCACCCGGGCCGTCCCGAAGATCGTCGGCGTCCGTCCCGAGGCGGTCGCCGACGACCTGTCGGCGGTGATGGGGAACCCCGGGGTGGCCCAGGCCGGGGTGGTGCTGGCCGACGTGCTCGACCGGGCCGAACCCGGCCAGCTGATCGCCGTCGTGCTGCTGGCCGACGGCTGCGACGTGTGGTTGCTGCGCACCACCCCGGCGCTCGCCTCGTTCGCGACCCGGCGGGGACCCACCGTGCGAACCCAGCTGGCCGCCACCCGCGACGACCTCGCCTACGCCTCGTATCTCACCTGGCGCGGCCTGCTCACCCGCGAGCCGCCCCGCCGCCCCGAGCCGGAACGGGCGGCCGCCCCACCGTCGCTGCGGTCGGTGCGCTGGAAGTACGGCTTCGTCGCCTCCAGGGACGAGCACGGGTTCGTGCACCTGCCCCCGGAGCGGGTGTCGATGCACGGCGGTGGGATCGACCGGATGGTGGACGTGCCCATGGCCGACGTGCGGGCCACGGTGGCCACCTTCACGGTGGACCGGCTCGCGTTCTCCCTCGCCCCGCCCGTGGTGGCGGCGGTGATCGACTTCGACGGTGGCGGCCGGTTCCAGTGCGAGCTGACCGACGTCGACCCCGACGCGGTGCGCATCGGCGACCGGGTCGAGATGACCTTCCGCCGCATGTACACCTCGCAGGGCATCCACAACTACTTCTGGAAGGCGCGCCCGACGCGTCTGGACGAGGGGAGCTGAGCCATGGCCTCACGGGGCATCAGGGACAAGGTGGCCATCGTCGGCATGGGGTGCACGCCCTTCGGCGAGCACTGGGACAAGTCCGTCGACGACCTGCTGATCGACTCGTCGTCCGAGGCGCTGGCGTCGGCCGGGGTCACCCTCGACGACATCGACGCGTTCTGGCTGGGCACCATGGGCTCGGGTCTGAGCGGACTCACGCTCAGCCGTCCGCTCAAGATCGACTACAAGCCGGTGAGCCGCAACGAGAACTTCTGCGCCACCGGGTCGGAGGCGTTCCGCAACGCCTGCTACGGCGTGGCCTCCGGGGCCTACGACATGGTGATGGCCATCGGCGTGGAGAAGCTGAAGGACTCGGGCTACTCGGGGCTGGTGGTGTCAGGCCCGGCCACCGACGGCACCGACCCGTCACTCACCGCGCCGGCGTCGTTCTCGCTGCTCGCCCCGGCGTACGCGAAGAAGTACGGGGTCGACGAGGCCGAGATGAAGGAGGTCCTCACCCGGATCGCGTGGAAGAACCACTTCAACGGTGCACGGAACCCGAGGGCGCAGTTCCGCAAGGAGGTGCCCAGGGACACCATCGCCTGCTCGCCGCTGGTGGCCGGCCCGCTGGGCATCTTCGACTGCTCGGGGGTGAGCGACGGTTCGGCTGCAGCAATCCTGGTGCGGGCCGAGGACGCCCACCGGTACACCGACCGACCCCTGTACGTGAAGGCCCTGTCGTTCGTGGCCGGCCCGGCCGCCGGCCCGATCGACCCCGGGTACGACTACACGTCGTTCATCGAGGTGGTCCGCTCGGCGCAGGACGCCTACGCCCAGGCCGGCATCACCAACCCCCGGGCCGAGCTGGCCATGGCCGAGGTGCACGACTGCTTCACCCCTACCGAGCTCGTGCTCATGGAGGACCTGGGGTTCGCCGAGCGGGGCATGGGCTGGAAGGAGGTGCTGGCCGGCACCTTCGACCTCGACGGCGAGCTGCCGGTGAACCCCGACGGTGGCCTGAAGAGCTTCGGGCACCCGATCGGCGCGAGCGGGCTGCGGATGCTGTTCGAGTGCTGGCTGCAGCTGCGGGGCGAAGCCCCCGAGGAGCGCCGCATCAGCACCGTCGCCGCCGGCAAGACCCGTGGGCTCACCCACAACCTGGGCGGGGCCCCGGGTGCGTGTGTGAGCTTCGTCGCCATCGTCGGCACCGAACTCGGGTGAGCGCGGTCAGCTCCACGTGCACGGCGCCGAGGTGACCACCACGGCAGGCTCCGGCGGACCGGGCGGGCGGCTCCCCGATCGGGCTCGGGTCGTGGTGGTCGGCGGCGGGGTGATCGGCTGCTCGGTCGCCTACCACCTGGCCAAGGCCGGCTGGAGGGACGTGGTGCTGGTGGAGCGCGACCAGTTGACCTCGGGCACCACCTGGCACGCCGCCGGGCTGATCGTCACCTTCGGGTCGCTGTCGGAGACCTCGACCGAACTGCGGAAGTACACCCGGGAGCTCTACGCGTCGCTGGAGGCCGAGACCGGGCAGGCCACCGGATTCAAGCCGGTGGGCTTCATCGAACTGGCCACCGAACCGGACCGGCTCGAGGAGTTCCGCCGGGTGGCTGCGTTCAACCGGTACTGCGGCGTCGACGTCCACGAGATCTCCGCCCGCGAGGTGGGCGAGCGCTTCCCGCTCGCCCGCACCGATGACGTGCTCGCCGGTTTCTACGTCGAAGGTGACGGCCGGGCCAACCCCGTGGACGTGACCATGGCGCTGGCCGCCGGGGCCCGGCTCCACGGCGCCACCATCGTGACCGGCGTGTCGGTGCAGGGGGTGACCACCCGGCACGGCGCGGTCACCGGGGTGGTCACCGATCACGGCACCATCGAGTGCGAGGGATCCGTGAACTGTGCCGGCATGTGGGCCCGGCAGCTGGCCGAACGCAACGGCGTGACCGTGCCGCTGCAGGCCGCCGAGCACTACTACCTGATCACCGAGCAGATCGAGGGCATGGACGGCTCGTGGCCGGTGATCGAGGACCCGGCCTGCTACGGGTACTACCGCGAAGAGGTCGGCGGGCTGATGATCGGGCTGTTCGAGCCGGTGTGCGCCCCTTGGAAGGTCGATGGTGTCCCGCACGACTTCTCGTTCGGCACGCTGCCCCCCGACTGGGATCGCATGGGCCCGTACGTCGAGAAGGCCATGAGCCGGGTGCCGGTGTCGGCCGACACCGGGGTGCGGATCTTCTTCTGCGGACCGGAGTCGTTCACCCCGGACCTCGCCCCCATCGTCGGCGAGGCCCCCGAGCTCCGGGGGTACTTCGTGGCTGCGGGGATGAACTCGATCGGCATCCTCACCGGCGGTGGCCTGGGCCGGCTGGTGGCCCACTGGGTGATGACCGGCCGGCCCGACATGGACGTCACCGCCATGCACATCGACCGGTTGCGGCCCTACCAGGCCAACGCCGAGTACCGCCGCACCCGCACCGTCGAGTCGCTGGGCATGGTGTACCAGTGCCACTACCCGGGCCGTTCGATGACCACCGCCCGCGGAGCCAAGGTGTCGCCACTCCACGAACGGCTGGTGGTTCAGGGGGCGTACTTCAAGGACGTGAGCGGCTGGGAGAGCCCCGACTGGTACGCCGGGCCGGGCGCCACCCCCGATCCGGGGCCGCTCACCTTCGGGCGCCCCGCCTTCTGGGACCGGTGGGCGGCCGAGCACCACGCCTGCCGCACCGGGGTGATCGTCATGGACATGAGCTTCATGTCGAAGTTCCTGGTCCAGGGTCGTGACGCCGGTGCCTTCCTCGAGCACCTCTCGGCCAATGCGGTCGACGGTGCACCCGGCCGCATCACCTACACCCAGTGGCTGAACGAGGCCGGCACCATCGAAGCGGACCTCACCGTCACCAAGCTCGACGACGAGCGGTTCTGGGTGGTCGCCACCGACACCGCCCACCGCCACGTCGAGACCTGGATGCGCCGCCACCTCGGCAATCGCCACGTCACCGTCACCGATGTCACCGGAGGCTTCGCGCAGCTCAACGTGCAGGGCCCCGGGTCACGCGAGCTGCTGCAGTCGCTCACCACCGTGGATCTGTCCAACGAGGCGTTCCCGTACCGGGACGCCCGGGAGATCGACATCGGCTTCGCCCGGCTGTGGTGCACCCGCATCACCTACCTGGGCGAGCTCGGCTACGAGCTGACCGTCCCGGCCGAGCAGGCGGTGCACGTCTACGACCGCATCGTGGCCACGGGCCGGGAGTTCGGCCTGGTCCACGCCGGGCTCAAGGCGCTGGGCAGCCTGCGGATGGAGAAGGGGTACCGCGACTACGGCCACGACATCGACAACACCGACTCGGTGCTCGAGGCCGGCCTGGGGTTCGCGGTGGTGCTCGACAAGCCGGGCGGGTTCGTGGGCCGTGACGCCGTGGCTGCGAAGAAGGCGGCCGGGCCGCTCACCCGCCGGCTGGTGCAGGTCCTCCTGAGCGACCCGGCACCGATGCTCCATCACGCCGAGGTCGTGCACCGAAACGGCCGACCGGTCGGGTACATCAGGGCGGCGTCCTACGGACACACGCTCGGTGGGGCGGTGGGCCTGGCGATGGTGGACGGCGGCGACCAGCCGGTGACCCCGGCCTGGCTCGCGGATGCCGAGTGGACGGTGGACGTGGCCGGCCGGATGGTGCCGGCGGTCTGCTCGCTGCGCCCGCTCTACGACCCCGACATGGCCCGCATCCGGAGCTGACCGGCCGGGCCGGGCTCAGTGCAGGTCGGCGATGTCGCTTGCGGACACCTCGCCGGGCTGCTTGCCGATGATGATCATGGCCAGCACCTCGTCCTTGGTGACGTCCGCCTTTTTGACCGTGCCGACCAGCTTGCCCTGAAGCATCACGCTGATGCGGTCCGCCAGGTCGAACACGTCGTGGATGTCGTGGCTGATGAGGAAGATCCCGATGCCCTCGCTCTTCAGCTGGCCGATCAGCTCGCGCACCTGGGCGGTCTCGGCCGGCCCGAGGGCCGCCGTGGGCTCGTCCATGATGAGGATCTTGGCGTTGAAGTGCACGGCGCGGGCGATGGCCACCGACTGGCGCTGCCCACCCGACAGCGACCGCACCGGCGTCTTCAGGTTCTTGAACCGGGGGTTGAGCCGGGCCATCACCTTGCGGGTGGCGGAGTCCATCGCCGAGTCGTCGAGCGCTCCGGTGGTGGTCCGCAGCTCGCGGCCGAGGAACACGTTCCCGGCGGCATCGATGTTGTCGGCCAGGGCGAGCTTCTGGTAGATGACCTCGATGCCGTACTGGCGGGCATCGCGCGGGTTGTGGATTGTCACCGGCTCGCCGTTGATGAAGATCTGCCCCGAGTCGGCTGGGTGGGCGCCTGACAGCGTGTGCATCAGCGTCGACTTCCCGGCACCGTTGCCCCCGACGAGGGCCACGACCTCGCCGGGGTAGAGGTCGACGGTGACCCCGTCGACGGCGTGGATGCCGCCGAACGACACGCGGATGTCGCGCAGCTCGACCAGCGGGACGCCCCGACCGGATCCTGGGGTCGGGGCAGTGGTGGCGACGTCGGTCATGGGTGCTCCCTCCGGGTCACTGCCGGCCGGTCTGGATGATGATGGCGGCCACGAGCAGGCCGGCGATCAGCGTGCCGAGCGCGATCTTCCTGCGCCCGAGCCGCAGCGCCGAGTCGATGGCCACGGCGGTGACCAGCACCACGCCGACCACGATGTCCTGTGACGGCGAGTCGATCTTCAGCAGCACCATGCCCGACCGCAGCGACTGCATGACGATCGCCCCGAGGACGGCTCCCGGGATCGTGCCGATGCCACCAGCGAACGACGTGCCGCCGATGACCGCAGCGGCGATCACGTCGAGTTCGTTCTGCACCCCGAGGTTGGTCACCGCCGCGTTCAGCCGGGCGGTCTGGATGGCGGCGCTGACCGCGCACAGCACGCCCATGATCACGAACGTGAACATCACCGTGCGGCGGGTGTTGATGCCGCCCAGCTCGGCCGCCTCCGGGTTGCCGCCGTACGCGTAGACGTACCGGCCGAAGCGCCGGCGCTTGGCCAGGTAGGTCATGAGCAGCGTCACGCCGATGAGCAGCACCACCGGGTAGGCGATCCCGGTCGGGTTACCGGTGATCGGCGAGATGTACTTGTTGGCCACCAGCCCGACCCCGGCGAGGACGGCGCCGCAGCCGACGACGCCGAGCCCGATGTCGGCCCACCGCGGGCGCAGGGGCAGGTCGTAGCGTCGCCGTCGCCGGCGGGCCAGGGCGATGCTCGTGATGATGCCGGCGCACGCGATGGCGGCCAGGGCCCAGCTCGGCCACTGGCCGAGGTAGCCCTGCGACGTGCTCGTGGCCCCTCCACCGATCAGCTGGAACGTCTCGTCGAGCGGGGCGAGGGTCTGGCCCTGCTTGTTGCCGGTGCGGAAGATCATGCCCCGCCACACCAGGAACCCGCCGAGGGTGACGATGAAGGCGGGTACCCCGACGTAGGCGACGATGAAGCCCTGGAGCAGGCCGACGATGGCACCGAGCAGCAACCCGACGGCCAGGGCCACGATCCAGACGTAGGCCTGGTTCTGCAGGCCTTCCACGCCGAAGTCGAGCCCGAAGATCGCGATCCGCCCGTCGGTCTGGACCAGCGCCATGGTGTAGCCGAGGAAGCCGAGCAGCGATCCGACCGACAGGTCGATGTTGCGGGACACGATGATCAGCACCATGCCCGTCGCCATGATGGCGATGGAGGTGCTCTGCACCGAGAGGTTCCACAGGTTGCGGGCGGTGAGGAACCGGCCGTCGGACAGGGTGTGGAACGCGATCCAGATCGCCAGCAGGGACATCACCATCCCGGCGAGCCGGGTGTCGATCTCGGTGGACGCGAGCACCTCCCGCCAGGATCGGGTCGCCTTCGTCGGCGGTGCTGCGGCGCCGGTGGCGGCCGGTGCACCGCCCTGCTGCTGCTCAGCCATGGTCACGGTTGCTCGGTGCGCTTTCTGTGATCGGGGACGACCGGGAACGGCGAACCCCCCGTCCGAGTGGGCTCGGACGGGGGGCGCACCTGGAGTGTTGCCGTGTCAGGTGCGGATCACCCGCAGACGTCCACCGTGCCGGGGCTCACGCCCTTGCACAGGTTCTCCTTGGTGATCCAACCGGCATCCAGGACCACGTTGAGGTTGTCCTGGGTGATCGGGATCGGGGTGAGCAGGATCGAGGTGATGGTGATCCCACCCGGGGTCTCGAACGGAGCGGTGCCTGAGACCTTGGTGACGTCAGGGTCCTTGCACAGCTGGACGGCCGCCTCGCCGGCGGCCTTGCCGAGTTCGCGGGCGTCCTTCCACACGCTCACGGTCTGCTCGCCGAGGGCGACGCGGTTGAGCGCAGCCTGGTCGCCGTCCTGCCCGGACACCGGGATCTTGCCGGCCAGGCCCTGGGCCTTGAGGGCGGCGACGACGCCACCGGCCATGCCGTCGTTCTGGGACAGCACCGCGTCGATCTTGTTGTTCTCGGCGGTGAGGACCTGCTCCATCGTGTTCTGGGCGTTCTTCGGATCCCAGTTGTCGGTGTAGGTCTCGCTGACGATCTCGATGTCGCCGGCCTTCACAGCCTCACCGATGATCTCCTCGGCGCCGCTGCGCAGGAAGTCGGCGTTGGCGTCGGCCTTGTTGCCCTTGACGATCGCCCAGCGGCCCTTGGGCACGAGCTTGAAGATCTCCCGTGCCTGCATGCGACCGACCTCGACGTTGTCGAAGGTGATGTACAGGGCCTTCTCGTCTTCGATCAGGCGGTCGTAGGCGATCACCGGCACGCCGTTGGAGATGGCGTTGGCCACGGCCGGCTTGATGGCGGTGCCGTCCTGGGCGAGGACGACGAGCACCTTGGCACCCTGGGAGATGAGGTTCTCCAGGTTGGTCGCCTGCGTCTCGGCCGACGACTTGGCGTCGTTCGAGATGTAGGTGCCGCCACCGTCCTCGATGGCCTTCTTGAGCGCCGGCTCGTCCCACTTGGCCCAGCGTTCCTCCTGGTAGTTGTTCCAGGAGACACCGACGACGCAGCCGCCGGCGCCGCCGCCGGCGGCGGTGGTGTCGGCTGACTCACCGTCGTCGCCACCGCAGGCGGCGAGGACGAGCGCAGCTCCGACGGCCGCAGCCGTCAACGCTCGCACACGCATATGCATACCCCCCGTGTCGTTGCCGCAGTCATGGTGATCTGCAGGCGTGGGCACGATAGCCCGCAGGACCAGGGTCGCCGGGCGACCACCTCGTGCCTCAGGGGACGGCGGTGCCGTCGAAGTAGCGCTGCGCCAGTTGCCAGGCGCCTCGGCCGACCTGGGCGCCGACCCGGCGACCGGCCACGTCGTCTTCGGGGATGTGGATGCCGCCGTAGATGCGTGACACCCCGGCGTCGTCGGCAGCGTCGAAGTAGGTGGCCCACTGCAGGGTGATGTCCCGGGTCGGACCCTCCTCGTGGATCAGCGTCCCCCGCTTCACCGTCCAGGTGCTCAGCCCACCGGGGAAGTACGGGCTGCCGGTGATGGCGGTGAGCACCTCGGCTGCGGCCCGGCTGAAGGTGCTGTGACCCGAGATGTAGCCGGCGAAGGCGGGGGTGACGAACGTCGCCCGCTGGTAGGGCACCCACTCGACGGCGCGGATCCAGCCGACCCCGCTGGTCTGGGTCGAGGGATCGTCCGGCTGTCCCCGCCACGCCCGCACGGCGATCTCCCCCACGTGGCCGGCGAGCGCCTCGTGCCGCCCGCCGGGCGCGCTCGACTCGGCGGTGATCACCTCGACCAGCCCGGGCACGAGCGGCAGGCCCTCCGGGTGGTACGACGGTCCGGACGGGTCGCTGGACTGCCCCTTGCCACCCAGGTACCGGATCATCGAGATCGGCCGGACCGAGTCGTAGTGGCCCTTCAGTCCCCAGGCGGCGATGGCGGCGTCGTGGACGGCGGCGTTGAGGGCGAAGTAGGTCTTCACGTCCCATTCGAGCGGGTCGAGCACCGGGCCGGTGCCGCCGACGCGCCGCTCGAAGCCCGGCGAGTCGGCGACCTGGTTGGCGATCAGGTTCCAGTGACCCGGCGGGGTCTCCGACTCTGGGCCGTCGGCCCAGTACTCGGCGATGGCCCGGGCGAAGTCGGCCAATGGCACGACGTCGGGTTCATACGGCTGGCCGGTGGCCGGGTTGCGTTCGTGGCCGTCGCCGTCGTTGGTGCCGAGCGGGTTGTCGCCCCGGGCGCCGGGACTGATGTCGATCATCACGCCGTCGGCCGGGTCGAGCACTGCGCTGGCCCGGATCACGGCGACGGCACCGTCCTTGAACGCCTGGTCGGTGGCCGGGTCCCCGAGCCGAGGGGGCGGACCGGGGTCGATCGGCGTGCCGTCGGGGGAGGGTGGGAGCGCGAACGAGCGGACCCGGCCCCAGTGGGGGCCGAGGAAGGTCTGGACCTTGCCCGGGATCGGCAGCCCGTTCTGGGCGATCTGCACGCCGAGGGACAGCGGCTGCCAGGCGTTCGGGTCGCGCAGCTCGGCACCCGGCTGGTCGACCACCAGCGGGTCGTTGACCGGCCGGTAGGAGCTGTCCTCGTACCGGTCCTCCTCGAGCGAGCCGTCGCTGCTGCCGAACTCGATGACCGCGGCGCCGATCCGGTTGCCGAGGTCGGCGGGGGAGTCGCCATCGTCAGCGGTGTAGTCGGGGCGCAGACACAGCGAAGCCATCGCCGCGTCGAGCAGCTCGCCGGCGGTGGCCAGGTCGGAGACCGTGGCGTAGCGCCACTGCAACAGCCGGTACGCGGCGAAGCTCATCGCCGTCTCCCGGGCGGCGGTCAGGTCGTCGGCCGTGTGCTTCTCGGTCACGACATACCCGTCGGCGACCGGGTCGTAGGCGGCCCATGCGTCCCACATCGCCGCCGACAGGTGGAACAGGTTCCGGGCGTGGACCGTCGGGGCCGGGATGACCTTGCGGATCATGTCGAGCAGCGTCTCGTCCCACAACCGGGCCACGGACCGACCGCCGAGGTCGGCCCGGGTGCAGCCGTCGACCACCCAGGGCGGCGTCGGCGCGTCCGAGGTGCACGCCGGCGCCACGACGGCCACCACCGCAGCGATCCCCGCCGCGGTGACCACCTTCCGGCGGCGACCGGCCCGACGAGGCATCGCCGTGGACTGTACCCGTGGTGAGGGCCGCCGGTGCCCGGCCGGCCCGTGGCGCCGGGGCGGTGCGGGCGGGGTGTGGTTCAATCCCGGGCGTGCCCGACGAGCCCACCGTTGCGCAGACGGGCCGACGCCGCGCCCTCCGGTGGGGCGCACCCGGAGCGGTGCTGGCGGTCGCCGCCGCCGGTGCGGTGGCGGTGCTCACCGGAGAGGGTGGGTCGGCGGCGCCGGTGGCGGCCCACGCGGCCCCCCGGTTCGTCGACGACACCGCGGCGGCCGGCATCGCCCATCGCTACGACGGTGAGTTCGAGTTCTTCGTCGGCGGCGGGGTCGCCGCCTTCGACTGCGACGACGACGGGCGCGCCGACCTGTACTTCGCCGGTGGGAGCGAGCCGGCAGCGCTCTACCGGAACCGGAGCCCGCTCGGAGGCGAGCTGCGTTTCACCCGGGAGGCCTCGCCGGTCACCGACCTGACCTCGGTGACCGGTGCCTACCCCCTCGACATCGACAGCGACGGGCGGGTCGACCTCGCCGTGCTGCGCCACGGACCCGACGTGCTCCTGCGGGGCCTCGGCGACTGCCGGTTCGAGGACGCTGGCGACCGGTTCGGCCTCGACGGCGGCACGGCCTGGACCACTGCGTTCAGCGCCACGTGGGAGGGCGCGAACCGCCTGCCCACCCTCGCGTTCGGGAGCTACCTCGTGCCCGGCGGCGACACCTGCGACGACCGCAGCCGGCTGGTCCGCCCGGCACCCGGCGGCGACCGCTACGGCACCCCGGTGACGCTGTCGCCTGGCGCATGCACGCTGTCGATGCTGTTCAGCGACTGGAGCCGCTCGGGACGGCGGGACCTGCGGGTGTCCAACGACCGCCACTACTACGGCACTGCCGGAAGCGAGCAGCTGTGGCGGATCGAGCCGGGCCTGCCGCCCCGCCCCTACACCGAGGCCGACGGGTGGCGGCCGCTGCAGATCTGGGGCATGGGCATCGCCAGCCAGGATCTCACCGGCGACGGCTACCCCGAGGTGTTCCTCACCAGCCAGGGAGACAACAAGCTGCAGACGCTCGACGCCGGCCCGGCCCGGCCCGCCTACCGGGACATCGCCCTGCGCCGGGGGGTCACCGCCCAGCGGCCGTTCACCGGCGGCGACGTGCTGCCGTCCACGGCCTGGCATCCGCAGTTCGACGACGTGAACAACGACGGCCTGCTCGACCTGTTCATCACCAAGGGGAACGTCGAGGCCCAGACCGACCACGCGGCCCGGGACCCGAGCAACCTGCTGATCGGCCAGCCCGACGGCACGTTCGTGGAGGGCGCCGCAGCGGCCGGGATCGTCACCTTCGAACGGGCCCGTGGTGCCGCGGTGGTCGATCTGAACCTCGACGGGATGCTCGACCTGGTGGTGGTGCACCGGCGGACCACGCCCACCCTGTGGCGTAACGTCGGCCGGGGAGACGCCGACCGTCCCGAGCCGATGGGCGGGTGGATCTCGGTCCGGCTCCGGCAGGCCGCCCCGAACGTGGATGCGGTCGGCGCGTGGGCGGAGGTGCGGGTCGGTGGGCGCACGCTGGTCCGGGAGGTGACCGTGGGCGGGGGGCACGTGAGCGGGCAGCACGGGTGGATCCACGCCGGCCTGGGCGCAGCCGACCGTGCCGAGGTGCGGGTCCAGTGGCCTGACGGGGAGCTCGGCCCGTGGATGACCGTGCGGTCCGGGCGGTTCGTGACCATCGAGCGGGGGGCCGCCGAGCCCCTCGCCTGGCAACCGGAGGATGCCGATGGGTGAGGGCGTGCGGACGGGTGCGGTGGCCCGCCCCAGGGTGCGGCTGGCCGAGGTGGACCTGCCCGACTTCGGGGATCCCGGTCCGGAGCCGCTGCTTCCCCCGTCGGTCTACGCCGCCCGGCTCGGGCGGCTGCGGGCGGCGATGGCGGCCCGGGGGTACGACCACGTGCTGCTGTGGGCCGACCGGGAGCACTCGGCGAACCTGGCCTACCTCACGGGGTTCGATCCCCGGTTCGAAGAGGCGGCCCTGGTGGTGGGCGACACCGGTGACCCGGCCATCCTCGTGGGCAACGAGTGCGAGGCGATGGCGGCGGCCGCGCCGCTGCCCGTGCGCACCGTGCGGTTCCAGGACCTCAGCCTGCCCGGCCAGCCCCGGGACGCCTCCCGGCCGCTGGCCGAGATCCTCGGCGACGAGGGGATCGGGCCGGGGAGCCGGGTCGGGGTGGTCGGCTGGAAGACCTACGCCGACCGCCGCACGATCGAGGTGCCGGCGTTCGTCGTCGACGAGCTGCGCCGGGCCACCGGCCCGGCCGGGCTGGTCGAGAACGCCACCGACGTCTTCATCGACCCGGCCGACGGGCTGCGGGTCGTGAACGAGCCGGAGCAGCTCGCGGCGTTCGAGTGGGCGGCGTGCCAGACCTCGACCGGGGTGCGCAACCTGCTGGCCGGGTTGCGGCCGGGGATGACCGAACGGGAGTGCGTGGCCCTGCTCGGATGGAACGGTGCGCCCCTGTCGTGCCACCTGATGCTCACCGCCGGGCCGAGAGCCCGGTTCGGGCTGCTCAGCCCGGGTGACCGGCCGATCGAGCGTGGTGACCCGTTCACCGTGGCGTTCGGCATCTGGGGGGCGCTCAACTGCCGCGCCGGGTTCGTGGTCGAGGACGGCGCCGAGCTGCCCGGCGGCATCGGCGACTACGTGGAGCGGCTGGTCGCGCCGTACTTCACGGCGGTGGTCGAGTGGTACGAGGCGCTCCACGTCGGCCAGACCGGCGGGGTGCTCCAGGAGATCGTCGACCGCCACCTCGGCGACCCGTTCTTCGGGGTGTCGCTCAACCCCGGCCACCAGCTGCACCTCGACGAGTGGGTGAACTCGCCGGTGTTCCCGGGTTCGAGGGTCGAGCTCCGCTCCGGCATGGCCCTGCAGTGCGACATCATCCCGGCCACCGGCACCCCGTACTTCACCACCAACGTCGAAGACGGGGTGGCGTTGGCCGACGAGGCGCTGCGGGCGGCCTTCGCCGCTGCCTACCCGCAGGCCTGGGCCCGGATCCAGGCCCGGCGGCGGTACATGGCCGATGTGCTCGGCATCCACCTGCACCCCGACGTGCTCCCGCTGTCGAACCTGGCCGCGACGCTCCCCCCGTTCCTGCTGCGGTCCGACCGGGCGATGGTGGTCGACCGCTGACCGGTGCGGTCAGCGGCGCAGGGCGGCGAGCACCTCGTCGTGCAGCAGCCCGTTGGAGCTCACCGCGCTCCCCCCGTCGGGCCGCGCTGCGCCCGACAGGTCGGTGAACCGGCCTCCCGCCTCCTCCACCACCACCTGCACGGCGGCGAGGTCCCACAGGCTGACCACCGGTTCGAGGGCCACGTCCATGGCCCCTTCGGCGACCAGCATGTGCATCCAGAAGTCACCGAACCCACGGCTGCGCCACACCCGGCGGGTGAGCGCGACGAAGGCGTTCCCCAGGCCGTAGTCGTCCCAGGTGCCCACCGAGGCGTGACCCAGGTGCGCCCGGCCCAGCTCGGCCTCCCCGGACACCCGCAGCCGGTGGCCGGGCCCACCCGGCGGGCCGGCGAAGGCCCCTTCGCCCCGGGCCGCCCACCACCGCCGGCCGAGCGCCGGGGCGGACACCACCCCGACGGTGACGGTGTCGTCGTGCATCAGGGCGATCAGCGTGGCGTAGGCGGGGATGCCCCGCACGAAGTTGGCGGTGGCGTCGATCGGGTCGAGCACCCACCGCCAGGGGCTGTCCTCGGGGCCGACCAGGCCCTCCTCCTCGCCGAGGACGGCGTGGTGGGGGCGGGCCTCGGCCAGCAGGGCCCGCATGACCGCCTCGGCGGCGGTGTCGGCGTCGCTCACCTCGGTGGCGTCCGCTTTGCGGTCGACGCGCAGGTCGTTGGCCCGGAAGCGCGGCAGGGTGACGGCGTCAGCAAGGTCGGCGAGTTCGAGGGCGAGGGCGAGGTCGGGATGCACCCCGCCATCATGCCGACCGCGGTCCGGCGGCACGACCGTCCGCTCGCGACCCCGCCCGGGCGAGCTCAGGCCGGTGCGACGCCGAGCAGACGGCGCACCGTGGCGGCGATCCCGTCGGCGTCGAGCCCGAGGTTGGCCAGGATGCGATCGGGCTTGCCGTGGGGGAGGAACTTCACCGGCACGCCGAGCACCTCCACCCGGGCCGGGCTGGCGCGCTGCTGGAGCTCGTCCTCGATGGCGCTGCCGACCCCGCCCTCGCGGATGCCGTCCTCGACGGTGACCACCAGGCGGTGACCGGCGGCGTCGTCGAGCATGTCGGTGTCGAGCGGCTTGGCGCAGCGGACGTCCCACAGCGACACGTCGGTGCCCTCGGCGGCGAGCGCGGCCGCTGCCTTCTCGGCGTGGGCGACGAGCTTGCCGACGGCCAGGACGCACACCGAGCCGTCGCCTTGGCGCATCCGCCGGGCCCGCAGGCCGGTGCCCACCTCGTGGTCGGCCACCATGCGGGCCTGGCCCTTCGGGTAGCGGATGGCCACCGGCCCGTCGAGGCCGAGCGCATCGTGGAGCATGACCTGCAGTTCCTGGGCCGACGACGGGGCGAGCACGGTCATGCCCGGCACCTTGGTCAGCAGCGCCAGATCGTAGATGCCGTGGTGGGAGGGGCCGTCGTCACCGGTGATGCCGGCCCGGTCAAGGCAGAACACCACCGGCAGCCGGTGGAGGGCGACGTCGTAGACCACCTGGTCCCACGCGCGGTTCAGGAACGTGGAGTAGATGGCGCATACCGGCCGCAACCCGCCCATGGCCATCCCGGCTGCGGCGGTGACGGCGTGCTGCTCGGCGATGCCGACGTCGAAGAACCGGTCGGGGAAGCGGTCCTGGAAGGGGAGCAGTCCGGTGGGGCCCGGCATCGCGGCGGTGATGGCCACGATCCGGCGGTCGTGCTCGGCCTCCTTGATGATCGCCTCGGCGAAGGCCTGGGTGTACCCGGTGGGGACCGCCTTGGGCGGCCCGAGGCGGGGATCGAACACCGGTGCGTCGTGCAGGTGCTTTTCGTCGTCGTCCTCGGCCGGCGGGTAGCCCTTGCCCTTCTGGGTGAGCGCATGGACGACGATCGGGCCCTCGAACTCCTGGGCATTGCGCAGCACCCGCTCGAGCGACTCGATGTCGTGCCCGTCAACCGGGCCGACGTAGCGCACCCCGAGCGACTCGAAGAACGCCGGCGGCTGGGCCAGTTCGCGCACCGCCGCCTTGAGGGCCTCGAGACCCCGCTCGGCGTGCCGGCCGACCAGGGGGAGGTCGCGCACCAGGTCCTCGAGGCGCTTCTGGCGCCGCATGTACACCGGGTTCATGCGGATGCTGGTGAGGCTGTCGGACAGCCGGGACACCGTCGGTGCGTAGCTGCGGCCGTTGTCGTTGAGCACGATGATGACCGACTTGCCGCTGTGCCCGAGGTTGTTCAGCGCCTCGAAGGCCATGCCCCCGGTCATCGAGCCGTCGCCGATCACCGCGACGATGTGCCGGTGCTGGGTGCGGCCGGCATCGCGGGCCACCGCCAGGCCGTAGGCGTAGGACAGGATCGTCGAGGCGTGGCTGTTCTCGACGAAGTCGTGCTCGCTCTCCTCCCGGCTGGGGTAGCCGGACAGGCCACCGGCCTGGCGCAGCTGGGCGAAGCCGGCCTGCCGGCCCGTGACCAGCTTGTGCACGTAGGCCTGGTGCCCGGTGTCCCACAGGATGGCGTCGCGGGGCGAGTCGAACACCCGGTGCAGGGCGAGGGTCAGCTCGACCGCGCCCAGGTTCGAGCCGAGATGCCCGCCGGTCTCGGCCACCGCCTGCACGATGAAGTCGCGGATCTCCCCGGCCAGCTCCTCGAGCTCGGCGTGGGTGAGCCGACGCAGGTCGGCCGGGCGGCGGATGGTGTCCAGCAGCATCGGTGGCCAGACGCTACCGCCGCCCCACTGCGGCGGTGCATTCGTGTCCCCGACGCGAGCAGAACTTCGTGACGCGGTCGTGCTGGCTAGCGTCGCCGGCCATGACCAGTCCCTTCGACCTCTCCGGCAAGGTGGCGCTCGTCACCGGAGGCAACAGCGGCATCGGGCTCGGGATGGCCGACGCACTCGCGGCGCACGGCGCAGCGGTGGCGATCTGGGGCACGAACGAGGCAAAGAACGACGCTGCGGTCGCCCAGGTGGCCCGCCACGGGCGGCCGGTGGTCGCGTTCCGCTGTGACGTCGGCGACCAGTCGCAGGTGCAGGCCGCCTTCGCGGCCACGGTCGGAGCGCTCGGGCGGGTCGACGCGTGCTTCGCCAACGCCGGCGTGGCCGGGGCGGCGCCGAGCTTCCTGGAGATGACCGCCGAGGAGTGGCACCGGGTGCTGCGCGTGAACCTCGACGGCGCCTTCTACACCTGCCAGGAGGCGGTGCGGCACATGGTCGAGCGGGGCGGGGGCGGCAGCATCGTGGTCACCACGTCGGGCGCGTCGGTACAGGGCCAGCCCCGCGGTCAGCACTACGGCGCGTCGAAAGCCGGGGTGGTGGCGATGATGAAGGGCATCGCCGTCGAGCACGCCCGCCACGGGATCCGGGCCAACGCCGTGCTGCCGGGCTGGATCGACACGCCGATGACCGAACCGGCGCTGGGGTGGTCGAAGTTCCAGGAACGGGTGCTCACCCGGATCCCGGTGCGGCGGTGGGGGGTCGGCAACGACTTCGGCGGCATCGCCGTGTACCTGGCCAGCGACGCGTCCGGTTACCACACCGGGGACACGTTCGTGATCGACGGCGGCTACCTGATCTTCTGACCACGATCTTCTGAGCACGATCTTCTGAGCACGATCTTCTGAGCACGATCTTCTGAGCACGATCTTCTGAGCGCCGGACCGGGCCGCCGCCGAGCGGACGGTCAGGCGGTCAGTTCGCAGACCGCCGGCTGGCGTTGGGCCCGGGGTTCGACCAGGTGGGTGAGCCGCCGGGCCACGAGGTAGCCGGCGGCCAGGCACGCCCACCCACCGACGGCGTCGAGCCAGAAATGGTTGGCGGTGACCACGATGCAGAAGAACATGGCCGCCGGGTAGGCCAGGGCCAACGTCTTGGCCCAGCGGGCCCGCAGCAGGGGGATCAGGGCCAGGGCCACCCAGGTCGACCAGCCGATGTGCAGGCTGGGCATGGCCGCATACTGGTTGGAGAGCCGCTGGATGTGGCGGTCGTCGAACGACCACAGCCCGCCGACCACGCTCATGGTGTCGACGAAGCCGAAGTCCTCGGTGGCGTAGGCGGCGCCTCCGAGCCGGCTGGCCGGCTCGTTCAGCAGCCGTGGCGGCATGAGCGGGTAGAGCGAGTAGCCCACCAGCGCGATGGCGCTCGTGGCGAGGATCGTGTTGCGCCACCGCCGGTACCGGCGCGGGTCCTGCCGGAACAACCACGCCAGCGCGACCGGGGTGACCAGGAAGTGCGCCGTGGCGTACCAGATGTTCCAGAACCGGATGAAGCCGGTCCAGTCGAGGAACAGCGCCTGCAGGGGCTGCTCGAAGAACAGTCCCAGGGCCCGTTCGATCCCGATGACCCGCTCGGCGTTGCGGAACGCCCGCTCGGCGCCGACTGCGGCCGAGCCGAACTGGTTCCGCACGAGCGAGTACGCCAGGTAGAACCCGACGATGTACAGCACCTCACGCCACCACCGCAGCCGCGCGAGGTGCGGCGGGAGGTCGGCGTCGGCGGGCATGGCACGCCAGGTTAGGTCCGGGCGTACGCTGGTCACAGCGCGGTGAACGGGAGGATGCCGGGGGATGATCGAGCGACGGCTGCGGCTGACCGCGGCGGAGCTGGCCGTGGCCGAAGCCGGCGAGGGCGGCCGCCCGCTGCTGCTCACCCACGGGTTCACCGGCGCCAAGGAGGACTTCACCCCCTGGCTCGACCACCTGGCCGACCGGGGCTGGCACGCGGTCGCCCCCGACCTGCGGGGCCACGGTCGCAGCGGCGGGCCAGATGACGAGGCGGCCTACACGGTGGCGGCGCTGGCCGGTGACCTGCTCGAGCTGGTGGACGCCCTCGGGTGGGACCGCTGCACCGTGCTCGGCCATTCGATGGGCGGGGTGATCGCCCAGCGGCTGGCGCTGGAGGCAGCGGGGCGGCTGGAGGCGCTGGTGTTGATGGGCACCTTCCACGGGCCACTCCGGCTCGACCCCGGGGTGCACGAACTCGCCGTCGGCACCGTGCGCACCCAGGGTCTGGCCGGCCTGCTCGAGGGCATGAAGGCGCTGGCCGCCACCGGCGACCTGCCCCTGGCCAGCGAAGCCGACCGCCGGCGGCGTGAGGACCCGGCCTACGTGGCGTTCTGCGACGCCAAGCTGCTGGCCACGGCACCGGCGGCCTACTGCGGCCTGCTCGGTTCCATGCGCACCGAACCCGACCGGCTCGACCGCCTGGCCGAGGCCCTCCGGGGCGTGCCCACGCTGGTGCTGGTGGGCGAACAGGACACCGACCTGGTCCCCGAGGCCCAGCGCCTGGCCGCGGCGCTGCCCGACACGGTGCTCGCCGTGGTGCCCGGGGCCGGGCACAGCCCGCAGTTCGAAGCCCCCGAGGCGTGGTGGGCGGCGCTCACCGACTTCCTCGACCGTGTCACGTCCGGCTCCCCGATCGGAGGATCATGACCCGCTTCAAGGGCAACCCCGGCGAGCAGGCCGTCGCCGTGCTCCAGCAGTTCGGCGTCGACACCTGCTTCACGCTCAACGGCGGCCACATCTGGCCGCTGTACGAGGGCACCCGCCGGCTCGACATGCGCCTGATCGACACCCGCCATGAGCAGACCGCCACGTTCGCCGCCGAGGGGTGGGCCAAGCTGACCCGCCGGCCGGGGTTCGCCGCGCTGACCGCCGGCCCGGGGGTCACCAACGGCGTCAGCGCCATCACCACGGCGTTCTTCAACGGCTCGCCGCTGGTGGTGCTGGGCGGGCGTGCCCCGCAGGGCCGGTGGGGTGCGGGCTCGTTGCAGGAGCTCGACCACGTGCCCATCGTCCACAGCATCACCAAAGCGGCCGGCACGGTGTTCGACGCCGCCGGCGCGGCCCGCCAGGTGCACGAGGCGGTGGTCACGGCGCTCACGCCGCACCGCGGCCCGGTGTTCCTCGACTTCCCCATGGACGTGGCCTTCGCCCCGGCCGAGGTGGACCTGCCCGACCCGGTGACCGTGCGGGGTGCCGACCCTGACCCCGACGAGGTGGCCCGCGCCGCGCAGGCCATCGCCGGCGCCGTCAGCCCGGCGGTGATCGTCGGCAGCGACGTGTACTGGGACGGCGCATGGGAGGCGCTGGCCCGGTTCGCCGAGTCGATGCGGGTGCCGTGCTGGTTCAACGGGCTGGGCCGCGGGTGCCTGCCCGCCGACCACGAACTGGCCTTCACCCGCACCCGGGGGATGCTGAAGACCGACGCCGACGTGGTGGTGGTGATCGGCACCCCGCTCGACTTCCGGCTGGGTTTCGGCCGGTTCGGCGACGCCAAGGTCGTCCACGTCGTGGACGCGCCGTCGAGCCGCAGCCCGCACGCTCAGGGGCCGGTGGTGGCGTCCCCGGCCGGCGATCTGACCACGATCCTCGACGCCCTGGCCGCCTGGTCCGGTCCCCGGGCCGATCACGAGTCGTGGATCGCCCGGGTGCGCGACGCCGAGCGTGCCGCAGCGGCCGCCGAACGTCCGCTGCTCGAGGCGGGCGGGGACACGATCAAACCCACCCGGGTGTACGGCGAACTCGCCCGGCGGCTCGACCGTGACGCGGTGGTGATCTGCGACGGTGGTGACTTCGTGAGCTACGCCGGCAAGTACGTCGAGGTGTTCACCCCCGGCTGCTGGCTGGACACCGGCCCGTACGGCTGCCTCGGGAACGGGCCGGGCTACGCCCTGGCGGCCCGGGTGGCCCGGCCCGACAAGCAGGTGGTGGTGATGCTGGGCGACGGGGCGGCCGGCTTCAGCCTGATGGACGTCGACACCCTGGTCCGCCACCACCTGCCGGTGGTGATGGTGGTTGGCAACAACGGCATCTGGGGCCTGGAGAAGCACCCGATGCAGGCGATCTACGGCTGGGACGCGGCGTGCGACCTGCAGCCCGGATGCCGCTACGACGAGGTGGTGCGGGCCCTCGGCGGCGCCGGGGAGACGGTGTCCTCACCCAACGAGGTTGGTCCGGCGCTCGACCGGGCCTTCGCCAGTGGCGTGCCCTACCTCGTGAACGTGCTCACCGACCCCACCGACGTGTACCCGAGGTCGTCGAACCTGGGCTGAAGGGACCCGGGCTGACGGGACCTTTCCGGAGACGACCCGGGTGCCGGCGATCTGGGCCCGGGCGACGGCTCCGCGCGCTCAGTCGTCGCAGACCGGTGGCGCGCCGGCCTTTTCGAGGAAGCCGGCCACGTTCACGATCACCCGGGTGACCTTCCCGGCCGCCACCAGGCCGCACGCGTCGTGGACCGACACGGTGAAGATCAGCCGGCGCCCCTCGATCTTCTCCAGCGTGGCCTCGGCCACCACCTGCCCACCGACCGGGGTGGGCTGCAGGTGGTCGAGCTGCACCCGCATGCCGACGGTGGTGTCGCCGGCGGCGAGCTGGCCGTCGAGCGCCCGGCACGTGGCCTCCTCGGCCAGGGCGAGGAGGCGAGGGGTGCCGAGCACGGGCACGTCGCCCGAACCGAGCGCGATGGCGGTGTCGGCGTCGGCGACCACCAGCTTGGCGTCCGCCCAGAGGCCGGGTTCCAGGGCCATGCCAGGAAGGGTACGCCCCCGGGGCGGCCGGAACCAACGTGCCCGCTCGCGCGCCCACCGGGCCCGGCCGGACCGGGCCCGGCCCCCGGTGCTCGCCGCCGCCCCCGGTAGCCTCTGGACGACCCCCACCCCGAGGAGCGGCATGATCGACGACGGCGTCCTGCAGAAGGTGCTCGGTGCAGCCCTGCGCACCGGTGGTGATTTCGCCGAGGTCTACGTCGAGGACAAGCGCTCGTCGTCGGCGTACCTCGACGACGGCAAGGTCGAGCAGGTCACCAGCGGCCGGGACCGGGGGGCGGGCATCCGGGTGGTGGTGGGCGAGACCACCGGGTACGCCCACACCGCCGACCTGTCCGAGACCGGCCTGCTGGCCGCGGCTGAGGCGGCGGCGGCTGTGGCCCGCTCCGGTGGCGGCGGCGCCCGGGTGGTGGCGCTCACCCGAAGGGCGCTGAGCCCGGTGAACACCGTGGAGACCCCCCCGGAGACGGTGGCCAAGGCGGCCAAGGTGGAACTGCTCAAGCGGGCCGACGAGGCCGCCCGGTCGGCGGGCGGGGCGATCGTGCAGGTGTCGGCCGGGTACGGCGACAGCCGGCGCCGCATCCTGGTGGCCAACTCCGACGGGCTGCTGGCCGAGGACGACCAGGTCCGCACCCTGTTCCGGGTGAACGCCGTGGCCAGCGGTGACGCCGGCATGCAGACCGGCTACGAGTCGCTCGGCCACACGATCGGTTTCGAGCTGTTCGACCGCTACGACATCGAGGAGCTGGCCCGGCGGGCCGCGCAGCGGGCGCTGACCAAGCTCGCCGCCCGCCCGGCTCCCAGCGGCACGATGCCGGTGGTCATCAAGCGGGGCAGCGGCGGGGTGCTGTTCCACGAGGCGTGCGGGCACGGTCTCGAGGCCGACCTGGTGGCCAAAGGGGCGTCGGTGTACCGCGGCCGTCGGGGCGAGCTGGTGGCCTCCCCGCTGGTCACCCTGGTCGACGACGGCACGATGACCGCCGAGTGGGGAGCGATCACCATCGACGACGAGGGCCACCCGGCCCAGCGCAACGTGCTGATCGAGAACGGCGTGCTCACCGACTACCTGTGGGACTTCCTGCGGGCCCGCAAGGAGGGGCGGCCCTCGTCGGGGAACGGCCGCCGCCAGAGCTACCAGCACCTGCCCATGGTGCGGATGACCAACACCTTCGTGCTCAACGGCACCACCGACCCCGACGACATCGTGCGCGACACCGAACGGGGCGTGTTCGTGGCCCAGCTCGGCGGCGGGCAGGTCAACACCGCCACCGGCGACTTCGTGTTCGGCATGACCGAGGCCTATCTGATCGAGGACGGCCGGATCACCGAACCTCTGCGGGAGGGGAACCTCATCGGCAACGGTCCCGAGGTGCTCCGCAACATCGACGCACTCGGCAACGACTTCGCCATGGGGTCACCCGGCACCTGCGGCAAGGACGGCCAGGGGGTGCCGGTCGGCGACGGGCAGCCCACCCTGCGGGTCACGGCGCTCACCGTCGGGGGGACGGCGGCCTGATGGAGGAACTGCTGGCGCTGGCCGACCGGGTCGCCGCCGCGGCCCGTCCCGGCGAGCAGGTCGAGGCCTTCGTGTCGCGGGTGGCCGACACCTCGGTCCGGGTCTACCAGGGGGAGATCGAGCAGCTCGCCTCGGCGCGCAGTGAGGGCATCGGCGTCCGGGTGGTGGTGGACCACCGGGTCGGCTTCGCCTACGCCGGCGCCCTCGACGACCGCAGCGTGGCCGAGGTCCTGGCCGAGGCCAGGGACAACGCTGCGTTCGGCACGCCGGACGAGTTCGCCGGGTTGGCCGAACCCGACGGGGTGCCCGTCCCGGAGCTGCAGCTGTGGAGAGATGCGCTGGCCTCGGTGCCCACCGTCGACAAGGTGGCGCTGGCCACCGAACTCGAGCGCCTGGCGCTCGCCGCCGACCGTCGGCTGGCGGTGGAGAGCGCCGACTACGCCGACGTCCTGGCCGAGGCGGCGGTGGTCACCAGCACCGGCGTGCGGGCGGTCGGCCGGGAGACCGGCTGCTACGTGATGGTCTCCACCCTCGCCTCCGAGGGCGACGAGACCCAGACCGGGTTCGGGTTCTCGGTCGGTCGGGACCTCGCCGAGCTCGACGTGGCGCGCGCCGCTGCCGACGGAGCGCAGCGGGCCCTGCGACTGCTCGGCGCCACCAAGCCCCGCAGCCGGCGCACGACCGTGGTGCTCGACCCGTTCGTCACCGCCCAGTTCCTGGCCGTGCTTTCGGCCACCCTCAACGGCGAGGCGGTGCTCAAGGGGCGGTCGCTGTTCGCCGGCCGGTTGGGTGAGTCAGTGGCCTCGCCGTTGGTCACCCTGGTGGACGACCCCACGAATCCGCTCGCGTTCAGCGCCACCCAGATCGACGGTGAGGGTCTGGCGGCCCGCCGCAACGTGCTGATCGACGGCGGTGTGCTCACCCGGTTCGTGCATTCCAGCACCAGCGGCCGGCGGGCCGGGACGGCGTCCACGGGGAACGCCACGCGGGGCGGGTTCTCCACCACCCCCGGCTGCGGGTGCCTGGCCCTCCAGCTGCAGCCGGGCACCAGGTCCCAGGCCGAACTGCTCGCCGGCGTGGGCGACGGCATCCTCGTGCAGGAGGTGAGCGGCATCCACTCCGGGGTGAACCCGGTGTCGGGCGACTTCTCCACCGGGGCCGCCGGCCTTCTCGTGCGTGACGGCGAGGTGGGGGCGCCGGTGCGCGAGTTCACCATCGCCTCGACCCTGCAGAAGATGCTGCTGGAGATCGCCGAGGTGGGCGCCGACGTCGAGTGGCTGCCGATGTCGGCGGCCGGGGTGAGCCTGGTCATCCCCGACATGACGGTCAGCGGCTCGTGACCGACCTGCTGGACCTCGCCCGGCGGGTGGTGGGCCTGGCCCGCCCGGGCGA
>FWPV01003826.1_pt1 | contig 33310 bp, 26 predicted proteins | sample 2228371 | NCBI WGS metagenome assembly FWPV01 (sample SAMEA103939776, study PRJEB20133) | metagenome
ACGTTTAGGGTTTTTTATCAGAAAGGTCATTGGAAAAAATATTTGATTTTATTCCTGAGGTTGATGTTATAGCCATAGGTCCTGGCATTGGCTTTTCTGAAGACACAGAGAAGATAATATGTGGATTAATTCAAAACTCCACTGTTCCTTTAATAATAGATGCAGATGGTATAAACTCTATTGCGAGATTGCAAAATAAAGAAAAGATAAGAAAGATTTTTGAAAAGGCAAAGTCACCAGTAATACTTACTCCTCATTTGGGAGAGATGGCAAGACTGCTTAAGGTTTTAACAAAAAGTGAAAGGCTCATATTAAATAAAGAGAGGATAGATATAGCCATCTCATTTTCGAAAGAAACAGGCGTATATCTTGTCTTAAAAGGTGCACCTACAATTATTGCTGAACCAGGCGGAATGGCATTTATAAATACAACAGGCAATCCTGGTATGGCTACAGCTGGATCTGGTGATGTACTAACAGGAATGATTGCCTCTCTTGTGGGACAGGGATTGTCTCCACTTGATGCATCTTTAACTGGTGTATACATGCATGGACTTTCTGGAGATATTGCAGCCAGAAAGATTGGTGAACATTCATTGATAGCCTCTGATATTATTAACTTTTTACCAGATGCATTCCTTGAATTAGAAATAAGCAAGAGTGATGATAACACCTCAGATTTTTAAGGGGCTACCGGTAATCGGCTTTTTTACAACTAAGTTCTTGGGTCTTTCTGAAATCCCTCGAATGCTGAATATTCCTTTAGAAAATATCTATTTGCCGATTCAGAGACATACAGAAAAGGTAATTGTACTTGATTATGACACAACCCCTCAAATAGCTGATGCCGTTGTAACAAAGAGAAGGGGAATTCTCATCGGGGTTCAGGTTGCTGATTGTGTGCCAATTATCCTTTATGAAAAAAAGATGCATATAGCAGGAGTTATCCATTCTGGCTGGAGAGGCACTGCAGCTGGCATACTAAAAAAGACAATAGAAAAGATGGTCACGCAATTTTATGCCAATCCATCTGACATTATAATTGCAATTGGACCGAGCATAAGGTGGTGCTGCTATGGAGTTGGTTATGAAGTAATAGATGCGGTTAAGAAGTCAACTGGAGAGGGGGATTATTTTATAAAAAAAGCTGATAAATACTGTCTTGACCTCCAGACTGCGAACAAGTATCAGGCATTATCAATGGGGGTTTTTGAGCAAAATATTTGGCTTTCAGATGAATGCACATTTTGCCATCAAGAAAAGTATTACTCATACAGATTTTCTAAAGGGGTTACAGGTAGGCAGTTTGGATTTATAGGACTTATTTGATTTTTATTTTTCTGATATCTCGGTCACTTTGATATTTTGTTGAATTCATTTTTAAAGTATTTGAGTGTTTGTTCATCAAATATACAGAATTCAACCACCTCGAGAGATGAGTCAGGATTTTCCTCAAGAAATTTCTTTGATTCTCCGATTAATATTTCAGCACATTTATCCTTTGGAAATCCAAATATGCCTGAGCTTATAGCAGGCATCGAAATGCTTTTGAAACCTTTTTCGGAAGAAAGTTTGAGTACACTCTGAACAGCCTTTTTCAGTTTGTTTTCTTCATCTCCTTCACCCATTTTTGGTCCAACTGCATGGATGACAAATCTTGCAGGAAGTTTGCCAGCAGTAGTTATTGCAGCGCCTCCAACTGGCACGAAACCTATTTTATTACTTTCATCCTGTATTACCTTTCCACCTTTTTTGACAATAGCTCCTGCTACTCCACCTCCATGCTGAAGGTAGGAGTTAGCAGCATTCACTATGGCATCCACATCACGCTCAGTAATGTCGCCGAGCAAGAGCCTCAGGATTTTATTATTGAGATTATATTCTGCAATTATTTCCATCTTAATTAAAATCAATTACTATTTTTAACATGAAATGTGTAAAATATTCAATGCCCCAAAATGAAAGAATAGCCTATTTTGATTGCTTCTCCGGTATCAGCGGTGACATGTGCCTTGGTGCCATTGTTGATTCCGGGGTATCACTTTCGAGTATTAAAAAAGAGTTAAAAAAGATCTCTATACAGAATTATGAACTTAAGGCAGAAAAGGTATTAAGAAATGGTATTTCTTCAACAAAGGTGGATGTAATAATAAAGTCTCAAGACAATGGTCAAAAAGGCAGGAAATGGCAAGACATAGAAAGAATAATTAATAGGTCTGCCCTTTCAGAGGACATTAAAAAAAGGGGCTTATATATTTTCAAAAAGCTATTTGAGTCAGAGGAAAAGGTTCATGGCGAGACATTTGATAGGGTTCATCTTCATGAGCTCGGAGGTGTTGATTGCATTGTAGATATATTTGGTACCCTTATAGGTCTGGAAATACTCGGCATAAAAAAAATATTTGTATCATCAATTAACCTCGGTAGTGGAAGCATCACAACAGAACATGGCGTGCTTCCTGTGCCCGCTCCAGCAACTGCAGAACTTCTGAAGGGCTATGCTGTTTACTTCTCAAGTTTGCCTTTTGAACTTACTACTCCAACAGGGGCTGCTATTTTAAAAGGACTTAATGCCAAAAGTTCAATGTGTCCTCGAATAATCACAGAAAAAATCGGCTATGGTGCAGGAGGTAAAGACATTAAGGGAATGCCTAATGTCCTGAGACTATTTATAGGAAAAGAAGCAGGCGATAAACCCGCTGATTCTGCTGTAATAATAGAAACCAACATAGATGATATGAATCCGCAGATATATGATAGTGTAATTGAGAAATTGTTTGAGGCAGGAGCGATTGATGTCTTTTTAGAAAACATAATGATGAAAAAAAATAGACCTGCTGTAAAACTCACCGTTATTGCAAATAAAGAAAAAATAGATTCCTTGGCTGACATAATATTCAGGGAGACCACTACTATTGGACTCAGATTTTATGATGTCAAACGAATGGTGCTCGATAGGGAAATAAAAAAGATAAAAACCAAATTTGGGGATGTGAGATTTAAGATATCCTGTTTAAGGGGAAAAATCCTTAATATATCACCTGAATACGAAGATCTAAAAAGACTATCAAAAAAAACAGGTATACCACTAAAAGAACTAATAAAGAGAGCAGATAAAGAGGTTTTGGAGTAAATTTTTTAACATACAGTTAATTTACAAAAATTTAACAGATGAATTGTTTATGACAGATGCTAAAATAAATTATGGAAAAACCTTTTTTTTCAGAGTTAAAGAATAGCAAGCCGTTAAGGCTATCACTTACTTTTTTCATCCCTTCTGCAATTTTGCTCTCTATGCTATTTCTCTCGCTTATTTTGTGGGTGCAGAAGGAAAATAAAGAGGAAGAGTTTGAGAATTTAAAAGAGGCTGCAAAGGCATTTTATGATCAGATAGTAATTACAAGAATCTGGAATGCTCAACATGGTGGTGTTTATGTGGAGGTTACGCCAGAAACCCCACCGAATCCTTATCTTGAAGACCCGTTGCGCGATATAGTCTCTGTTGAAGGCAGGTTCTATACTAAAATAAATCCAGCTTATATGACAAGACAATTATCAAATATCAGTATGATTAGAGAAGGCAATAGGTTTCGCATAATAAGTCTGAATCCTATAAATCCTTTAAATATCGCTGATGAATGGGAAAGTAATGCCTTAAAGGAGATCGAGAAAGGTGAATTAGATTTCAAGTCTGAAATAATTGAACAAGATAATATCAGGGTGTTTAGATATATTGCTCCTTTAAAAATAGAACAGCCATGCCTTAAGTGTCATGAAAAACATGGTTACAGATATGGAGATATTAAGGGAGGCATTAGTATAAGTATTCCAATGACACGGTATGAGCAGATTTATTCAAGAAAACTTACCAATACTATTTTCTCTTTGTTAATTGCTGCTATATTCAGCATAGCACTTTTTGGAACAGTCATATTTATTTTATCAAAGAGAGTCGGAAGTTCAATTGAAAGGGAAATAGAATGGAAGAGGCTTACTGCCATTGTTGAGCTGGCAGGGGCAACAGCTCATGAAATGAGGCAGCCGTTAACAGTAGTCCACAGTCTTATGGATATTTTAAAGAGCAAAATGAAAGACGGAGAAAAAATAACAGATGAAGAAATAAACATAATTTATAATCAGTGTCATCGTATGGATGAAATCATAAAAAAAATGCTGAACATAACAAGTTATAAGACGAAGGACTATTTAAAGAATAAGAAGATTTTAGACCTTAACGAGTCATCAAAAAAAATGGAAGAATAAATAATATTTTTAGAACTACTATTACTCAAGATTTCGAGATTTTTTACAGGTAAAAATTTGATTTTGAATGTAAAGATTTATAATTTGCCCGCATATAGGGATAATTGATAGGGATAGAACTCTCGGAATGCTTTTAAGTTAAATCTGAATTTGCAGACTCTCATAATTCTGAGCTGCATATTCTGATATCTGGATGAATAAAACAGGTCATAGAACAATTCAGAATTGCGATAAAATTAGCTCAAGCATTGAAGTATTTAGTGGAATTAAGATAATATTTAAAATAATGAAGACTCTCAAATATATTGCATTGACTGTTGTATTTTGGTCTTTATTTATGCCTTTTATGTCTTACGGCCTTACGATTGAGGAGGCACTGTCTCTTGCAAGACAGAATCTACCTTTTTATAAGGCGTCAGAATTAAAAGTTAGGGCTTCTGAATACTTATATGATGCCTCATTTTCTCCTTATTTGCCAAGCCTTGATATTACTGCATCAGAAGTTAGTCATTATACGCCATCGGATGAGTACAGAGTGAGGGCTTATGACATTAATTTGTCATATATTATTTTCGATGGAGGCAAAAGGAGGGCAAATAGAGATATAGCCGGACTTAATCTTGATAATGATAAAGAGGACTTAAGGAAGGTACTTCTTGACCTTGACCTAAGTGTAAAGACAGCATTTTATACAGCTGCGGCCCAAGCCGAAATATTGAAGCAAAGGGAGATCCAGCTTAAAGATGCCCAGAAAGATTATGAGGTTGCAGAGGGAAGATATAAATTTGGTGTAGCAAGATTTTCTGATGTACTTCAGGCATCTGTGAGGCTGGAACAGGCAAGGTTCAATCTATTACAGGCAGAGGGAGATTTAAGAAAGGCAATGGCTGAACTCAATTCCCTTATTGGCAAGCCCCTTGATACAATTCATGAAGTTAGGGCTATTTTAGATGTCTCACCATCTCTGCCAGATAGGGAAAGATTATCATTATTAGTCTTAAACAGACCAGAGATTAAACAGGCAGAGAACTCTATACTCGCAGCAGAAAAGAGCAAGGCACTTGTAAAAAGCACATTCTATCCATCTGTAGCACTAAGTGTGGCACATACAAATACAGAGATTTTTGATAGAAGGGAAATTTTTACAACACCTACAAATGAAGAAAATATGATAAAATTGACCGCGACATGGAATCTTTTTGAGCTCGGTAAATTTTTCAAACATAAGGCATCCGGGATAGATGAATTGATATATGCTGAGAGATTGAGTGAAACCAAAAGGCTACTTCTTCTCGATTTACATAATGCCTATGAAGACCTTGTAACATCACTTGGAAAGACAAGAGTTGCGGAAGAAAGACTGAGACAGTCAGAGCACAATTACCAGCAGGCATTTAATGAGTACAAGGTCGGTAAGGGTGATATCCTTTCACTCGTTCAAGCCGAATCACTTCTGGCTGATGCACGGGAGCAAGTGATAATTACAAAACTTAATGTTGTATTAACAAGGGCAAGGTTAGAGAGGGTTGCTGGGATAGATTCTTTGGAGGCATTTTGAAAAAGATAATATTTCTTGTAGTAGCTTTAGTAATAATCATTGCTGGTGGCTTACTGGGATATAAAAAATTTTTTGTTAAGCCCGAAATCAAGGTGATAGAGACCGCGAAAGCAGAGAAGGGTAGTGTGAGGGGTGTTCTTGTAGCAACCGGGATAATAAAGCCCCAGGTCGGTGCAGTTGTGAAGATAGGGGCAAGGGCGACAGGGGAAGTTGCAAAGATGTATGTAAAGATTGGGGATCGAGTAAGGAAGGGGCAGTTGATAGCCCTGATTGATGATAGAGAAATTGTACATGCCATAGAACAACAAAAGGCAGCCCTCTTTTCTGCTAAAAATACCCTCTCCCAAATAGAGCTTACATATCCTGAGCGTATTAAAGAGGCAAAGGCGAATTATGATTATGCCCTCATAAACTATGAAAGAGAAAAGGAGCTTCTAAGTCATGAATATACAACAAAAGACGCTGTTGATAAAGCAAAGAGCCAGTTTGAGGCAGCCGAGGCAAACCTTAAAAGGCTTCAGGACGAGTATAAGACTCAGATTAAGATAGCATCATCAAAGGTTGAAGAAAATGCCTTTCAACTAAAACAGCATGAGACAAGATTGACATATACAAGAATTTATTCTCCCATAGATGGAGTTGTTTCCGATGTTACTGCTCAGGAAGGAGAGACCATTGTTGCAGGTCTGCAGGTGGCGAACCTTGTGACAGTAATGGATCCTACGAGCCTCGAAATTTGGATTTATATAGATGAGACCGACATCGGAAGGGTAAAAATAGGGCAAAAGGTTGAATATAGTGTTGATACATTTCCAGAAATGGTATTCAATGGGCTTATAGAGAAGATATATCCTCAGCCTGTTGTGAAGGATAACATTGTTTATTATCTTGCTATTGTGAAGGTTGACAAAAAGGATGTTGGTTTTTTGAAACCAGAAATGACTGCCCATGTTAAGATTATTTTCAGCGAGAAAGATAATGTGCTCATAGTCCCAAACGCTGCAATAAAATTCGAAAAAGGAAAACAAATAGCTTATAAAGTTTTGGGTCGCGATAGGGTTGAGAAGACAGAATTAAAGATTGGGATAAGGGGCGAAGAAAAGACCGAAATCCTGTCAGGTGTCAACGAAGGAGATGAACTCGCTACTAAATTAATCCTGCCAATGGAAAACAATAAAAAATAGAAATTGGTTCAAAAGTTATGTTGCAAACAGACAGAAGTGTATTGTGCCTGATGGAAGATATCACGAAGGACTATGCAATCGGAAATGGTAAAGTAGAGGTTCTTAGAGGAATCAACCTTCAGATATACAGGGGGGAGTTTGTGGCAATAATGGGGGCATCGGGCTCTGGAAAGACAACACTCATGAATATAATCGGATGCCTTGATGTACCTACTTCAGGTCGTTATGTCCTTGCCGGCAGGGAGGTCTCAAATCTCTCTGACGATGAGTTGTCTGTTATAAGAAACGAGCACATCGGCTTTGTCTTTCAAAATTTTTATCTCCTGCCATATGCTACTGTTTTGGAGAATGTGTTGCTTCCTGCATTATACACAGAGAGCCGAAACATAAAAACAGAGAAAGATGCAATTCAACTTTTAAGTATTGTTGGGCTTCAAGAAAGGGCGAAATTTAGGCCTGCTCAACTTTCAGGTGGTCAACAGCAACGAGTTGCTATTGCGAGGGCTTTAATAAATGACCCAGAACTTATTCTATGCGATGAACCCACAGGACAGCTTGATTCCAAAACAGCTTCGGAGATTATGAATATTTTAAAAGAGATTAATAAAAGGGGCAATACTGTTGTTATTGTAACTCACGACCAAAATGTAGCCTCATACGCAGATAGGATTATAAGAATAAAGGATGGGATGATAGAAAACACATGACTGAAAAGATAAAGATTACGTCTGCAGACTTGTTTTATTTATATTGCCGATAATCTCTTCTATCTGAAAAGGCTTATTTATAAAATTAACCACTCCATAATTAATTATGTCGGATTTTACCTCATTTGAAAGAAAGGCTGACATCATAACTACAGGCGTATCGATCTTCATCTCTCTGAGTTTTTTTACTATGTCAGCACCGCTAAGGTCAGGCAACTTCAGATCTGTAATAATGAGGTCATATTTGGTATCGACTGCCTTTTCGATAGCCTCTTTCCCGGAATGGACGCAAGTAACAGAATAGCCATCATATTTTTCGATGCTTCTCTTTAATGACCAACAAATCAGTTCTTCGTCATCAATAATTAGTATTTTCATTTTTAACATTAAAAATTAATATCCTTTCGGATTATGAGAAAAGTAAAATTTACTGAGCAAAATCAATGCCATCAGCGTAAAACGTATTGGTTTAAGGGCATTTTGCTGATTTTGTTAATAAAAACAACATGTTAATCTTAAAAGGGATTGTCCAAAAATTTTAATCCAGATGTGTGATATTACCCATTATTGCGTAAAATTCATTAATTCCAGAATGCAGTTTGACATTTGAGGTTAAATGTTAAACAATTCTTAAAATTCTTAAATTATTTAATACATAGTATGAAAGTATATATAAAAGTGCATTTTTGACATAGCTTTACAATATATTATATATTAGTAGAGTTTTTTTGATTGGCAAACAAAATGAACACAAGAATTCTTATTTGCTTTTCAATATTTCTGGCTATATTTATATTATTATGTGGTTCGTATTCATCAGCTCAGATGGATTGTGCCATGTGTCATGGAGATCTTGCTTCAAAAAAGGTAGTTCATGCAGCAGTTCATATGGGGTGTGAAACATGCCACACAGCAGTTGATCCGAGCGACATCCCGCATAAAATTAAAAACAAGGTTTCGAAAGGTTTATCATCTTCAGAGCCCGACTTATGTTTTACATGCCATGACAAATCTAAGTTCTCAAAGAAATATGTCCATTCTGCAGTTTCGATGGGATGTAGCAATTGCCACAATCCTCATTCGACCGACAATGAGAAACTGCTTAACTCACCTCTTCCGGATGTATGTTATAACTGTCATGATAAGGGAGGATTTAGCAAGTCCAATGTGCATATGCCAGTTGCTGGTGGCATGTGCATGAGCTGTCATGATCCTCATTCAACAGATAATCCTGTGCTTTTAAATAAGGCTTTCAATGGAGTCTGCATAGATTGTCATCAGGATGTAACTAAGACCCCTCATGCTATACAGAGAGGGCATAGGCTTGGCGGTGATGGTAAATTAAATGACCCTGCTCGGAAAGGTAAAAAGTTTTATTGCGGTAGTTGCCACGATCCTCATAGTTCAAATGCTATGAAACTCTTCAGATATGAGGTTGAGTCACCCATTAAGTTATGCGCAAAGTGCCACTTACCTTCTGGGAAATAATTTAAAGAATTGCTGAGTCAGCTATTTTGCAGGAAACACAAGACGGAATCCTATATCGTTGTATCTGGCATAAGGTTCAAATCTGCCTCTGAATGTTAGACGAGAGCCTCTTGGTCCATTATTCCAACCACCCCCGCGCAAGACCTTATATTCTCCACTTGTTGGACCTGATGGATTGTTTCTTGGGCTTTCAATATAGTACTTAGTTGCATACCAATCCAGAGTCCATTCCCAAACATTGCCTGTCATGTCGTATAGGCCTAATTCATTAGGTTTATAGCTGCCAACTGGTGCGGTAAAAACATGGCCGTCATGATATCCCGTCCATACCGTCCAGCTTGGAAAGCTTTCTTTTGCGGTTTCATCAGCAATATTTCCTGAAGGTGGGTTTTCCCCCCAACTATACTTATATTTTTTGCCCCCGCTTCTGCCAGCATATTCCCTCTCCGCCTCTGTTGGCAGACGATATCTTACTGATGTCTTCCCTTTCAGCCAGTCTATAAAGGCATTGGCATCATTCCATGATACACATACAACCGGGTGGGTCTCATCCTGATCGAAATCTGGATTTTTCCAGTTTGCATTGATGTCTTTTTGCCATTGATTGTCAATAAATGTACTACATCCGTCTCTTTTTTCAGCTTCTGTTTCATAGTCTGTTTGATTTACGAATGTCGCAAATTCCTTTACTGTCACCTCATATTTCCCCATATAAAAGTCATCAACGCATACCTCATGCACTGGCCTTTCGTTTGTTTCACCATCTCCAAAAAGATCACCCATCTCATAGCATCCGCCTTTAATAAAAACGAATTCCATCCCTGTTATGGGGTCCTTGAATGTATTTCCTGCCACAAATATTTTTACATCGATATCAGGAGGTATGCCAAGTGGAAAATCGTGAAGGACATTCCAGTATATCTTTTTGCCTTTTCCAACAGTAACATTACCAAAATCTCCCCTCATATGGAGCTTTTCAGGTGAAAATACCTTTCCTCCAATAGTAATTGTTATAAAAACGGTAACCTCTTTTTCGTCATTGTTACCTATTATGTCGTATTCAAAAATTATATGGCTGCCGACTGTAGAGCGATTAACATTAGTTATCTCTGCAGCAAAAATAGTGGAAGAATAGAAAGGTACAACCACAAATTGTATAAGAAAAAAAGCCTTAACAATTGTTAATCTAAATCTATGAAGGTCCATTAACTATAATATATCAACTCCATTATAAAATTTTCAAAATCAGCTCGCTGATTATAATCAAAAAAAGATAATTAAGATAAGCAATTTCAGCCCTGCCCGCTGCAAATAAAGAGCGTATTTGTAAAAATAAGATTTTGAAAGGAAAATATTTCAGAGGATTTATCTAAACTGGTAGAACATAAAAGGCCCACATTGCTTTTGAGGTTACTGGATGAGGCGATAAAGCACAAGAGGAAGATAAATTTACAAAAATATTCCGTATTCACCAAACAAAAAGAAATATGTAACAATGCGAGATGAAAGATAAATTAGAAAGTGGCGGTGCAGGGATTCGAACCCCGGACACAGCGGATATGAGCCGCTTGCTCTGACCAACTGAGCTACACCGCCTGAATCGGAATATTATAACAAAAATTTTTTTTTTATAAAATACCGCATACTCAAAAAAGTCTCTTTGAAAGGTTATTGTCTCTTCAAAATTGACAAAAAAGGTAACCATTTAAACTGATATTACAGGGTTTGCATATTCAAAGACTCTTTAATCTACTTAAGGCTCAAAAATACTCTTTGGAGCTCCTTTTTTAGCTGATAGGTTTGACAAAAATAAATTGCATGTTGTTAAATATTACTTGTTCATTTTCGGGCGGATAGCTCAGCTGGGAGAGCACAGCCCTTACAAGGCTGGGGTCACAGGTTCGATCCCTGTTCCGCCTACCATTTAATAATATGGTAAGCGTTTAGTGGTTAGTTTATTTTGAATTAATCTTCTATTTCATCTATACTAATTACTATTCGCCGACAACTGTATTGAATGGGGCGGTAGTTCAGCCGGTTAGAACGCCGGCCTGTCACGCCGGAGGTCGCGGGTTCGAGCCCCGTCCGCCCCGCTTTTTTTCTAATATTGAATCTTAAAAACAATTGCCGACAGTGGAGGAAGTGTCAGGTTTATAGAATATGGCCTGCCATGCTGTGGGATTTCTTCTGCATAAACTCCTCCGGCATTTCCCTGATTGCTTCCCCAGTATAATTCGGAATCGCTGTTTAATAGCTCCTTATAAAATCCTTTTTTGGGCACACCTATTCTGTATCCAGATCTCGGTACAGGCGTTAGATTAAAAACAAAAACGACAAAATCGTCCGGATTTCTGGCTTTTCTAATAAAGGATATCACGCTATTGTCTGAGTCGTGAAAGTCTATCCACTCAAACCCATGCCACGAAAAGTCAAGTTCATAAAATGCGGGCTCTTTTTTATAAAGACTGTTTAAATCCTTCATGAATCTTTGTAATTTCTGGTGAGGCTCGTACTGCAGTAAATGCCAGTCAAGGGAGCTATCAAAGTTCCATTCATTCCATTGACCAAATTCTGAACCCATGAATAATAGCTTTTTACCAGGATGTCCATACATATAAGTATATAATGCCCTTAAATTTGCAAATTTTTGCCACATGTCACCTGGCATTTTATCGAGCATAGACCTTTTGCCATGAACAACCTCGTCATGGGAAAAGGGAAGCACAAAGTTTTCTGTAAATGCATATATCATGCTGAAGGTAAGTTTATCGGTATGATATTTTCTATATATAGGGTCTTTGGAAAAATATTCAAGAGTATCGTGCATCCATCCCATATTCCATTTCATACTGAAACCAAGTCCACCGAGGTAGGTTGGTCTTGAAACAGATGGCCATGCAGTAGATTCCTCTGCGATTGTGAGTACATTAGGATGGTATTGATGCACAACCTCATTAAATCTTTTAATAAAGGCTATTGCCTCAAGATTTTCGTTCCCGCCATATATATTCGGAATCCAATCTCCTGGTTTTCTTGAATAATCAAGATAAAGCATAGATGCGACAGCATCGACCCTCAGCCCATCAATATGATACTTATCAAGCCAGAAGAGGGCATTTGATATTAGATAATTTGCAACCTCGTTTCTACCATAATTGAATATGAGTGTACCCCAGTCTCTATGTTCACCCTTTCTTGGATCCTCATGTTCATATAAACAGGTGCCATCAAAAAAACCTAAACCATGGGCATCTTTTGGAAAGTGGGCAGGCACCCAGTCCATTATTACCCCTATTTCGTTTTGATGACACTGATCAATGAAATACATAAAGTCCTCAGGCTTTCCGAATCTACTTGTTGGCGCAAAATAGCCTATAGTCTGGTATCCCCATGATGCATCAAGTGGATGCTCTGTTACTGGCAAAAGCTCTATATGTGTGTACCCCATTTCTTTAACATAAGGTATCAGTCTTTCTGATAACTCTCTGTATGTTAGAAATCTGTTATTTTCTTCAGGTACGCGCATCCATGAACCAAGATGCACCTCGTATATTGCAATGGGAGAATCAAACCAGTTTTTATTCTTTCTGTTTTCCATCCACTTATCGTCATTCCATTTGTATTTGTTTATGTTATATACAATGGCAGCACTTTTTGGCCTTACCTCAAAAAAGAAAGCAAAAGGGTCCGCTTTTTGTTCTCTGTATCCATGATATTTTGATGTTATTTCAAATTTGTATAACTCTCCTTCATCAAGCCCGGGTATAAATATTTCCCATATCCCGGAATCTCCTAATAATTGCATTTTGTGCCTCTTGCGATCCCAATTGTTAAAATTCCCAACAACACTAATCTCTTTAGCATTAGGAGCCCACACAGCAAAGTGGACTCCCTTTACGCCATTTATCTCCATAACATGGGCACCGAGTTTTTCATAATTTTTGTAATGGGTTCCTTCACCAATAAGATGAAGGTCGAAGTCGGTAAGTACCCTTTGTCTATTTCGCATGTTTATATTATAAACAAAATTGACAGAAAAGATTTTAGGTCAATGGATAGATTATAAATAGTGTATAATAAAAGAAAAGCAGGAGGATAATATGTTGACTCCATCATTGATGACAGTTTTTTTTATAGTCCTGGTGATTGCCTATTTCCTTTCCAGCGCAATAAAGATTTTAAAAGAGTATGAAAGAGGCGTTGTTTTTAGACTCGGAAGGATTATACCTGTTAAGGGTCCGGGATTGGTGATAATATGGCCTATCATCGATAAGCTTGTAAAGGTAAGTCTGAGGACGGTTACGATGGATGTGCCACCGCAGGATATAATTACTAAAGACAACATCACAGTTAAGGTGAATGCTGTTGTTTATTTCAGACCTCTTGACCCTATAAAGGCTGTTACCGAGGTTGAGGATTTTTATTATGCTACTTCTCAGATAGCACAGACTACCTTAAGAAGCATTCTCGGTCAAAGCCAGCTTGATGACCTGCTTACCAAAAGAGACGAGCTTAATGCTGAACTCCAGAAGGTAATAGACCTTCAAACTGAGCCATGGGGCGTAAAGGTTACAGCAGTCGAGGTAAAAAATGTTGACCTTCCTTCAGAGATGCTCAGGGCAATAGCAAAACAGGCAGAGGCTGAGAGGGAAAGAAGGGCAAAGATAATACATGCTGAAGGAGAACTTCAGGCAGCACAGAAACTTGCCGATGCAGCAAGGATTATTGCATCTGAGCCTGCAACCCTGCAGTTGAGGTACCTCCAGACACTTACAGAAATTGCAACTGAAAAGAATTCTACCATTGTATTCCCATTGCCGATAGAGATAATAAAACCGCTTCTTGAGAAGATGGGAAAATAAATGCTATCTAAGTTGAGCAATTGTTAGATAGCAGATACTGCTCAATTTGGATAATAATTTGAGCGATGGGGCAATGCAGCGGTGGTGCATTAGCAGTTAGATTGATGACCAATAAAAAGAAAAATAGCATATGGATTAAACCCCTGATACTCATACTTATTGTTGGCGGGCTGACAATAATTTTTTATAAGACGGGCTTAATCCACTTTTTCCTTAATAAGGAAAGGCTCTTAAAATTTCTTGACTCACTCGGTCCTGCTGAATTCATTGGATTTATACTTCTACAGGCTGTGCAGGTTGTTGCGGCGCCTATCCCGGGTGAGGTTACAGGACTTCTGGGAGGCTTTCTTTATGGTCCGATTCTCGGGGTAATGTTATCTACTATTGGGCTGACCATAGGCTCTTACATAGCCTTTGCCCTTGCACGGACATTTGGAAGACCATTTGTGGACAGGTTTGTGGATAAGGCAATAATGAATAGGTTTGACTACCTCCTCCACCATAAGGGGGCATTTCTCGTTTTCTTGCTATTTTTAATTCCTGGTTTTCCAAAGGATTATTTATGTTATATACTTGGATTGGGACATCTTTCCACAATGGAATTCATTGTGATAGGAGGTACTGGAAGACTTTTCGGCACCATTCTGCTTACACTCGGTGGAGATTATATAAGACATCATCAGTACGGTAGGTTTTCGATCCTTGTAGGTGTTGCCCTGATTGTTGTTTTGATTGCCATGGCATACAGGGATAAGCTTGAAAGATTATTCAGGATATGGCATATTATGGACTATAAAGGAAGAAAGGTGAAAAGATCAAACAAAAAGGACTCATAAAGTTTCTCGGTGCGTTCATTTTCTTTTCTGCAATCCCCTCAAGTGCCTGGGCTTTCGTCCCTCACGCTTATCCCGGAATCTACATACACCAGATGGGGCATGTGTATTTCTTCGTCTCCTGCATATTCATTATATGGATTATAGTGCATCATAATTTACACAAGTCGAAGGGCTGGAGATATATACTTCTTGCCGAACTGTTTTTCGCTTTATGGAATTTGGATACATTTATAGGACACATCACCGAATTCTGGATCGAAAAGACACAAATAATAGGAAGCAGAGAAGGCTGGGATTATTTTTTTAGAGATGTAACAATTGAAGGCAGGGAATACATCTATTACATAACACGATACGAGTTCTTTTTGCTATTACCTGCAATACTGTTCCTTTATACGGGATTAAGAGAACATCTGAAAGAGGAAAGGTCCGCGGTTTCAGTTTCTGCACTTTTGCCGTTATTCCCTATTTTATTCTCCGAAGTAGTGGGTGCATTTGTGATGGTTCTGCTCTCTGTAATGAGCCTGATTACTGCTTTAAGTCTTTACAGAAGGGATAAAGGCAATGTGCTGTGGAGTTATTTGCTGTGGCTTTCTACATCATATGTCATTTTTTCCATATCGAGGTCACTGGGCCACATTCTTCAACCTGCTTTAGTAGCTACAGGGTATGAACATATATGGAAGGCTATAGACCCGTACAGCGGAAGCTTCATTACCTTTACCTTTGCCGTTATAGGTACTGTCAGCCTCTTCTTTTTCAGGGCATACTCCTCTTATCTTAAAATGCTGGATGACAAAAAAAGGATTGAGGCTATTAATGCAGACTTGACCGAGTTGAATCAGGAACTGGAAACAATGGTGGCTGAAAGGACAATGAGTTTGATGGCACTGACCGTTGCCGACAGGGTGAGGAATCCTGCTGCTGTGATTGGCTGGACATGCAAGCGGATACTCGAGAAGGAAAAGGTTCCTGAAAAACTGGGTGAAAATCTTAAAGATGTCATTGATGAGTCTGAAAAGCTGGAGTCTATTGTTAAAGATTTTGAGGCGTTGCTGAAGAGCAAGCAATCGAGGTTCGTGTATGAAGATATCAATGAGATTGTAAAAGGGGTTGTATCAATCGTTGAAAAAGAGGCGGACGAAAAAAGCATAAGGCTTTCTGTAAATCTTGCAGACCATCCTCTTAAGATAAATACACAGAAAAACTTATTGAGGGCGGCGATCTTCCACATTATAAGGAACGCCATCGAAGCAACGCCAGAGGGAGGCATGATAACAGTTACAACTGACGGAGATAGCGAAAAGGTTACGCTTGTTGTTTCCGATACTGGTGCCGGTATTCCAGAGGAAGATATCGGGAGGGTATTCGACCCGTTCTTCAGCACAAAGTTGTTCAGATTCGGGATGGGTCTGCCTTTGGTAAAGCAGATAATTTCAGAACATCTCGGAGAGATAAAGGTTGAAAGTGAGCCCGGAAAAGGCGCAACATTTAAATTGATTTTTCCAGTTCGGTGGATAGAAAAGAAATAGGATTTTTCACCACTTGATGAGCGCAGATGCCCATGTAAGTCCACCACCAAACGCCTCAAGAAGCAGATAGTCGTCCTTTCTTATCCTTCCTGTCCTGACCGTTTCATCAAGGGCTATGGGTATAGATGCTGCAGATGTGTTACCATATCTGTTAAGGTTGACAACAACCTTATCAAAAGGTAATCCGAGCCTGTTTGCAGTTGCCTGAATTATCCTTAAATTTGCCTGATGAGGAATAAGACATGCGAGTTTTGAAGGTTTCAGATTATTTGACTCCAGTTCCTTTTCAGCAATGGTTTCGAGTGTCCTGACAGCTACCTTAAAGGTTTCATTTCCCTTCATCTTTAAATAATGAAGCCTTTTATTGATGGAATCTTTTGAAGGTGGATATTTAGAACCGCCGCCCGGAAGGCTTAATAAATCTCCGAGACTTCCATCTGAATAAATGTTAACAGATATTATGCCATTATCTCCGTCGGTTGCCTCTAATACTACTGCACCGGCTCCATCTCCAAAAAGTACACATGTTGACCTGTCCTGCCAGTCTGTAAACCTTGAAAGTATCTCTGCACCAACAAGCAGGATTCTTTTAAAAACTCCTGATCTTATAAAACTATCAGCAACACTGAGCCCATATAGAAAACCAGAACAAGCAGCGTTGATATCAAAGGCAGCAGCATTTTTTGCATTGAGCTTACCCTGCAATATGCAAGCAGTAGATGGTACAGGCATATCACCGGTGACAGTAGCAACTACTATGAGGTCAATATCTTTTGCCTTTAATCCAGCCTGTTTGAGCGCATTTTTTGAGGCTTCATAGGCAAGGTCAGATGTAGACTGACCTTTATCTGCAATCCTCCTTTCCTTTATACCGGTTCTTTCTGTAATCCACTCATCAGATGTATCTACCATCTTTTCAAGGTCAAAATTGGTCAAAACCCTCTCTGGAACATAAGAACCTGTAGCAATTATTTTAGACCTTAACATTTTCTGATAACCTTCCTCTGCTTAATTGGATCGAATTCGCAACAGCCATATTAACATCCTTTTTTGCCATCTCTGCTGCGACCCTTATTGCATTTTTTATTGCCCTTGATGAAGAACGACCATGACTTATAATGCAGGTTCCATTTATGCCAAGCAGCGGAGCCCCTCCATATTCAGAATAGTCAGTCCTTTTCTTAAAATTCCTGATTGCCGGTTTTATCATCATGTAACCTAATTTGCCTGTAGCAACACTCGATATCTCTATTCTCAACATCTTTAAAATTGTCTCAGCAAGCCCTTCACTTACCTTTAATACAATATTGCCAATAAAGCCATCGCATACGATTACATCAGCCTTTCCGGTAAAAATATCCTTTCCTTCTATATTTCCAATAAAATTCAGCCCAGCATTCTTCAAGAGCTTAAATGCCTCCTTTGTCAACTCATTGCCTTTTACCTCTTCTTCACCAATGCTTAAAATTGCGATCCTGGGAGATGGGTTAGCAAAAACCTCTCTGAAATATGCATTTCCCATATAACCAAATTCGAGAAGATTTTGAGGAGTGCAATCTACATTTGCACCTGCATCAATTAAAAGGAAATATCCAGTTAACGAGGGCATTATAGTAGCAATGGCAGGCCTGTCCACATTCTGGATTTTCCCTAATATAAAAAGAGAGGTTGCCATCACAACCCCTGAATGACCAGCACTAACTACTGCATCAGCTTCATGGTTTTTTACGAGCTCTATTGCCCTGCGAATGGATGAATCCTTCTTTTTTCTAATGGCAGCAATAGGAGATTCATGCATCTGCACAACCTCAGATGCATGGAAGATAGATAGTCTATTCTGGGGGTATCTTTTATTTTTGAGGACTTCGTTAAGCCTTGTCCTGTCACCAACAAGGATAATGTCTATATCATCATTATCGCTAACCGATTCTATGGCTCCTGCTACAGTTACATCAGGAGCGAAATCACCCCCCATGGCATCGAGGGCAATCTTCATAATTATTTTGTTATTACCTCAAGGATCTTCTTTCCGCTGTAAGAACCACAGTTGGTGCAGACTCTATGAGGAAGCTTCATCTCCTTACAGTCTGGGCATGCTACGAGATTCGGAATCTGTCCCTTCCAGTTTGCCCTTCTTTTATCCCTTCTTGACCTTGAATGACGATGTGTCGGATTTGCCATTTTATTTACTCCTTTCTTTTAAAAATTGTTTAAGTACAGCCAGTCTTGGATCTATCTCTGAAGCCTCGCATGTGCATGATGCTATATTCAAATCTAACCCGCACTTTGGACACAATCCCTTGCAGTCAGGCGAGCAGAGAGGCTTCATAGATATATTCAAAAAGACCTGTTCCTTTAATAAATCATCTATATCAATAATATCATTTTTAAAAAAACCTGTTTCGAGTTCATCTCCCTTCAACTCATAATGCTCTTCTCTGCCCATATAGTCATATGGTATATAAACAACATTTAAGTTCGTTTCTATCTTTGCTTCAAAGTTTTTCAAGCATCTACTACACTGCTGCTCGATCTTACAGCTCAAGTAACCCCTGATAAAGATCTCTGATTCTTTCCTGTCAACCCTTATCTTTGCCTTAACAGGAGATAAAAATTTCAATACATCAGAGGTTATCTCCTCTTTTAAATCAAACTCTAACCCCTCATCGGGTATATCAGAGACGGTAATTTTCACTCTATTTTCCAGAAATCAGGTTAAGTTTAATATTAAAAGTTAAACTCATTATTTGTCAACAAAATTAACTATTTATTTCAGGCCCTTTTAGCCTCTGTCTTATGACCTCATAAGATAAAATACCTGTCGCAACAGATACATTCAGTGAATTCACCCTGCCTCTCATGGGCAGGCTCACAACAAGGTCACACATCTCCCTGACCGTCTTCCTTAACCCCTGACCCTCAGAGCCTATAATAATGGCTATCGGGGTTTTTAGGTCAATATCCCATAGGGTCAGCTCAGAATCTGCCTCTGCACCTACTATTGTTATATCTAATTTTTTCATCTTTTCTATTGCGTGTTTTATATTTACCACCTCAGTAAGATTTACATGCTCGATTGCACCTGCTGACGCCTTTGATACAACAGGGGTAATTCCAGCAGACCTGTGAGACTGAAATATTACTCCGTGAGCACCGGCAGCATCCGCAACCCTCAAGATTGCACCAAAGTTTCGAGGGTCTTCTATAAGATCGAGTATAATGAAAAAAGCCGGTTCCCCCTTTTTTTCGGGGATGGATAAAAGCTCATCTAAAGCCAAAAAACCCTTTTTTTCGACAACCGCTGCAACCCCCTGATGTCCCTTATGAAATCTGGTATCGAAAAATTCTCTTTCAGCAAATTCTACAGTGATACCCTCTGTATTTGCCATTTCGATAATCTTCTGGAGCTGCTCATGCCTTTGTTTGTAGATATAAACAGTCTTTATCTTTCTGCCTGACTTTATAGCCTCTAAAACAGGATTAAAGCCATAAAGCCATTCTGTCTTATCTTGCCGTTTATAACACATTCTCAAATCCAAAACTTAATCCGTCTTTTATTGTTATAATGATTTCGGGTCTTTGTGCGAGATCGCTGACGATTCTGAAATCTTTTTCAATAATGTTACTTCTTCCAAGCATATTTCAAATTTCCACAAGAGCACCGCACCCTGACCCTCTCCCACAAGAGGAGAGGAAAGATAGTGGTATCTGTCGCTTCGTTTATTCTCGGTAATCATCATAATCTATCGGTGATTCAACTCCGAATTCTGAAAGCCATTTCCTTGCTAATCAAACCCTTTTCCGCAATGTTTATTAAAAAGTGAATTGCCGTTGCAAATTGAATATTCAATATCTTGCATGCCTTTATTGTCGGCAGGCGGAAATTTTATGTCTTATTGTCTATTTTATATCTTCACCTTCCAGTCTGTCCTTTCTTTTTTGTCCTCAAGAATTATTCCCTTTTCTTCAAGCTCTTTTCTTATTGAATCAGCGGTTGACCAATCTTTGTTCTGGCGGGCAATCTGTCTGTCCTTTATCTTCTGTTCTATATCGGTCAGGGTCAATGGAATCTTTTTACTTTTCAAAAGGGCTAAGTTCCATTCGGCAGGGTTTCTGTTAAAGAGATTTAAGACATTTCCAATTGTTCCGAGTATTTCCTTTGTCTTTTTTAATAGTGCCTTTGCCTCATGTCCTGATGGTTTTGAGTCGAGAAATTTATTTACTTCCCTTATGAGCTCAAATATATGTCCTATTGCGAGCGCTGTATTAAAGTCATCATCCATTGCCTCTTCAAATCTGTCCTTAAGTTTTTCTAAAGCCATTTCAAGCTCTGCTGTCGGGATCTTTTCTGGAGTCTCTTTAGCATATAATAAGAAATCATCAATTCTTGCTATTGTGCTGTAATATCTATCGAGTGAGGACTCTGCATCATGCAATTGTTCATGAGAAAATTCTATCGGACTTCTGTAATGGCTCGATAGGATAAACAGCCTTATAACCTCTGCATCATAATTATCGAGTATCTCCCTTATGGTAAAGAAGTTACCGAGTGACTTTGACATCTTTTCCTTATCAATGGTGATGAATCCGTTATGCACCCAGTATTTTGCGAATGGTTTCCCTGTGTATGCCTCTGACTGGGCAATTTCGTTTTCGTGGTGAGGAAATATCAGGTCAGCACCTCCTCCATGGATATCTATTGTTTCACCAAGATGTTTTATAACCATTGCTGTGCACTCAATATGCCATCCCGGTCTTCCCTTACCCCATGGAGAATCCCACCATGGCTCACCTTCTTTTGAAGCCTTCCATAATGCAAAATCTACAGGGTTTTTCTTCCTTTCATCAACTTCGACTCTTGCGCCCGAGAGGAGTTCTTTCTGTTCTTTCTTGGAAAGTTTGCCGTATTCAGGGAATCTATCCACTGAAAAATAAACACTCTTATTCTCTCCTTCAGCAACCTCATATGCGTAGCCCTTTGCGATAAGAGAGCTAATGACATCTATCATTTCCCTTATGTGGTCAGTTGCCTTTGGCTCTACATCAGCCCTTGCGATTCCGAGCCTATCCATATCATAGTAATATTCATCAATATATTTTCTGGCAACAGCATCCCATGAAGTGCCTTCTTCATTTGCACGTTTTATTATCTTGTCGTCTATATCAGTGAAGTTTCTTACATATTTGACATCAAATCCTTTATATCTTAAATACCTGCTTATCACATCAAAGACAACAGCACTCCTTGCATGACCTATGTGGCAGTAGTCATATACAGTAACACCGCATGCATAAATGCCTACCTTGTTCTTTGTTACTGGTATAAATTCTTCCTTTTTACCTGTCATTGTATTGAATATCTTCACCCTTCCTCCTTTTCCTTCAAGCATTTCTATCCTGTTTTCGAGTCTTGCTATATAATCTTTGATTTCCTTAATCTCCTCTTCCATTGGGTCTGGAAGCCTTACATGATCAAGGGATTCTTCTATTCCCTCCTGTACAATCCGCATAATTTTTTTCTTGATAATTCTGCCGGGGACACCTACGACAACGGAATAGTCAGGAACTGACTTGAGCACAACAGAGTTAGCACCTATCTTAACATAATCACCAATTTTAACTGGTCCCAGGACCTTCGCCCCTGCACCAATAACAACATGATTCCCAATGGTCGGATGTCTTTTGCCTTTCTCTTTTCCTGTTCCCCCAAGGGTAACGCCTTGATATAATAAAACATCCTCCCCTATTTCGGATGTTTCTCCAATTACAACACCCATGCCATGATCGATAAAAAAACCTGCACCTATCTTTGCTGCGGGGTGTATCTCTATTCCGGTGAGGAATCTTGCAAGGTTAGATAGAAGTCTCGGAATAACCGGGATCTTTAGTTTCCATAATAAATGACTTATCCTGTGGATAATTATTGCATGAAGACCTGGATATGCGAGGAGCACTTCGAGCGCATTTCTTGCAGCCGGGTCGCGCTCAAAGACCGCTTTAAAATCCCTTTTTATATCATTAAAAAACCCCATGATTTATTATAAAAGATATTTAGTTTAATCACTAATACACAAATTAAAGCTAAATGATAACAAAAGTTTTGCATATTGGCAATATGATAAACTTTTTTAATTGGTTGTTTTTTATTAATCCATGTTATACTTAATCATATTTTTGATATGAAAGGAGAGAAAAAAATGAAAAAGGTATTGGTAGTGCTCGTGGCGATTGCTATTGTCTCATTGATGTCAGCAGATGGATTGTTCGCATTTCCTCCTGGTGGCTCGGAGCAGCAGCAACAACAAGCAACAGTAATAACAGGAAAGGTTGTAGAAACCATGGATGCCGGCCCATATACTTATGTATGTGTGGAGAAGGGCGGTAAAAAGACATGGGTGGCTGTGCCCAAGATGAAGGTAAAAAAGGGACAGAATATCTCTTTTAAGCCCGGCATGGAAATGATCAACTTCGAAAGCAAGACGCTGAAACGTAAATTTGACAGGATAATATTTTCTGAAGGGCCGGTAGATAACAAATAATATCCGTGTTTAGGCCTTAGTGCTTTAATAACTCCTGCACGGAAGGGAACTCACCTATATCTGTATGTGGTAGAAAAAGGGCTGACATGTACTCATCCATGAAGCTTCGGTAAACAGAGAGTTCTATATAGGTCATCTTTGATGCAATATCCTCTGCCTCTTTTCTTAGCTCTTCTGAGAGGAGGCAGAGATAGGCTCCTGTGATAGATGTATTACCCATGAATACGAATTTTTCTTTTGGTATATCAGGTAGCATGCCAAGTATTATAGCCCTTTCAATATTTATATAATTCCCAAAGCCTCCTGCTATATAGACCTTTTCGAGCATATCAATACTGAAGCCGACCTCTGAGAGTAATGTCTTAATACCAGCATAAAGTGCAGCCTTTGCCCTAATTATATTCTCTATGTCAACCTCTGTAAGTACTATATCCTTATGATGAACATCTGCATTGTAAAGCACAAACTCCAGCCCTTCTTCCCCTTCTCTTATCCTATATGTCTTTTCCTTTATTAGCTTGCCCCTCTGGTCAATAAGTCCTGTCAAGAACATCTCTGATATAGCATCTATCATGCCAGAGCCACAAATACCTGTAGGGTAACTATCTCCAATAATACTTATATGAGGCTCGAATGTTTTTGGGTCTATCTTCACCGACTCTATGGCGCCCTGTGTAGCCCTCATTCCGCACCTTATTCCACTTCCCTCAAAGCATGGACCCATTGAGCATGCAGCTGTCATTAGCCATTCATTATTACCAATGGCTATTTCTCCATTTGTGCCTATGTCCATAAAAAGGGCGATTTCGGAATTCCTGTGCATCTTTGAGGCAAGAACCCCTGCAACTATGTCTCCTCCAACATAGCTTGCAACGCATGGAATAGTATAAACAGGGGCTTGTGGATTAATAGATAGCCTTGCTGTGCCTGCCTTCCATTTAGGAAAATGGTTGAGTGTTGGAATATAGGGCTCTTCTCTTATAGAGCCGGGGTTTAGTCCCCAAAATAAATGGGACATTGTCGTATTACCCGAAATCGCTGCAGCCTCTATCTCGCATGTTTCTATGTTATGTTTTTCTTTAAGAGAATCTACGATACTATTTATATCAGAGACAACGGCATCCCTTAGCTCATCGAGTCCGTTGCCTTCTGTTGCATGAATTATTCTTGTGATAACATCATCACCATACCTTATCTGTGAATTATAAGTGGAGCCTATGTCAATTACATCCCCTGTCGAAAGATTTACGAGATATACAACAACTGTGGTAGTGCCAATATCTACCGAAATTGCAAATCTCCTGCTACATGTATCAAGCGGATTCAGGAGAATCGCTTCATATGGCGTATCATCTCCACCAATATATGAGAGTTCAACTTTCCAGTTTGCACTTCTCAAAATATCAGCCATATTGGAGACAAATCCGTAAGAAAACCTCATATTGGTTATGCCCTTTTCGTTTAGTACCCTTTTAAGTCTTTCGAGGTCGCTTATATTGTCGCTGATGGTCGGTGGCGGCAATTCTATGGTCAATCTTTTTACAGCAGGGTTTATGCCAACCCCATATGACTTCAGATATTCAACTATATCTTTTGTCTTTGAGATGGCGATTTTATCCCCTACAATGAGCTGGGACTCTTTCGGAATTTCTATAAGGAGATCGCTTAATGCAGTGGTCTGACACGCAAGCACAATGTTTGATTCTCTTTCTTTCTGAGTAAGCTTTCCATATGAAATGATATTAGTATTCCCCTCGATAACCTTTACCCTGCATTTGCCGCAGGTGCCTTTGCCACCGCATGGGGCAACAAGATAAATACCAGATGACTTGAGTGCAGAATAGATATTCTGTCCACTGTTTATTCTTAAGAGCTCGCCTGATGACAATCTTAGTTCCATGACAGTAACACCTCTTATAAAATTGGTAATTATTTTAACATAATTAAATATCAAGAAATTTATGTTAAAATGATTTATTTTAATGCGAAGGAGAAGATTTATGTCCGCTAATAAGCTCTTGCACCTGTTTCGCAACCCTGCTCTTTCTTCATATAAAAAGTCTGTCCTCTTAAAAAAGGTCAGAGAAATATCAGATGAAATCGAGGATATAGAAACAGAGTTCTGTTTTTATATAGAGACATCAGAAACTCTTACACAGAGCGAACTTGATAAACTCAGATGGCTTTTGGCAGAGACATTTGAGCCAGAAAATTTTTCTTTTGAGAGTTTTTTGGCTCGTCAATCATCGCCTGCCACCCGCCACATTCTTTTTGAGGTTGGTCCGAGGATGAACTTCTCGACTGCGTGGTCAACCAATGCTGTTTCGATTTGCCACGCATGTGGCTTGACAAAGGTTGGACGCATAGAGCGTTCAAGGAGGTATAAGTTAATTTTCGGGCAAGAGGCGATAGGCGATAGGTCATGGGAAAATGACTTTTTATATCTCATTCACGACAGGATGACAGAATGCATATATCCAGAACCCTTAACAACATTTGAGACAGGGATAATTCCTGAACCTGTGAAAATCATTCCATTAATAGAAGAAGGTAAGTCTGCCCTAATGAAGATAAACCAGGAAATGGGGCTTGGACTTGATGATTGGGATATAGATTATTATTACAATCTATTTGTCAACGACCTGAAGAGAAATCCGACAAATGTTGAATGCTTTGACCTCGGTCAGTCAAACAGCGAACACTCAAGACACTGGTTTTTCAGGGGAAGACTTGTAATTGACGGCAGAGAAATCCATGAAAGCCTTATGCAGATTGTAAAAGAGCCTTTCAGGAGAAATCCTAACAATAGCTTGATTGCATTCAGAGACAATTCAAGTGCTATAAGGGGATTCAGGATACATACCATATTGCCCGAAAATCCTGAGAAATCTTCTCCATTTAAGGAAAGGGATTTGACCTACCACATAATCTTCACTGCTGAGACACATAATTTTCCGACAGGTGTTGCCCCTTTCCCCGGTGCAGAGACAGGCACCGGCGGAAGGATAAGGGATATCCATGCTACAGGCAGGGGAAGTCTTGTAGTTGCGGGCACTGCTGCCTATTGTGTCGGAAATCTTTTTATTCCTGACTATCCACTTCCGTGGGAAGACGGCGCATTTATTTACCCCAAAAATCTGGCATCTCCGCTACAAATAGAGATAGAGGCGAGTAATGGTGCATCAGATTACGGCAATAAATTTGGAGAGCCATTAATACAGGGTTTTACGAGGTCTTTTGGCTTGAAAATGCCTAATGGAGAGCGCAGGGAGTGGATAAAGCCAATTATGTTTACTGGAGGTGTTGGACAAATAGACGATAGACATATAGAAAAGGGCGAACCTGCTAAGGGTATGTTTGTTGTGAAAGTTGGTGGTCCTGCATACAGAATAGGCATGGGAGGCGGCGCTGCATCAAGCATGATTTCTGGTGAAAATATAGAAGAGCTTGACTTTAATGCAGTCCAGCGCGGTGACGCAGAGATGGAGCAAAAGTTGAATAGGGTCATCAGGGCATGTGTTGAGCTCGGAGAGAATAATCCGATAGTGAGCATACATGACCAGGGGGCTGGTGGAAACTGTAATGTTGTGAAAGAAATAATTTATCCTGCTGGTGCAAAGATAGATATCAGGAAAATCATAGTCGGTGACAATACGCTTTCTGTCCTCGAGATTTGGGGGGCAGAGTATCAGGAGCAAGATGCACTTCTTATACATGCTGATAATATCGATATGTTTAAGGGTCTTTGCAGAAGGGAAAAATTACCCGTTGCTGTAATCGGTGAGATAACAGGAGATGGATATATATTGCTTTATGATGGAGATGATGGTTCGATTGTAGAAAATTTAGAACTCAAGAAGGTTCTCGGTGATATGCCACAAAAGACATTTCAACTGGATCGAATACCATTAGATACCCGTCCATTAGAACTTCCAGAAAATATCAATTTGAGAGATGCATTAGATAGGGTTTTAAGGCTGATTTCTGTTGGTTCAAAAAGGTTTTTAACGAGCAAGGTTGACCGCTCAGTTACCGGTCTAATAGCAAGACAGCAGTGTGCAGGTCCCCTCCAGCTTACTGTCTCTGACGTGGCGGTTATAGCCCAGAGCCACTTCGGACTCACAGGGGCAGCCATCTCTATCGGGGAACAGCCAATTAAAGGACTTATAAATCCATCTGCAATGGCTCGGATGAGTGTGGGAGAGGCACTTACAAACATCGTCTGGGCAAAGATAACCTCTCTGGAAGATATAAAGTGTTCTGCTAATTGGATGTGGGCGCCCAAGCTATCTGGTGAAGGAGCAAGGCTTTATGATGCGGCAGTAGCTATGAGGGATATAATGCTTGAGCTCGGAATAGCTGTTGACGGTGGTAAAGACAGCCTTTCAATGGCGGCAAAGGTCATTCATCCATCCGGAGAAATAGAAACAGTGAAATCCCCTGGCACACTCGTAATTTCGGCATATGCCACATGTCCTGATGTAACAAAGGTCGTTACCCCTGATATTAAAAGACCGGGCAGGAGCAAGCTTATTTACATAGACCTCGGTAATGGGAAAAACAGGCTCGGTGGCTCTGCTATTGCACATTGCTACAAGCAGATTGGTAACGAATCTCCTGATGTAGATAATACGCAACTACTAAAGGATTCCTTCAATGCAATTCAGGAACTGATAGATAAAGGGTTTATACTATCAGGACATGACAGGAGCGATGGCGGGCTTATCACAACACTTCTTGAAATGTCATTTTCAGGGAATTGCGGGATTGAAATAACAATAGACACAACAATGCAGAAGCACACTGATACAGATAAGATTATACCTATTTTATTTTCAGAGGAATTAGGGCTTGTGTTCGAATACATGCCTGATAAGGAAAACGAAGTGGTATCAGTACTTAAAAATCACTCTGTCCCTTATCAGATTATCGGTAATACACTCATAGAAAAGAGAATCAGGGTAAATCTTATCACTCCTCACTCATCACCTGTTACTGTCTTTGATGAAGATATGATAGAACTCAGATCTATATGGGAAGAGACAAGCCACCAAATTGATATGCTTCAGGCAAACCCTGAATGTGTCCTGCAGGAGAAAGAGGCAATTTATGATAGGAAAGGACCGTCATATACTATTTCATTTACTCCAGAGCAAACACCCGAAATAATCTTAAAGAAAGATGCAAAGCCAGCAGTCGCAATAATCCGAGAAGAGGGAAGCAACGGAGATAGAGAGATGGCATCTGCATTTTATCTTGCCGGCTTTGAGCCATGGGATGTAACAATGACAGATTTATTGTATGAACAAATCAATCTAAATCAATTTAATGGGATAGCATTTGTTGGTGGCTTCAGCTATGCAGATGTTTTGGACTCTGCAAAGGGATGGGCGGGCACAATAAGATTTAATAAAATACTATATGAGCAATTTCAGGACTTTTATAACAGACAGGATACCTTCAGCCTTGGTGTTTGCAATGGATGTCAGTTAATGGCTTTATTGGGATGGGTGCCATGGCAGGGCATAGATGATAAATTCCAGCCGAGGTTCATACATAACAGGTCCGGGAGATTTGAGTCCAGATTCGCCACAGTCAGGATTATCGAAAGTCCTTCAATAATGCTGAAAGAGATGGAAGGCTCTGTTCTGGGAGTATGGATAGCACATGGAGAGGGTCTTGCGTATTTCCCGGATAAAGATATATTGGAAGATGTAATAAACAAAAAACTCGCGCCGATCAGATATGTGGACGACAATGGAGAATTCACAGAAAGGTATCCTTTTAACCCAAATGGCTCGCCATTTGGTATCACGGCACTTTGTACACCTGACGGCAGGCATCTTGCCCTTATGCCCCATCCTGAAAGGACATTCCTGAAGTGGCAGTGGGCATGGATGCCGGAGGATATGAAGAGAGACCTCAAAGCCTCACCATGGTTAAAGATGTTTCAAAATGCAAGGCACTGGTGCGACAGCAAATAAATGCTGTATAAGATATTAGCCGATACAGTTGTTATCATCCATTTTCTCTGGATATTGTTTCTGATATTCGGTGTGTTTTTAGGTGTAAAATACAGGGGTGTGAAAGTGCTCCATATAGCAGGAATTATATTTGCCCTTATTATTCAGGTCTTTGATTGGTACTGTCCTTTAACTCATATAGAAATCTGGCTAAGACAAAAGCACAATCCAGAGTTGTCATATACGGGTTCTTTTATTGTCCATTATGTGGAAAAATTAATATATATTGAGATTCCTCGCTCTGCGATTTTGATTCTCACTATCTTTTTATGCGGTTTTAATGCATTTATGTATATGAAAAAGCGATAAAAAAAGGATTTTAGAAGTCAACAATCTGGCAATGACTACAAATCTTTTCTGTACATCTTTGTGAGATGGTCAGCCATTCTAATCGGTTCTGGTATTCTGTATTTTGAGATGCAATTTATAACGATCTCTATAGATGATTCAATGTCGATTTTATGACCAGGGGAGACAAAAACCGGCTTCACATCCTTTTTTGTTCGTAGCACAGCACCAACCTTCTTGCCTTCATAATAGAGATATGTCCAGCTACCTTTATGGTTTTCAGGTTCACTAAACTCACCGACAAGCAAAGATTTGGCACACCCTATTGTTGGGATGTTTAAAATCACGCCTATATGGGATGCAATGCCGATTCCCCTCGGATGGGCAATTCCCTGACCATCAAAGATTATGACATCAGGCTCAAACTTCAATTTCTTGATGGCACTTACCATTACATGTCCCTCTCTAAAGGATAACAAGCCCGGTATATATGGAAAACTTAATCTCTCTATCGCAAATGAATCCTTAATATGCACCAATTCAGGATATCTGTATAGACTTGCAACAGCTATAACCTTATCATCTTTAAAAGCAGCATCAACACCTGCAACAAAAACAGGCTTCCTTTTCAGTGGGATAATTTTTATTTTGTGTCTAAGGATGTCCTGAACCCTCATCGCCTCTGATATATTAATTGGAAACAAGTTCTTCACCATACAATAATTATAAAGCCATAGAATCAAGCCGTCGAGATTGGATTTTTTGGGTATCCGTAAAGATAGATGAAAATTATATAGGAATCTATTAAAATTTATTGATGTCAGATAAAGTAAAAAACTTCATAACAAACAGTGGTTCAGAGAACTTAAGAAAAAGACTCATTGAGTTGATCCAGAAGAGTGAAGAGCTCAAGTTCCTTGTTGGCTTCTTTTATTTCTCTGGGATTCGTGAACTCTATAAGGGCTTAAAAGACAATCCAGATGTCTTGATGAGGGTTCTTGTTGGTCTCAGTGTTGATAGAACTAATTATGGCCTCATCGAGTTTGCTGGCAGTGATGGTCACCTCTCTGATGAGGAGAGATGTTATAGGTTTCTTCAGTCAGTAAAGAGATCTTTAAACTCCGATGAGTTTGACAAAGAAGAATTCTATGAACAGGTAAGGTATTTTATAAATCTCATCAAAGATGGGAGACTTCAGATTCGTAAGACCTATGAACCAAACCATGCAAAGCTTTATTTATTTAAACTCGGAGAATCACAGATTGCAAGGAGGAATCTATTTATCACAGGAAGCAGTAATCTCACAAAGACAGGTATTACCACACAGAGTGAATTTAATGTAGAGATAAGCGACTATGGTTTTGAAGATGCAGAGGCATACTTCGATATCCTCTGGGATAAAGGCGTCAAGATAACAGAGGATGATGTTATAAGAGATAAGCTCATTGAGACAATAGAAAAGGAGACACTGATAAAGGAGATCACACCATTTGAGGCATTTGTGCTTGTCTTAAAGCACTATGTTGAGACAGAAAAGAGAGAGTTAGGAGAGTCCCTGCTTAATCTTCTTAAAGAGAATGGCTATACACCATATCAATACCAGCTTGATGCCATAAAACAGGCACTCTCTATCATAGAAAACCACAATGGTGTGATTATCGCTGATGTTGTTGGTCTCGGAAAGACTATCATTGCCTGTGCAGTTGCAATGGAGTTGAAGAAAAGGGGTGTTGTCATCTGTCCGCCGGGTCTTATAGGTGATAGGAATAAAGAATCAGGCTGGTTAAAGTATCTTGAGGACTTCGGGCTGCATGGCTGGGAGGTGAGGTCATCAGGTGACCTTGAAAAAACTGCTAAGTTCGTGAGGGATAACAATGAGATAGAGGTTGTGATAATAGATGAGGCACACAGATTCAGGAATCAGGACACAAAGGGTTATGAGTATCTGAAGAACATCTGTCGTGGCAGGACTGTTATATTACTTACAGCAACGCCATTCAATAACAGACCTGGAGACATACTCTCTCTCTTAAAACTCTTTGTAACACCAAAGAAGTCATCCATAACACTCGAGGAGAATCTTGTTGATAAATTCAGGACATTTAAAGGCACATTCGACAGACTTGCCTATATAAATAAATACCGCAATTCTTCAAGCCCTGAAAAAAAGAAAAAGGCAGAGACCTACTATGAAAATATTTTTGGAGAAAGGACAATAGACATTCGGAAAGTAAAACAGCGCTCCCATTATCTCTCAAAGAGGATTAGGGATGTGATAGAGCCTGTCACCATAAGGAGAAACCGCCTTGATCTCCAGAACAATCCATTTTATAAAGATGAGATAAAGGAACTATCAAGGGTTGCAGACCCAGTTGAATGGTTTTATGAACTCACAAAGGAGCAATCAGAATTTTATGACAGGGTCATCAAGGATTACTTTGGCGACCCAGATGAGGGAGGTTATTTTAAGGGTGCGATATACAGGCCATTTGAATACAAGATAGAAAAGAAAAAGTTTGAAGACGAAAGGCTTACTGATAAAGAAAACTTCCAGTACCAGCAACAGAGAAACCTCTATGACTTCATGAGGCGGTTGCTCGTTAAGAGATTTGAGAGTTCCTTTGGTTCATTCAGACAGAGCATAGAGAATTTTAAAAATATCACAGAAATCGCCAGAGATTTTATCAACAAGACCAATAGATACATCCTTGACCGTTCGCTCCTTGAAAGGATTTACGACCTTGATTTAGACGAGATAGAGAAACATCTTGAGGAATATTCAAGAAAGATCAAAGATGGCGTATATCCGAAAAACCATGAGGTTTATGAGGTGGATAAATTTAAGCAGAAGGATAAGTTCCTCGCCCATATAGATGAAGACATAAGACTATTTGAAAGAATCCTCAATGAGCTCAATCAGATGAACCTTGTCAATAATGACCCGAAACTCACATGCCTGATTCATAATCTTAGAAAGATTTTAAGCCAGTCACCGGTAAAGGGTGAGCCTGAAAGAAAGGTCGTTATATTCTCTGAGTATCTCGATACAGTAAGATACCTCGAGCCTGTTTTAAACGAATCTTTCAATGACCGTGTGCTTGTAATAAAGGAAGACCTTTCACCATCGAGGATTCTCGAGATAAACAGAAACTTTGATGCATCATTTAAAGAGCAGTATGATAGATACGATATCCTTCTTGGCACAGACAGGATCTCAGAAGGCTTGAATCTCAATCGTGCAGGAATGGTTATAAATTATGATATACCATGGAATCCTGTAAGGGTAATCCAGAGGGTTGGAAGGATAAACCGCATCAGCAAAAAGGTCTTTGATGAACTCTATATTGTGAACTTCTTTCCAACAGAGCAGGGAGCAGAGCTTGTCAAATCTCGTGAGATTGCAGGTAACAAGATGTTTCTAATCCATAACACACTTGGAGAGGATGCAAAGATATTTGATATTGATGAAGAGCCAACGCCTTCAGGCCTGTATGAGCGAATCCAGACCAACCCTGACTATCTTGAGGAGGAGAGTTTTTATACAAGGGCTTTAAATCGCTATATGGATATAAAAGAGAGACACCCTGAACTCATAAAGAGTCTTGATAATTATCCATCCAGGATAAAGGTTGCAAAGAGATACGATGAGGATGAACTCCTTGTATTTTTCAAAAAGGGGAGATTGTATATCTACGGAACAAAGTATGATGGAGACCCGAAGAGCCAGCTTTATCAGCCCACATTTGAAGAGGTATTTGACAGGATCGCATGCAGTGAAGATGAGCAGGGTTTATCATTAAGTAAATATTTCTGGGATAGATATGAGGAGGTTAAAAATCTCAAAGAGGAGCGTTCCATGTTAACACCAGAGCACAGCATTGAGAATAAGGCATTAATGAACATAAAGACACTCATACAGAGACCATGGGATGATTTGCTTCCATTCCTGGATTTTCTCAGGACATTAAGGGAAGATATCATAGACTATGGCACACTTCCAGATTATACCTTAAGGAGAATCACAAGACTG
>FWPV01003827.1_pt1 | contig 33303 bp, 30 predicted proteins | sample 2228371 | NCBI WGS metagenome assembly FWPV01 (sample SAMEA103939776, study PRJEB20133) | metagenome
ACCCTGGCGCGTGACCGTCTTTATCGTTGTTATTCTGCTGGTGTTCCTGGTCTATGTGGGACGGCTGTTCTCTTTGCAAATTCTGCAGGGTCCGAACTTTTTGGCGCAGGCGGAGGATAATCGCATCCAGAATGTCAATATTGCGGCACCGCGGGGGGTGATCTATGACCGGAACGACATCGTTTTAGCGCGCAACATTGCTTCCTACAACATCGTTATCACCGCTTCTGAACTGCCGGATGATCCGGGGGAGGTGCAGGAAATATTTCGCCAACTCTCCGAACTCTTGCGGATGCCGGTCAATGGCGGGGAGCTGACCAAGGAAAATCCCTATGTCCCCTGCGTTTCGAACCATGGGATCGCTCAAATCGCTGAATATGGTGAAACAGCCACCCCTTATACTCCGGTGAAAGTCAAATGCGATGTTGACAAAAACCTGGCGATGATCATCCAGGAAAAATCAAACGATTTACCCGGGGTGAGCGTTGAGATCCAGCCCATCCGCGACTATCCGACCGGATCGTTGACGGCATCAATTATCGGTTTCCTGGGACCGATTCCCGCCAACCAGGAGCAGGAATTTCGCGATAAGGGTTTGGTGCCAGATCGGGATAAGGTGGGTTACGCCGGTCTGGAATTGGAGTATCAGGATTTGCTGGCGGGTCAGAATGGTATCCGTCAGGTAGAGGTGGACGTTGCCGGGCAAACCCTGCGCCAGATTGGCGAAATTCAACCCGTCATTCCGGGAAAAAGCCTGCGCCTGACGATTGACACTCGCTTACAGCAGGCAGCCACAGCGATCCTCGAGCGAGAAATCAACTATTGGAACACCTTTCTGAACACGATCCGCTCTACCAGTGGGGTGGTGATCGCCATGAACCCTAAGACAGGCGAGATCCTGGCGATGGTATCTTATCCCACCTACGAGAACAACCGCATGGCGCGCTTCATCCCGGAATATTATTACCAGCAGTTGATTGAAGACCCTGCCAATCCGCTCTTGAACCATGCTGTCGGAGATACCTTACCGGCGGGTTCGGTTTTCAAGCTGGTGACCGCGGTTGGGGCGCTGAACGAAGGGGTGGTGACGCCAGATCAGTATGTCGAAACGCCCCCTAAAATCACCGTAACCGAAAAGTTTTTCGCCAACGATCGCGGCAACCCCAAAGATTTCGTGGATTGGAACAAGGCGGGCTTTGGTCGTCTGGATTTTCTGGGTGGTTTAGCCAATTCCAGCAATGTCTATTTCTACAAACTGGGCGGCGGCTATCAGGATGAAATCCCGGTTGGGCTGGGCGTTTGCCGTCTGGGTACATACGCCAAGGCGCTGGGCTATGGGGATTATCCTGGTGTGGGCTTACCAGAAGAAGAGAAAGGGCTGATCCCCGATCCACAATGGAAGCGCATCACCCACGGAGAGAGTTGGTCCACCGGCGATACCTATATCGCCAGCGTGGGACAGGGGTACGTGCTGGCGACGCCCTTGCAGGTGTTGATGTCGGCTGCCACCATCGCCAATGATGGTAAGTTGATGAAACCCGCTCTGGTTCATGATGTGCTGGATGGCGAGGGCAATGTGGAACAGGCTTTTGAGCCGGTGATGAAATGGGATATTACAACAGATCCTGTCATTCAGGAGTATTACGATACGACTATCCGCGGTTGTGAGCCGATCGAAGGTCAGACCAAGACCGTACAGCCCTGGGTGATTGATAAGGTGCAAGAGGGGATGCGCCGCGCCGTCACCGATGGCACGCTTACCAAGATTCAGAATTACTATAAGCTGTCCATTCCAGCAGCAGGTAAGACCGGCACAGCCGAATATTGCGATAAATATGCCCTAGAGAAGAACCGTTGCATCCCGGGCGAGTGGCCTACCCATGCCTGGACGGTGGCTTATGCCCCTTACGATGACCCGGAGATCGCGGTGGTGGCGTTTGTGTACAATGGAGGCGAGGGCGCCAGTGTTGCAGGTCCGATCGTTTTTCAGTTACTGCAAGCTTATTTTGACTTGAAATCCATTGATAACACCTTGCGGGCGCCCTGAGGCTTCATGCTATAATTTCTCACCAGTGGGTGGCGGTTGAGCTGAATTGCTGATCAATATGCAGCCGAAAGTACAGATTAAAGGGATTCGTGATGGTTTACTGATTATCCTGGGAGAGGGTCCCTGGGATGATGCGCATGCTGCGCTTCTGGAACACATAGACCAACAGATTGAGTTCCTGAAAGGTGCGCGGATTGCTCTGGACGTGGGCAACCATATTCTCAAGGCGGTTGATTTAGGGCAACTGCGCGACCAGCTTTCGGAGCGAGGTTTGAACTTGTGGGCAGTGTTGAGCAATTCGCCCACTACGGAGCAGACCGCACAAACCCTGGGATTGGCAACCCGCATCTCCAAACCACTGCCCGATCGGACGGCTCCATCGGTCAGCACTTCGCTGGGTGGCGGGGAAGCCGCGGTTCTGGTCAAAAGAACCCTGCGTTCCGGCTTTCGCTTAAAGCACCCAGGGCACGTGGTGATTATCGGAGATGTCAACCCAGGCGCGGAGATTGTCGCCGGAGGTGATGTTCTGGTATGGGGGCATCTGCGGGGGATGGTGCACGCCGGGGCAGAAGGCGATGAAAGCGCGGTGGTCTGCGCTTTAGACCTTGCCCCAACCCAACTGCGGATAGCCGGTTACATCGCCATTACCCCAAAGCGCCGGGGCAAACCGCAACCGGAGCGGGCGAGAGTGATGGATGGGCAGGTTGTGGCTGAAGTCTGGGATCCGAGAGCCAAATAAGCCTGACTTATCGTCTGTCAGGCAGGGCGCAATAAGACTAAGTGGAAAGTGAAATGGAAAGGGGAGCATGGCTGGAAAAGTTGTAACGGTTACTTCGGGCAAAGGAGGTGTGGGCAAGACCACAGCTACCGCCAATCTCGGGGCGGCTCTGGCTGCCGAGGGGGCAAAGGTGGTGTGTGTAGATGCCGATATCGGTCTGCGCAATCTGGATGTCGTCCTCGGGTTGGAGAATCGCATCGTTTATGATATTGTGGATGTGGTTGAGGGGCGTTGTCGTTTACGCCAGGCGCTCATCCGCGATAAAAGATTGCCGGAATTGTATCTGATACCCGCCGCCCAAACGCGGGATAAGAGCGCGGTCTCACCCAGCGATATGGTGCGCCTGTGCAATGAGCTGCGTGAAGAGTACGATTGGATCCTGATCGACTCGCCGGCGGGCATTGAAAGGGGCTTTCGCAATGCGATCGCTCCGGCGGATGTGGTATTGGTGGTCACAAATCCTGAGGTCTCTGCGGTGCGAGACGCAGACCGCATCATCGGGTTGATCGAAGCCGAGGAAAAGGGACCGGCGCAATTGGTGATCAACCGTATCCGAGCGGGTATGGTGCGGCGTGGCGAGATGCTCTCTCCTGAAGATGTGATTGAATTGTTGGCGGTGAAGTTGATCGGACTGATCCCTGAGGATGAGAATATCGTCACCAGCACCAATCGGGGCGTGCCCGTCTCCCTCAATGGCAAGAGCCGCGCCGGTCAGGCTTTTCGCAACATCGCTCGCCGTCTGAATGGGGAAGATGTCCCCTTCATGGATTTGGAAGAAGACGGTTTCTTTGGTAAACTCGCGCGGTTGATCCGCCCAGGAGCAAAATAAGATGGGCAATTTCTTGGATCGTCTCCTCGGGCGTGACCATAAAAGCGCCAGGCAGGCAAAAGAACGGATGAAACTGGTCTTGATTCATGACCGGACCGACCTCTCGCCAGCCAGCCTGGAAAATTTGAAGGATGAGCTGATCGCCGTGATCTCCCGCTATATTGAAATTGACCCTGCCGCTGTGGAGATCAATGTCACCCAGGAAGGGCGGGAGCAGAGGCTCATCGCAGATATTCCGCTGCGCTCAGTGCGGCGGCGACGGGTAGGATGATCTTCTGTGCGGAATACGGTTGCCTCAAACTGGCGATATTTCGATTTCTGGTTGCTTGGAGCTGTGGCGGTGCTGGTGATTTTCGGCATCACCATGATTCGTTCAGCCGTCGCCGGGAACATTGAGCTAACCACTGAAACCAACCTGGTCAACCGCCAGCTCATCTTTGCCCTCATCGGCTTTGTGATTGTCATCCTGACCGCTGCCATTGATTATCACCTGTGGGCTTCGATCAGCCGCAGTATGTACCTGGGTGTGGCGATATTGTTGGCTGTTTTGACCGTCGTTGGCGCAGCGGTTTTTGGCTCTGCCCGCTGGTTTGAGACCCGCTTTTTCAATATCCAGCCATCTGAGCTGGCAAAAATTGTCATGATCCTGGTATTGGCGGAATATTTTACCCGCCATCAAGGCGAGATGCACGACTTGCGTTGGATTTTCCGCAGCTTTCTGATGACCATGGGGATGGTGGTCTGGATCATCTTACAACCCAACCTGAGCACCTCGATTGTGATCCTGGTCATCTGGTTTGCCTTACTCTGGGCAGGGGGCTTGCGCCTGCGACATCTCCTGCTCTTTGTTGCCGTTGGCGTGGTTTTACCCTTTGTTGCATTTCCTTTTCTGGCAGATTATCAGCAAGCGCGCATCACCAACTTTTTGGTCACCAATCCAGAGGCGAGTTATGGCGAGAGCTATAACATCCAGCAAGCGTTGATCAGCATTGGTTCAGGCGGTTGGTTTGGACAGGGATATGGTCACGGCACACAGGTGCAGTTGCGGTTTCTTAAGGTGCGCTGGTCTGACTTTATCTTCTCGGCGATGGCGGAGGAGTTTGGTTTTGTGGGCGTCATCCTGGTCATGGCTCTGTTGTTGTTTATTGTCTTTCGTTGCCTGCGCGCCGCCCGCCTGGCGCGCGACACTTACGGCGCGCTCATCGCTTATGGCGTCGCCGTCTTGATCGCATTTCAAGCCATGGTCAACATCGGCGTCAACTTGAAATTATTGCCGGCGACCGGTCTCACCTTGCCTTTTGTCAGTTATGGAGGCAGCTCACTCATCTCCGCCATGATTGGAATTGGTTTGGTGCAAAGCGTGGTCCTGCGGCATAAAGCTTTGGAGTTCTCGGCGGGGAATAGCGGAAATAAATAGGAGTATTATGGCTGATAAGATAAGCCAGGCGGTGAGGGTGCGTTTTGCGCCATCGCCGACGGGTCGAACACACCTGGGGAGTGGGCGGACTGCCCTGTATAACTACCTTTTGGCGCGCAAGTCCGGCGGGCAATTCATCTTGCGCATTGAGGATACCGATCGAAAGCGTTACGTGCCCGAAGCGGAACAGGAGTTAATTGATAGCCTGCATTGGCTTGGCTTGGATTGGGACGAGGGTCCGGATAAAGGTGGTCCTCACGCCCCTTACCGCCAATCTGAGCGCAAAGCAATCTATCAACAATTTGCTCATCAACTCATTGAGAGTGGACACGCCTACTATTGTTTTTGTTCGCCGCAGCGTCTGGCGCAGATGCGTCAGGAGCAACAAGCGCGCAAGCAACCTTTGTTATACGATGGCACCTGTCGTCGCCTGACCCCCGAAGAGGCTCTCCGGCGGGTTCAAGCGGGAGAGCCGCATGTGATCCGCTTTAAAACCCCAAAAGAGGGCAGCATCACTGTCCATGATCTGTTGCGCGGCGATATTACCGTGGAAAATCGCGTTTTGGATGATTTCATCCTGATTAAATCGGATGGATTGGCAGTTTATCACCTGGCAGCCATGGTGGATGATCATCTGATGGGCATCACCCACGTTATTCGCGGTTCGGAATGGTTGTCCACGTTTCCGCTCCATGGGCACATCATCCGCGCCTTCGGCTGGGAAGCCCCGGTTTTCGTGCATCTATCGGTTTTTCTCAAACCCAGCGGTAAGGGCAAGATGAGCAAGCGCGAGTCTGCCCAATTGATCGAGAGCGGTCACTCGATCTTTTTGATGGATTTGAAGGATTTGGGGTATATCCCCGAGGGGGTATTGAACTGGATTGCTTTGATGGGATGGAGCTATGACGACCGCACCGAGTTTTTCACCCTTGAGGATTTGGTGGACAAATTCAGCCTGGAAAAACTGAATCCATCGCCTGCGGCGATTAACTTCTCCAAACTGGACCACTTCAATGGTCTACACATCCGCAATCTGGCTGTGGATGATCTTGCTCGACGCTTGAAACCCTTCTTCGAAGCTGCAGGCTATGCCGTTGATGACCAAAAGCTGCTCAAAGTGGCAGCGCTGGTCCAGCCGCGCATCGTCACTCTTGACGATGCCCTGCCTATGGGAGGCTTCTTCTTCAAGGATGAGATTCAGATCGAGCCTGCTGATTTGATTGGCAAAAACATGACTCCCGCCGAGACGATACAGGTTGCGGAGAGAGCGTATGGGATACTCGCTCAGGTTCCTGAGATCACTCACGAAACAGCGGAAGCTCCTCTGCGCCGCCTGGCGGAAGAGATGGGTTTGAGCGCCGGTCAGGTTTTCGGTATCCTGCGGGTGGCTGTGACCGGGCAGACGGTCAGCCCGCCTCTGTTTGAGAGTATGGCGGTCATCGGTCGCGAGAAGGTATTGGAGCGCGTCCGGAAGGCGATTGGTTTGCTCCAGGAAATGTAAGACAGTTGCTAATAAAACACCCCCGCTTCAGAAAAGAGGAATGGGGGTGTCTTTGTTTAAAGCGTTGAGATCGCCTTTGCTTAACCTGCGTCTTGCCCCCCCTGCAAGGATTTCTCGATCTTCGCCCAGGTGTCTTTGAGAGTCACCGTTCGGTTGAACACCAGTTTCTCCGCAGTGGAGTCCGGGTCCACACAGAAGTACCCCACGCGTTCGAATTGGAAGATATCGCCCGGTTTGGCGGTTGCCAGGCTGGGCTCAACCCAGGCATTGGGAATCACCTCCAGCGAGTTGGGGTTCAGGTTATCCATAAAATCCTGACCTTCCTCGACCTCGCTCGGGTCTGGCTTCGAGAAGAGACGATCATAGAGCCGCGCTTCAACCGGGATTGCGTGAGCGGCAGATAACCAGTGAATGGTCGCCTTTACCTTGCGCCCATCTGGAGCGTCGCCGCCGCGGGTTGCGGGGTCATAGGTGCAATGAATCTCGATCACCTCGCCGGTTTTTTCGTCTTTGACGACATCGGTACAGCGGATGAAGTAGGCGTAGCGCAGGCGCACCTCCCGCCCTGGCGCCAGGCGGTAGTATTTTGGCGGGGGATCCTCGCGAAAATCGTCCTGATCAATGTAGAGGACGCGTGAGAAGGGGATTTTTCGCGTGCCCATACTGGCATCTTCGGGGTTGTTGATTGCTTCCAGCTCCTCCACCAGATTCTCGGGGTAATTATCAATAATCACTTTGAGCGGATTGAGCACGCCCATCACCCGCTTCGCCCGCATGTTAAGGTCCTGGCGGACGCAATACTCAAGCAGGGAGATATCCACCACACTTTCGTTCTTCGCCACCCCAATCCGTTCGATGAAGTCGCGAATGGCTTCGCGGGTATAGCCGCGTCGGCGCATGCCGGATAGGGTGGGCATACGTGGGTCATTCCACCCGCTCACGTGCCCTCTCTCGACGAGTTGTTTCAGAAATCGTTTGCTCAGGATGGTGTAATTGATGTTGAGACGGGCAAATTCAATCTGGCGCGGGTGATAGATCTCCAGTTCGTCCAGGAACCACTCATAGAGCGGGCGATGGTCCTCATAAGCCAGATCGCAAAGGGAATGGGTAATTCCCTCAATCGAGTCGCATTGCCCATGGGCGAAGTCGTACATGGGGTAGATGCACCAGGCATCACCGGTGCGGTGGTGTGTGGCATGGATGATACGATACAAGACCGGATCGCGCAGGTTCATATTGCCCGAACTCATATCAATTTTGGCGCGCAAAACCCGCGAGCCGTCTGGGAACTCGCCCTTGCGCATCCGCTCGAAGAGGTCTAGATTCTCCTCGACCGAGCGATTGCGATAAGGAGATTCGATGCCGGGTTCGGTCAGCGTGCCGCGATATGCGCGAATCTCCTCGGCGCTCAAATCATCCACGTAAGCTTTGCCCTTCTTGATCAGCTTGACCGCCCATTGGTAAAGCTGTTCGAAGTAGTCTGAGGCGTAATATTCGCGGTCTTCCCAATCATAGCCCAGCCAACGGATATCTTCTTTTATCGAATCGACATATTCGACGTCTTCCTTCACCGGGTTGGTGTCATCAAAGCGCAGATTGCACTTCCCGCCAAAATCCTCGGCGATGCCAAAATCAATGCAGATGGCTTTGGCGTGACCGATGTGAAGATAGCCGTTAGGCTCGGGCGGGAAGCGGGTGTGAACCCGATCGTAGCGACCTGAGCGCAGGTCTTCCACAATGGCGGCGCGGATGAAGTCCTTCGCCGCAATTTCGTCCAGATTCCTGTCATTGAGCGTGGGTTTGGCGGGTTTTTCAGCTTCAAGGGCGGTCATTCATACACCTCATTCCTGGATTGCATTCAGGGCAGGCGTTATCCTGCCGGTCATTGTGCCCTATTATAACAAAGCCAGAGGGCAAACTGCTTGACCGAGAGCGAGAGATTCAATGGGTAAATTGACGCTGTGCTTTAGACGTGGTACAATACCGCTCGTTCGAGAGGTGGGGGCTCGTCTAATGGTAGGACAGCGGACTCTGGATCCGTATGTGGAGGTTCGAATCCTTCGCCCCCAGCCTGAAATAAGAGCCGGTTTGGAGTGGTTTCTCCAGCGGTTCTTTTTTATTCGGTCAATCCCTGCTCAAGTAGCTCAAACAACACCTCATTTCGAGCGTGCTATAATCTTCTCACTATGATCCTGGTCACTGGCGGAACGGGTTTTATCGGCAGAGCGCTTGTTAGATCTCTGGTGGAGAGCGGTTATCCGGTGCGGACGTTGATTCGCCCTTCTCCCAGGACCCCCAATCTGCCTCGCGGCGTTCCGGTGGAAGTGGCGGTCAGCAGCCTGACCGATGTGCGCGGCTTGCGAGCAGCCATGGTGGGGGTGGATGTGGTCTATCACCTGGCAGGTGTGGAACGCGGCAGCGCCTATGCCAGCCTGGAGCAGGTGGATATTCAAGGTACCCGCACGTTGGTTCAGGCGGCGAGTGATGCCCGGGTGGAACGGATTTTCTTTGTCAGCCATCTGGGCGCCGACCGCGCCTCGGCGTATCGGGTGATCCGCGCCAAAGGCATTGCCGAGGATTTTATTCGCCGTAGCGGCATTGATTACACCATCCTGCGTTCTGCCATCGTTTATGGTCCTCAGGATGGCTTTACCACCGGGCTGGCGCGTTTGCTGCACGCTTTGCCCTCGATCTTCCTGGTGCCAGGGGATGGTAAAACGCTTCTCCAACCCCTCTGGGTGGAGGATCTGGCGACCTGCTTAACCTGGGCGCTGGATGATCCGACCACGCGTAACAACACCTATGAGGTGGGTGGACCAGAATATTTTGCCTTCAAAGACATTCTTGAATTGATCATGCAGACAATCGGTATCCGGCGCAGGCTGGTGCACACTCGACCCCCTTACCTGCGCTATTTGACGATTCTGCTCGAGTCGTTATTTCCGGGGTTTCCCAGTTCGGTTTACTGGCTGGAGTACTTGGCTATTAACCGCACCTGTGCCCTGGATACGATTCCACGCGCTTTTAACCTGATGCCGGCGCGTATGTCTCAACAACTGGATTATCTTAAGGAACAGGATTGGCGTCGCTCATTTTGGAGAAGTTTGTTGCGAACCCCCCGAAAGAGGTAAATGTTCTGGTGAAAATTAATCTGAAAGTGCTTGAAACCCCAGAAGAGATGCTGGCAGTGGAAGCTCTGCAACGTCAGGTGTGGACCGGCACCGAGACCGATATTGTGCCGGTGCATATGCTGATCGCCGCGATTCATAATGGCGGGCTGGTCATCGGCGCATTTGACGAAGAAGCCGAGCCTGAACCGATGTTGGTGGGATTTGTCTATGGATTCCCGGGTCTTTACTCCACCCCAGATGGACCACGTCTGAAACATTGCTCTCATATGTTGGGCGTTTTACCGGCGTATCGAGATCGAGGCATCGGCTTTCTTCTCAAGCGTGCTCAATGGCAATTGGTGCGCCACCAGGGGCTGGATCGCATCACCTGGACCTTTGACCCTCTCCTCAGTCGCAATGCCTATTTGAACATTGCCAGATTGGGCGCAGTCTGTAACACTTACATTCGCTCAATTTATGGTGAATTACGCGATGATATCAATGTCGGTCTGCCATCGGATCGTTTGCAGGTGGACTGGTGGGTGAATTCGCAGCGCGTCAACCGCCGTTTGAGCCGTCGCGCCCGCCCAGCTTTGGATCTGGCTCATTTTCTGGCAGCCGGAGCTCAGGTGATTAATCCGACACGGCTGGAGGAAGATGGGCTGCCCAGACCGGGACCTTTTTCTGAGGCGGGTGTGTTGCAATTGCCGAACTCTGGCGCTCAGAACGCCATCCACTTGCTGGAAATCCCCTCCGACTTTCTAACCTTGAAAAAAGCCAACCCACCATTGGCTCATGAATGGCGTTTCCACATTCGTCAGGCTTTTGAAAATCTGTTCTCGCAAGGCTACCTGGTGACCGATTTTGTTCATTTGCCTGGCTCGCATCCGCGCAGTTTTTACGTCTTGAGCCATGGCGAGAGCACCTTATGATCATCGAGCATCCGCATGAAAATTGATCTGGTTAATCTCTATCATCTGAGCATGCCTCTGGTTTCGCCCTTCGAGACCTCCTTTGGGCGTATTAATACCCGCGAGTGTGTTTTGCTCGAGGCTTTTAGCGATGGTTTGGTCGGTTACGGCGAGTGTCCTGCCGATCGTGACCCGGGATACTCTTACGAAACCACAGGCACAGCCTGGCACATCCTGAGAGATTTCCTTATTCCCCCTGTTCTGGCGCAAGAATTGACCACCCCGGCTGATTTGCGTCAGCGGCTGAGCCACGTGCGTGGGCACAATATGGCTAAAGCCGGGCTGGAGATGGCGTTCTGGGATTTGCTGGGGAAAAAGGAACAGCGCTCGCTGCAAAATATGTTGGGTGGGATACAACCGAAGGTAGCTGTGGGCGTTTCGGTGGGTATCCAGGAATCGCCTCAGGCGCTGGTCAATGTGGTTGGCGCATATCTTGAACAAGGGTATGGGCGAATAAAAATCAAGATCAAACCCGGGCGGGATGTCACCGATGCCAGGGCTGTGCGTCAGGCTTTTCCAGATATTCCCTTGCAGGTAGATGCCAACTCCGCTTATACCCTGGAGAATGCGAGCAGCCTCATCGCATTGGACGAGCTGAAATTGCTCCTCATCGAGCAACCCCTGGCTGAGGATGATCTCTGGGATCATCGCCAGTTGCAAGCGCAGCTTTCGACGCCCATCTGCCTGGATGAGAGCATCCTATCCGCACGCCACGCTCGCCAGGCTTTGGATATGGATGCCTGTCGGGTGGTCAATATCAAGCCCGGACGGGTGGGCGGTTTAAGCGAGGCGGTCGCAATACATGATTTATGCCGCTCCAGGGGTGTCCCGGTGTGGTGCGGCGGCATGCTGGAGACGGGCGTCGGACGAGCCTCGAACCTGGCGCTGGCATCTTTGCCTGGCTTTCTCCTGCCGGGCGATATCTCAGCCACGGAGCGTTATTACCGCCAGGACATCACCCAGGAGATTTTCAGCCTGAACCCCGACAGCACCATCAATGTACCCCAATCGCCTGGATTGGGCGTCAACATTGACATGCAGGCGTTGAGGCGCTTTACGTTGGAGCGCCTGACGGTTAAGCTCTGAGGGAGATAACGCCAGATAAGCCCTCCAGCCACAGGCAATCTTACGCAGGTTGTTGCCTTTTTGACCTCCCTACGCTATACTTTTTTTAACTTGAGGAGGAATTATGCACATCTACGACATCACTCTCACAATCACACCAGATTTGCCCACCTGGCCCGGGGACCCTCCCATCGTGGTGGATCGTTTTGTCAAGAAAGAAGACGGGGCGCCGAACAATGTCACCAGAATTGATATGTGCGTCCATGTAGGCACCCACGTTGATGCGCCGTTTCATTTTTTAGGGGGAGATACTCCAACGGTCGAGGCGTTATCTCTCAAAACCCTGACCGGTAGGGTCTACGTGCTCGAGTTGCCGCAGGTGGATTTGATCACCGCGCAGGCGCTTGAGCAGGCGGATATTCCACCGCGCACCCGCCGTTTGATATTTAAAACGCGTAATTCTGATTTGTGGTCCAATCCCACTCATCCGTTCAACACCAATTTTGTCTCCATCAGCCCGGATGGCGCCCAATTCCTGGTCGAGCGGGGGGTTAAGTTGGTGGGAGTGGATTATCTCTCCGTGGCGCCTTATTCTGATCCCATACCCACCCACGAGATACTTCTCAAAGCCGGGGTGGTGGTCATTGAAGGGCTGGATCTTTCCCGCGTCTCCCAGGGTCGCTACAGTCTGTACTGCCTGCCGTTGAAATTGGCGGGCAGCGATGGAGCACCTGCTCGGGCGATTTTAATTGGAGTGTGAACAGGATAACGTTCGGTTTTCTGTGATGCCCGCTTATTGGCGGTTTCTCCGCGAATGTGTTCAGGAACGAATGGAGATGAAAGCGAACCGCATGTGTATTTGGGCTGTAGCCCTGTTATTATCCGTGATTGGCTCCGCCTGCCAATCGCAAGGGATCAGTCCAACCGCTGAAGGGAGTGAACAGATGGCTATTACCCTGACCAGCAGCGCCTTTACCGAAGGTGGCACAATCCCCAAAAAACATACCTGTGACGGCGAGGATGTCTCCCCTGCCTTGAGTTGGAGCGGGCTTCCCGATGGAACCAAGAGCCTGGCGTTAATCATGGACGACCCCGACGCCCCGGCAGGCACGTGGGTGCATTGGGTCATCTATGACCTGCCTCCTGATTTGTCTGGCTTGCCGGAAGGGACGCAAGGGTTGGGGGTCGAGGGGACCACCAGCTTCCGTCAGCAGGTGTACGGTGGACCCTGTCCGCCAAGGGGTAAACCGCATCGTTATTACTTCAAGCTCTATGCTCTGGATACCGTCTTGGGCTTGAAAGCCGGCGCGACCAAAGCCGAGCTTGAAAAAGCCATGCAAGGTCATATCCTGGCGCAGGGTCAGCTCATGGGCAGGTACGGCAGGTAGGGTTTAACCTCCTTCTGCGAAACCTGGACCCGGCAAGGTTGCACCCCCATCTATCACGATGGTTTGCCCGCGGATCATGCTCGCCGCGGGTGAACACAGGTACGCCACCAGATCTGCCACCTCCTCTGGCGTCACCAGGCGACCTGCCGGAGTGCAGGCGATCGCCTTTTTGACGATCGCCTCCTGACTCATTTCTGCGTCGAAGTGTTTCAGCGCCTCGGTCAGCACCACACCCGGGGAGACTGCATTCACCACGATATTTTCTTTTGAAAGCTCAACCGCCAGGTAACGGGTGATGGTTTCGATAGCGGCTTTGCTGGCGCCAACCACCACATAATCCGGCAGAACCCGCGTGGAGCCAGGGCTGGAGATGCTCACAATCGCGCCGCCGCCCCGCCGCCGCATGAGTGGCACCGCCCGTTGAGCGGCGAAGAGCAGTGAGCGCGCGTTGATGTTCATCGTCCACTCCCAACCCCGAACTTTCTGCTGCATGGCGGGGCGGTTATAGCCTGAAGCCGCGTTGTGGATCAGGAAGTCCAAAGCGCCGAACTCTTGGTCTATCTCCGCAAACAGCCTCTCAAGCTCATCCATCTCGCCGATATTGGCTTTGACGACCAGCGCATTTCGCCCCAAAGAGCGGATATCCGCCGCGGTCGCCTCAGCCGCAGCCCGGTTACGGAAGAAATTAACCACGATATCTGCCCCAAGCTCGGCAAAGCGCAGGGCAATGGCGCGTCCGATGCCACGCCCAGAGCCAGTCACCAGGGCGATTTTATCGTTGAAGGGTTGTTGCGCAGGAATTTTAGAAGACATTCGATAATTATAGCCCGATCCAGGGTGTCAACTATATCCTCATTCCTCGGTGAAGGGAAGGGACACCACTTTAGCCCGCGTGGGATTGACCGACGAATTGTTTTGGATATTCAGGGTTGTCCCAACTTCGTGATAGGGACGCTTCACGACCCCTAAAGCGATCAGCCCAAAACGGGGAGAGACCACGCTTGAGGTCACCGTCCCCGCGGGTTTATCAGCCGCAAACAGGGTGGCGCCTGGCTCAACGTATCCGTCGAGCCGCAATCCAACCATTTGTTGGGTTACTTTATCGTAGGTGATCTGGCGGGCGATCACCTCCTGCCCTGGATAGCATCCTTTGTTGTCAGACAGCGCATACCCCATTCCAACTTCCAGGGGGGTATAAGCCTCGCTCAATTCTGCGCCTGCTCCTGGCAACCCGGCTTCTATTCTGAGGATATGATAACTTTCTGGCGAAAGAGGCGCAACCCCTAGCTCACTCAGGGTTTGAATGAGCTGTGCCTGGTTTTCCGCTGCTGCCAGCAGCCGGAACCCTCTCCCAACCAGCCCCGGCTCTTCTAACACCAATAATGGTTTATCCAAAAAAATCGCCCGCGCTGGTTCATCTCTCCCCTGAGGCGCCTGAACGCCCAATTTCCGTAAAACATCACCTGCTCCCGGTCCTTCCAGGTTGGTTTGGGAGAACTCTGGGCTGATATCGGTCAGTTCAACTTTATCCATGAAAAAGATGCGGTTCTTGAGATAGCGCAGAGTATCTGCCCCATGGGCGGGCAGGGTCAGCGTCAGGATGTACTCGCCCATGTCAATCAGGCGGAGCACATCCAATATCCGCGCCGTTGGTGATAGCAGGATGCTGGTGATAGATTTGCCCGGCTGTAACAGGTCAAGATTGTTGCTGGTTTGCCGTTGCAAGAAGACATATCTATCCTCCCCGCTAATGCGCAGGCAACCGATACCTGCCGGACTGAAAAACCCTGCCCATCCCAGGGTCGCCCAATAATCTTGCGAAACCTTGCCTGAGGCGTTGCTTGTGTCCATAACCGATAACCTCGCTCAACCTTCATCGGGTTAACAATAAACGAAAAACGTGAAACGGATGTTTATTTCGCGTTTCACGTTTTGTGGTTTTTTTATCTGGGAGTTTATGCCGCCATCGGGATCGGAGTGCCGCTGTTCTTGGGGACTGGCGGAGGAAAGATGCTCTCAAACTCTTCTCGGGAAATCGTTTCCACCTCGAGCAGACGCTTTGCCACCTCGTCCAGCTTGTCGCGGTATTGAATCAAGATGGCGCGCGCTTTTTCGTAAGCGTCGTTCACCAGACTGCGCACCTCTTTGTCAATCTCCTGCGCCACCGCTTCGGAGTAATCGCGCTGTTCGGAGATCTCGCGCCCCAGGAAGATCAGCTCTTCTTTTTGCCCATAGACCATCGGACCCAGCTCGCTGCTCATCCCCAATCGGGTGACCATTGCCCGCGCCATGCGGGTGACCCGTTCCAGGTCATTGGATGCGCCAGAGGTGATGTCGTCAAAGACCAGCTCCTCCGCCGCTCTCCCGCCGAGCAAGCCAATCATATCCGCAATCATCTTCTTGCGCGCCATCAAGGTGCGATCCTCCTCTGGCAACGCCAGGGTGTACCCGCCCGTCATGCCGCGGGCGATGATGGATACTTTGTGAACCGGGTCCGCCTCGGGGATGGCGTTCATCACCACCGCGTGACCTGCCTCGTGGTAAGCCACAATCCGCTTTTCCTCTTCACTGATGAGGCGACTCTTGCGCTCCGGTCCGGCGATTACGCGCTCGATCGCTTCTTCCAGCTCTGCCTGACCGATGGTCTTGCGATTGCGCCGCGCCGCCAGGATGGCAGCTTCGTTCACCAGGTTTTCCAGGTCTGCGCCCACAAAGCCGGGCGTAGAGCGGGAGATCACCCCAAGATCAATATCTGGCGCCAGTGGCTTGCCTCTGGTATGCACTTTCAGAATTGCCTCCCGCCCGCGCATATCGGGACGGTCGAGGATGACGCGTCGGTCAAAGCGACCCGGACGGAGCAACGCCGGATCAAGGATGTCTGGGCGGTTGGTTGCGGCGACGATGATCACGTTGGTGTCTGTGTCGAAACCGTCCATCTCCACCAGCATCTGGTTCAGGGTCTGTTCTCGCTCATCGTGGCTGCCGCCCAAGCCGGCGCCGCGCTGGCGCCCTACGGCGTCGATCTCATCCACGAAGACGATGCAGGGCGAGTGACGCTTTGCCTGGTCGAACAAATCTCGCACGCGACTGGCGCCCACGCCGACGAACATCTCCACGAACTCTGAGCCGGAGATCGAGAAGAACGGCACGCCTGCCTCGCCGGAGACCGCTTTTGCCAGCAGGGTTTTTCCGGTGCCGGGCGGACCCACCAAAAGCACACCTTTAGGGATGCGCGCCCCCAGTGAGATGAACTTCTCCGGCTCTCGCAGGAACTCCACTACCTCTTGCAATTCCTCTTTGGCTTCCTCAACGCCGGCAACGTCTTCAAACGTCACTGTGGGCTGATCGCCGGTGAACATGCGCGCCCGGGATTTGCCGAAGGAAAGGGCAGCGTTGTTGCTCCCCTGCGCCTGCCGGAAGACGAACCAAAAGACGCCAATCAGCAACACAAAGGGCAGGATATATCCGAGAGCTGTCGCGATTCCCAACCACGCGCTGGGCGCTTTGATCTCGATTTTGATCTTGTCTGGGTTGAGTTGTTCTGGTGAAACACCCAGAGCGATCAATTGATCAACCAGGGTGGCGTCCGGCTCTTTGTGAGATGTCCGTTCGGTGCCATCTGTGTAAATCACGCGCAGGTTGTTGTCGTCTTCAACGATTCGCTCAACCACACCACTTTGTACATCCGCTGCAACCTTGTTAATAGGCAGCGCTTCTTGAGTTGTAGCCTGCTGCTGGAAGTTATACACCACCATTACAATGATCGCCACGAACAGCAGCAGGTAAATGATCGAAGATCTGTTACGAGTTGGATTCACGGAAAACCTCCACTAATAAAGCGAATCCTGGAATTTAATTTGATTATACCAACCTATCGGTACACTTGGTAGCTTATAAATTATAAAATCTTACTTTTCTAACATCGCTCTAACGTTTGACTTTGGGGGTAAGATGGTCTATACTGACACTGATCTGCAATTCCGATAAAGGAGGTGCGGTATGGCTTTTTCAGCGGGAATGTCAGATACAGAAGATGCTGGCGGGTCTGGGTTGGAGCAGCCCTTAGAACCGGTTAGCCGGGAAACAAGTTTAGCTCAGGGCGACGAGGAGCTTCTCCCAGACATGCCGGGAGAAGATGCTCAAACTCCTCCTTCCCCAGGAGAAGAACAGCCGGAAGAAGGCGCAATTTCGGATAAGGGCATGGAGGCAATCCAGCCTGTGTTGGGGGAAGCTGAATTTTCAGAAACGTTTGGCGCTCCGGGGGCAGAGGTCACGCTGCCGCCTCCAGCCTCAACCCGTCGAGAAGCTCTGTTTGGCGCAGAGGCTTTGATCGAACCAGGACCATTAGCCGGTTTGCAGCCCGGCAGCGCGCCGGGTTTGGAAGAAATCGGACCGGAGAAGAAACAACTGGTGAAATTCTTCGTCCCAAAAGAGCGGATGGAAGAGTTGTGGGAGAGGGCTTCGCGCGCAAAAGCCGGGATAGATGCCCATATTAACAACCCCGCGACAGCGCGCCAGCTCCTGGATCAAATCAAATTCGCTCGAATTGATTTAATGGCGGGGGAGGAGAATTACGAATTGGCTGAACGCCATGTTAATGAGGTTGAATTCCATATCGCTTTCAGCCAGCGCGTGGCTCGTTGGTCTTCTACCCTGGGTTTTGGTCTCTTTATTTACGAAACAATCTGGGCGATCGCTTTATTGCTCTTCTTATTCCTGGTGCTTGGTCCTGAGGCGTTTACATCCGCTGCGGCTTTTGGAGCCTCCGGGCGCAGGGGTGAAGTTGTGTACTTGCTGGGGAGCATGGTTTGGGGTGGCTTGGGAGGCGTCATTGGCGCCTGGCTGTCGCTCATCCGGCATATCTCCAGAGATCAGGATTTTGACCGTCAGCACACGATGTGGTACATCAACAGCCCGATTATGGGCATTGGCGTTGGGGCGGTGATTTATTTGACCTTGAGAGCCGGACTCCTCTCTATCACCGGTCCTAACCAGGATATCACTTCTCCCCTGATCATTTATCTGCTGGCATGGTTAACCGGTTACCAACAAAATGTGTTCACCGGCATTGTCAAGCGGATGTTGAAAGTATTTGAGATAGAAGAAAGACCCCCCGCCAGCCCCTCTGTTCAGGAGGGTGCTGCGGGGGGAGAAGAGCGTCAATCATAGAGAAGGGCGCGCCTTTAAAAGTAGCCCTTCCAGATTTTGCCCTCGATTCGGCGCACCAGGCGGCGTAAGATTGAGCGGATTTTAGCCCAGATGCGCAGGCTGGTGGGGCGGATTCTGCGTTTGATGGCGAAGGGTCCGCTCCACTGGATGACGGCTGCGCCCCAGGTCAACCCGGCGCCAAAGCCGACGAACACAACTCTATCTCCAGGGTGCAAACGACCTTCCTGAACCGCCTCGCAGGTGGCGATGGGGATGGAAGCCGTAGAGGTATTCCCATATTTTCCCAGATTCACCACCACGCGTTCCATGGGGAAATTCAGACCACGCGCAGCTGCTTCGATGATGCGCAGGTTAGCCTGGTGGGGGATAATTAAATTGATATCCTCCATTTTGAGCATCGCCGCCTCGACCGCCTCCAGGGTGGAATTTGCCATGACACGTGTGGCAAAGCGAAAGACCTCCCGCCCATTCATCTGAATGTAGTGTAACCCCTGGGAGACGGTCTCCAGGCTGGTGGGCATCGCGCTGCCCCCGCCCGGCAGGCTGAGCGCATTCGCTCCTGAGCCATCTGAGCGCATCACGGCGGAGATCAAACCCCCAGGTTCTTCGCTTGCCTGCAGGACAAACGCCCCGGCGCCGTCTCCAAACAGGATGCAAGTGTTGCGATCCTTCCAGTTGGTGATGCGCGAGAGCGTTTCCGACCCGATCACCAGCGCGTTTCGGATTGCTCCGGCGCGGATTGCCTGTGTTGCCATATTCAGCCCGTAGATGAAACCAGAACAAGCCGCAGAAAGGTCAAACGCGCCGGCGTTCACCGCGCCGATCTGATCCTGAACCAGACAAGCCGTTGCCGGGAACTGGTATTCCGGCGACGAAGTCGCCACGATGATTAAGTCCAGTTTATGGGGGGGCAGGTTGGCTACTTCCAGGGCTTTGATGGCGGCTTCAACTGCCAGACTGGCGGTCGTCTCTTCATGAACGACCACTCGCCGCTCATGAATCCCTGTATGCGAGACGATCCATTCGTCGGTTGTGTCCAGGGTTTGCGCCAGATCGTGGTTGGTGACAATTTTTTGCGGGACTGCCATCCCCCATCCGGTGATATGCGCATAGCGGGTCATCTGGGCGCCTCCGTGAATTTGCTTATTATCAGAGTTGCGTTATGACCCCCAAAGCCAAATGAGTTCGACATCACATGCTGCGCAGCCAAAGTGCGGCAGGTATTTGGGACGTAATCCAGATCGCAATCTGGGTCTGGTGTTTCATAATTGATGGTAGGGGGGATGATCTGGTGCAGCAGAACTTTGGTGCAGATGAGCGCTTCGACCGCGCCGGATGCTCCCAACAAATGCCCGGTCATGGATTTTGTAGAAGATACAGGTATCTGATATGCCCTCTCACCAAAGACGGTTTTGATGGCGGCGGTCTCGCTTTTATCATTCAGCGGGGTGCTGGTGCCATGTGCATTGATATAGTCTATTTGTTCCGGAGCCAGCTCGGCGTCATTCAACGCCAGACGCATGCATAACGCCGCGCCGGCGCCGTTTTCAGCCGGCGCAGAGATGTGGTAAGCATCATTAGACGAGCCATAACCGGTGATCTCAGCCAGGATTGGAGCGCGGCGCGCCTGAGCGTGCTCCAACGCCTCTAAAACCAACACAGCCGCTCCCTCTCCCATGACGAAGCCGTCTCGGTTCAGGTCAAATGGTCGCGAGGCAGCTTTCGGGTCGCCTGGATAGGTGGAGAGGGCGGTCATCACCCCCAGCCCAGCCATGGCAATCGGGATGATGGCTGCTTCGCTGCCACCCGCCAAAATGACGTCCGCCTGGTTGCGACGGATGATCTCGGTTGCTTCACCAATCGCGTTGGTGCCGGTGGCGCAGGCGGTGACGACTGCCATGTTGGGTCCACGGACGCCTAGATGGATGGCGATCAAACCCGCCGCTGAATCGGGCAACATCATCGGCACCATAAAAGGACTGACGCGATAAGCCCCCCGCTCAAGGTAGATTTTGGTGTTTTCGAACAGGGTTTCCACCCCTCCAATCGCTGTGCCGATCACCACGCCAATCCGGTCTCGGTTGGAATCGTTGACTTCCAGATGCGCATGCTCGACGGCTTGGAAGGTCGATGCCAGGGCGAGCTGGGCAAACCGATCCATGTGCCGCGCTTCTCGAGCGCCGAATAATCTGGCGGCATCAAACCCCTTGACCTCAGCCGCAAATTTCGTCTTGTGCCCGGCGGTATCGTAGTGGGTGATATAGTCCACGCCGGAGTTTCCGGCGGTAATATTTGCCCATAGTGTCTCTACGTCATTGCCCACCGGGGTGATACAACCCAAACCGGTGATCACAACACGTCTGCGCATGGATTCCTCCAAAAACGGATCAACCTCTGCTGGTGAAGGTTCATCTTCCTCTTATTTCTCGAGACCATTCAATTGTAGGATTCATAACACCGATGTCCTCCAATGGAGGCGTGGATAAACCAAACGGATATTATCAAATTTATCTTGATTCACCTTCCAGCAGACAAAGTTGCCTGGTGATGCGTCTTGCGCCTCAGGCGCTGTCACTTTAGGGTCCCGCTTGAGTGAATGATTGGACCAGCGAGTGTAATTGTTGGATGTGAAGCTGGTCATGTCCGCTGATGATGCGGACCAGCTCGTGGAGTGTTGTGGGACCAAAGATGGCATGTCGGGCTGTTCGCTGCCAGTCCTCAGGCTGGAGTTTAGCCAGTAAAGCCAGCAATTTTTTACGCGAGGCGATGAATTGCCCAAGGGCTTGCTCGCCGTTCTGTGAAATATAGGATCGCTCCTCTGCCCAGCGGTCTGTGTCCTGACCGGGGATGAAAGGATTGGTCTCCTTCACGACTTTTTCCAGGCGGGGGAGGTTGACCTCTGTCTCGACATCGCGCAGATGACATAAAATTTCGGTCTGAGACCATTCTTTGGGTTGAATCCGGATGTTCCATTGCTCAACCTTAAGCTCACGACTCAGGCTCTGGAGCGCGGCAGGGGTGGAGCGCAGGATTGCCTGGAGCGCAATGGGTGTGGCGAAGTCGGTGTGGAAATGATCTGGGGTGATTGCATCCACCCAAGGGAGAAATTCCGTCAGACTGCCTGCACCGTGGAGGAGGCGGGGATTAAACTCGGTTGGATGACCATCAACCAGATAGGAGGGAACACCCAGATCGTCGGCGCAGCGGATATCGTTCTCCAAATCGTCTCCGATCATGACCACCGGCTCTTGAGACCAACCCAGATAGGCGAGCAGTTCTGCCAGGAAAGCCGGGTCTGGCTTGGCAAAGTGGACGCTCTCATAGGAGGGCACAAAGGCGAAAGGGTACCTTTCCGGTGAAAGCCCTGCCCAGGTCAGGCGTTGTTCGATCGCGGTCAGCGGGAAGAGGGGGTTGGTGGCAATTGCAATCCGGTATCCCCGATCCAGGGCATTCTCTACCAATCGGATTGCCTCCGGTCGCTCCTTGGTTAACGGTCTTAAGGTAGGAAATACCTCAGCGTAGAACCGTTCAAGGGGAGGGCGCAGATCTTCTAGCGTGACCCCGAGTTGAGGGTAAAAGTTGGCATCAAAGACATCTTTCAGGTAACATTCCGGGTCCCGGTTCTGCAGCATTTTGCGGGTTGCAGCCAGGAGGGCGCCGAAAAACCGGTCTGGGTTGATGAACGGCGCCATATAATCAGACAACGCCTTCATATAGGCTGGTACGAAAGTCTCCACCGAGTTGGTCAGCAGGGTATTGTCCAGGTCAATTAACAGGGTAAGACTCACTGCGCGCCTCCGGGCGAGTTGTCGTTGTGTTGAAAAACAGGCGGTAAATCATGACACTCGCCGCAGCCGATAAAAGGGTCAAAACCGGAACGGTTTGTCTTCTCACAGTAGGTTGCGATCCGCACCTGTTTTTTTAAAGTGAGCGTGCGTTTCAGGCTGGGTATGAGGAGCAGATATGGGCAGGCGTTTGCCAGCAGAATTTCAGGCACCGGGCAACTCGAGCAGAGTTCTGGTTTCCATGGCAGAGGTGGGGATGCGTCTTTCAATAGACGGCATTCCTCGTTGTGACGACCTCTGTAGTAGTCACCATAGAAATAGCGACATTCTTTACCGGCTGGTGTTCGCATCGGTCGAAAGTAGAGCCTGGATCAACAGACGCCTGGCGCTCCTCGAGGTATGGCTCAGACGCGGGTGACGTATGCTCCGGTGCGGGTGTCCACCCGGATTACATCCCCTTCTTCCACGAAATTCGGCACCTGCACTTCCAGTCCGGTCTCGGTGACGACTTTCTTGGTCACCCCGGTTGCGGTATCGCCGCGCACAGCCACGGCTGACTGCACCACTTTCAGATCCACCGAGGTGGGTAGCTCGATGTCCAGAGGTTCACCTTCAAAGAAGGTGAGCTTGACCTCCAGACCTTCCTTAAGATATCCGGCGCTATCACCAATCAACTCCGAGCTGATGGCTGGTTGTTCGAAAGTGTCCAGATCCATAAAATGGTACAGGCTGCCATCGGTGTACAGGAACTGGACGTTGTGGTAATCCAGGCGGACATCCTGAACCCGGTCTCCTGAGATGAAGGATTTGTCAATAATGGTGCCGGTGCGCAGGTTGCGGGCTTTGACGCGGATGGTGGCTTTGCCGCGACCGGGCTTGTGGTGCTCATAATCCAACACTTTATACAAAGCGCCATCCAGCTCGAAGGTGACACCTTTGCGCAAATCGTTAACGTCAATCATAAATCTTAGCCTCACTTGTCCATAAATTTCTCTTTAACTGGCAGGCATCCTGGGAAAAACCCTGACATGAAACGTGAAACGTGAAAGAGGTATTCGCCATTCACGTTTCACGCCACGTGCGACGCGTTTCCAGCTTGTAGCGAAATTATAGTGCAGCTTGTTAGGTGTGGCAAGGGCGGGATGTTCGGGTATCTCCTGGCACATTTTCTGCACTGATGTCGTCTGTGGTAAACTTGAGGCGGTTTCAGCCGATATGCTAATCGTGGGAGATCCAGATGATCGAGGGTGACAAGCGCATTATCTATATCGAAGACGAACAGGAGATGATTGACCTGGTGCGTTTGATTCTGAGCCGCAAGGGTTATGAAGTCAAAGGCGCAATCGGGGGTCAAGAGGGTCTAGATCTCATTCGTGCTAACCCCCCAGACCTGGTACTGTTGGATTTGATGATGCCAGACATGGATGGTTGGGAAGTTTACCAGCAGATGAAAGCCAGCGAGGCGACGCGCAACATCCCGGTGATTGTCATCACTGCGAAAGCCCAAAATATTGATAAGGTTTTGGGGGTTCATATTGCCAGGGTGGAGGATTATATCTCCAAGCCATTCAGCCCTCAGCAATTAATTGAGAGTGTGGAGCGGGTGCTTAAGAAATCCAGGTAAAAAAAGCGGTGATAGAACCGCTTTGGGGGCAATGATCTCTACCGATTGTTGGCATAGCCTATGCGACGAGTGATCATATCCAATAAAACCAGATTCGCAGCGCCGATTGAGGCGCTGTATTGCGATTCCTTCCTGTGTCAATTGCGAGGATTGATGTTTCGTCGGTCTTTGCCGCCTCAGGAAGGTTTATTGCTGGTTCAGAAACATGATAGTAGAATTGAGGCTGCCATTCACATGTTTTTCATGTGGATGGACTTGACCGTGGTGTGGATTAACCATGCGTGTTTGGTGGTAGATGTGAGGCTGGCGCGCCGCTGGCATCCCTTTTATCTGCCTGTAGCGCCGGCGTGTTATATTCTTGAAACTCATCCGGATCGGATTCGCGATTTTCAAGTTGGAGACCAGGTTGAACTCAGCGTTTGTCAAGCCGGTAAATAACCGGTTGGTTGTGATGATTGCGATATTCTTGCTCTCTTTAGCGGCGGTGATGCTAAAGCCGGTGATGAGCGCCGGCGCGCAAGACTCTCAGCCAGACAGACCGGTCTATATCGTTCAGGAAGGCGATTCTCTATGGAGCATTGCCAACCGCTTTGGCGTCTCGCTGGATGAACTGACCAAATTGAACGGCATCAACGATCCCAACCAGGTGTCAGCAGGCACACAACTGATGATCCCCGGCTTGGAAGGGATGCAAGGGATATTGACCACCACGACTGTGTTATTTGGCGAAAATTTGCGTAGCCTGAGCCGACGCTATCGGGTGCCAGAAGAGATGCTGGTGCGCCTGAACCATATCTCAAGCCCGGACGAATTATACGCCGGTTACTCTCTGGTGCTGCCCGATAATGGGGCGGTGATCACAGAAACGAACCGGGTAACTCTCTCTGCGGGGCAGTCGCTTTTGGAGCTGGCGGTGCTTCAAGATACCAGTGTCTGGAGCGTGTTAGAGGATAATGATCTGGCAGGTAGCTGGCAGGCGCTGCCGGGTGATGCTTTGCTGCTGACAAACCGGAAAACCGGGGGTCCTGCCGGGTTGCCGGGCGAGGTTTCCGGGATTGAAATCAGCCCTCTGCCCTTGCTTCAGGGCAAAACCAGCGAGATCATCATCAAGGGAAAGTCTGGACTTGAACTGAGCGGTGAGCTTTTAGGGCATAACCTGCATTTCTTCTCTGAGTCGCCGGGCAACTATGTCGCGCTGCAGGGCGTCCATGCCATGACCGAGAGTGGGTTATATCCCCTGACCATCCAGGGCAGTCTGGAAGATGGCGTAACGTTTACATATACTCAAAAGGTCTTTGTCCAGGCGGTGGATTATCCCTATGACCAACCCCTGACCGTGAACCCAACCACCATGGATCCGGCTGTTACCCGCCCTGAGGATGCCCAGTGGACCGCGCTGAATGAGCCGGTTACGCCAGAGCGGATGTGGTCTGGAGAATTTAAGCTGCCCTCTCCACTTGATAAGGATTATTGCCTGGAGACTTTTCAGTGTTTTTCCTCGCGCTTTGGCAATCGTCGCTCATACAACGGCAGCCCCTATAATTATTTTCACACCGGCTTGGACATCGTCGGCGGGACAGGCACCAAGATTTATGCCCCTGCGCCGGGGGTGGTTGTTTTTGCCGGTCCCTTAACCGTGCGGGGCAATGCCACCGTCATCGATCACGGTTGGGGGGTCTATACGGGCTATATGCATCAATCGGAGATCTATGTCAAACCGGGTGACCGGGTTCAAACCGGCGATGTGATCGGTCTGGTGGGTGGAACGGGACGAGTGGAAGGTCCCCATTTGCATTGGGAGGTTTGGGTCGGAGGGGTACAGGTGGACCCTTTGGATTGGTTGGGCAGAAGCTACCCTTGATCTCTCCGGGCGTTTCGTTGAGTTGTGGAAAGGTTGATTATTGAGAAATATCCGGATCTTCGCTCTCGTCTGGCGTTTCGGGGTTGAGATTTTCAAACTCCACGTCCAAAAAACCTCCCGCCTCATATTCCTGCAAAATTTGCAGAGCTAACTCTTTTTGGCTGGTTGGCACGAGGATTAAAGTCTCCCCCAAACGCCCAACGCTCAAACCCAACGCACGACCGGCGCCTTCTTTTGAAAGTAAGACCGATATCCCCTGCGCTTCCAATAGACCCCGCATGAGCTCCGCCTGGATTTCGCCGCTGACCACGCTGATTTCTTCCCAATTTTCCTCGGTCATATCACCTCTTCTGTTTTGTCTTCCGTGTCTTATCCTGATGTCCGATCTCCCGGGTCTGATGACAAGGCTTGACGGGAATTGCCACGCTGGGTCGGTTTGTACCACCTGTCAGGGTAACTCCCATTGACCCGATTATAATTTATGGATGGAGTATAATATTGTCGTCGTTAAGAAACAGGTTTATTTTCGGCAAATTGCAAGGTGAGAAACGCATTTGAAATTGTTTTGAGGTAAGAACAAGCATGGTGATGCCACCACTGACATTACGCGAAGATTACTGGGAAACCTTCGAGCTGAGCGAGGAGGATGTCGAATTCCTTTACAACTACCTGCTGGAATCCGAAACCCCGATGACGCCCGGGGAACTGGTGGATATCCTGGTAAAAGAGAGGATACGGCTTGAGAAGCAGCAGATTGAACGCCAGCGCAGCTCAGGAGGGGACGTTTATCTTCCTAAAGAAAAATACACGGTTAACCAAAACCTGATCTTTCCGGCGCTTGGTTGGCGGAAAGGAAAAGTGGTCGGGATTCGACCCGGCTATAATCCTGAAATTGGTCAGTTTGACGTCCTTCAGGTGCAGTTCGAAGGTGATGACACCCGCGAATTTGCCAGTGGGATTGAACAGCACAAATTGAATAATCCTCCTGAAGTTGCGGTGGTGGATGAGAACCTGGATGCCGAAACGATTTTAGAGACTTATCAAGAGGATTTAATCGACCGATTGGAGAAGGGGCTGGAGGAAAATCCAGATTTTGTTCGGATTGCCGGACGTTGGTTCCCCCGGGCGTTGCTGGTGGATATTAACATCGGGCATCTCAACCTGGCAGAAGCGGTTTTGGATATGGCTGGGGGAGGTCCTTTGCCAACCGCGGCTTTGCTGGAGCAAATTGAGGTGGACACCAACGTTAACCCCAAGCTGTTGGAGTTTTCGATGGACCTCGCCTTGCAGGAGGATGAGCGTTTTGACGAGGTAGGAGCAGCCGGACAGGTGCTCTGGTTCTTGAAGCGTCTCGAGCCTCCTGAGGTTCTGGAGCCGCCGCTTTATCTGCGTTATGCGGGAAGCGATTATGACCGTTCTGTATTGACGCCAGAAATGTTGGCTCTGGAACGCGAACTGGATGACGAACTCTCGCCGCTGGAAGAGCGATCGCCGTCCCAGGAGGATGTCGAGGTGCGCCTGATTTATCCCCATTGGCGGGCGGGCACCTTGCCGTTATCCTCGCGGCTACGTCATCTGTTCCCGACGGCTTACGAGGCGCCTCGGATTCGCTTCACCCTGGTGGATGGCGAGAGCGGAGCGCAGTTCCCAGCCTGGGTGGTAAGGGCGAAGCGTTATGTCTTTGGACTGCGGGATTGGTACGATAAGCGCAACCTTCAACCTGGTAGCATCATCCATGTGCGACGCGGCAAAAAGCCCGGGGAAGTGATCGTTTTGGCAGAGACGCGCCGTCCAAGCCGCGAATGGATCCGCACGGTACTGGTTGGTTCAGATGGCGGGGTGGTATTTGCCATGCTGAAACAACAGGTGGCGTCCCATTTTGATGAGCGGATGATCATTGCGATTCCCGACGTTGCTTCCATAGATGAAGTATGGGAGCGGATGCAGAAGGAGAAACCTCCCTTTGAACGCGTGGTGGTGAATGTGGTCAAAGAATTGGCAAAATTGAACCCGCAAGGGCATGTCCATGCCAGCGAGCTATATGCGGCGATTAACGTTGTGCGGCGCACGCCGCCCGCGCCTCTATTTGCCCTCCTGGCGTCACGACCCTGGTTTGCGCATTTGGGCGATCTGCACTTCCGCTTCGTCGAAACCGAGCGTTCGATGTGATGTCTGATTTGAAGGGAGGGGTTCCTTGACCGAAGGGAAACGTTTCAGTCTCATCAAGCCGACTCTTCAAACCTGCTTCCATATCGATTTCGATTGGTGGAGTAAGAACGACCGAAGCTGGCGAGTTTATTTGCGCAGCGAGTTGTGCCCTGAACACCAGAAGGCATTTGAGGAAATGCCGTCTGGAGAAGATGTTGATTGGATTGACCCGGAGACCGCCGAGGTTCAGCGGGTGGATGGTTTGCAGCATGTCTTGATCACCCATTGCGCCAAGCAACCCGGTTTCATCCCCGAGCACTCGACGCTGGTTGATGCGGTTTTTAAGATATTTCTTGCGAATGGGAACACGCCCCTGACGCCGATCGAACTGAGCGAGCGCCTGGGGAGACCAGCCGAGACGATTTTGCGGACTTTATCCGGCGCCCGGGTTTATAAGGGCATCCGTCCCTGCGTCGAGTGACTTATCCCCGCCCCTGTAGCTCAATGGACAGAGCACCTGCCTTCTAAGCAGATGGTTGTGGGTTCGAATCCCGCCAGGGGCGCTGACAACCGAATATCTAACAGCAGGGAACGAAGGATTCTCTGAATCTGGCAATCCCCCCGTAATTATAGGCTGGCAATCACTGTTTATTGCCAGTTTTTTATCTCCTGAACACTTGCGAAGGTACACTTTTATCTTCAGGCGAGCTGGAGCCGGGAGACGGATGGCAAGCCTGGACGTAATCATCCAGTATGAACTGGATTTTGGCAAGCAGGATGTTCTCAGGGGTCAAATTGCCATGATCTCGAGCCACCGCGTAGACATCTGGGAAATATTGTCTCAACAAGCCGGCAGGTAATTGAACACGGTCGAGGTTCATCAGCATTTGATCGAAGGCATGTTTGACCTTTGGAACGTTCCAGTAATATCGGATGCGATCGCTCAGACTGTACTTGCGCTTGATGGCAATCTCCCGTGCGTCCCCTTTATAGTACCTAAGCCAGTGTTCAGGTCGCTCTACCATCACATCGTCCAGCACCTGGATGATATTTGAACTTTCATTCGATGGTAAGAGTTCGTTTTCCATCATCGCCAGCGCAAAGACCGCCTCCCGAAAAGCAAAGGTTAGGGCTGGACCGACTTTGAGAATAGCAAAGTGGTCTTGAACCATCCTGGTCAGCGCCTGAGGCGTCTGGTAGTCCGTTGAATGCGCTTCGTAGATGAGCGGTTGGTTTTCGATGAATAAAGCAAGTTCTCTTGCAGCCTCTGGGCGATACGGGGACACAAAACCATCGCCAAACTCCACGCCCGGTTGCACGACGATCGCGAGGACGCGTTCCCATGCAGACTGTAATCCCACCCTGTAGAACGCCTCGCGTGTCGTCTCGATGGTTTGCTGCACATCTGTGCTTCGGGTGATGCTAACGACTTCCCCGCCCTCAGTTGTCCCACCGGGCAGGGGAACCTCTGTCCCGATGACGTAGCGTAAATTCCCCTGGCTTGTTTTTTCGGCGATCAGGGCTAGCCTGGCAGCGCGTTGGGCGGCGACTTCGATATCCAACGCGCTTGGTGGATCGTCGCCCAGGCGCATGCTGCAATCCAGATGAATTTTGACAAAACCCGCCTCCACATAATCGTGCACCAGCCTCTCAGCTTTTTGCATCGCCACAACAGCCGGTTCATTCTGCCAGACGGATGGTCCAAGGTGATCACCGCCTAAAATGATCTTTTCAAACGGCACACCGCACCTTTGCGCCAATTGGCGTATGTAGCCGACAAAATCCTGCGGTGTCATGCCGGTATAGCCGCCGAATTGATTGACCTGATTGCAGGTTGCCTCAATCAAAGGTCTTTCAAAGGCTTTCAAGGTCTGATGCAAGACGTATGGGTGAGCCGAACAAATGGATGCGATCCCTCTGGCTTCACCTCGTTTTTGAGCAGCCAGAATTTCATCAAGATACATATTTCATCGCCTCTGCCAATGTGGGCTGCCCCTCCGTCCCTCCCGCCTTTTGCGTGGATAATGCGCCGCAAACGCATCCCAAACGGAGAGCCTTTGTCAGCTCCCATTGGTGCAAATAGCCATAAAGAAAACCGGCGTTAAAAGAATCGCCTGCCCCTACCGTATCGATCACTTTCACTGGAATGGACGTAACCTTTACTTTTTGAGACAAATTGACCCCAATCGCGCCTTCTGCTCCCAGTTTGATTGCCAGCGTTTCCACCTTGCGTCCGAGAATATCCGCTGCTTGATCAACGTTTATCCCCCCGCAAAGCGATGTTGCTTCCTTTTCATTGGGCAGAAAGACATTGACATATGAGAGAAGCTCGTCAACGCCGGTCCATTTTTCTGATGGGTCGTAATTCGTGTCGAGGGAGGTGGTCACCCCAAGCTGACGGGCGCGTCGAAAAAGACCGGGTAAGCCGGGCTGGAGATGGGTTTGCAAGAAGTATGATGCCACATGCAAGTGGCGTGTCTGGCGGAGCAGGCTATCGGGGATGTCTGACGCCTGCAAAGCGTCTATCAGACCGATGTAGGTTAATATGGCGCGGTCAGAGCCTGAGACCAGAATCACACTCAGCCCGGTCTGACCTTCCCGGATGAAGACGTTGCTCACGTCCACGTCACGCTTGCGCATTTCGTCGAGCATGTACCGCCCAAATATATCATCTCCGCAAACGCCGATAAACGCCACCCTCAAGCCAAGCCTCGCTGCGCCACAGGAAAAGATGGCAGAAGATGAGCCGATTGCGAGCGTGGCAGAATCAACGAGTTTTTCAACCTGATCGAATTCAGGTTTGACATCGCCTGTCAGGATCAGATCCGGGTTGATTTCGCCCGCGACCAGAATATCAAAGAGTGGCTCCATCTCTCTTTCTCTCTGCCGGACACAAATTTAACCTGGTCGGTTGAGATACCCAATATGGTGGGTTAATAATATTGGTACCAGTCAAAAGGCGCTTCGCTTTGATAGAAGTCGCTGAACGGTTTGCCGAGGGCGTGACAAAGGGACTCGAGTCGGGTTAATCTTTCTCGACCAACTCTACGCAGGAAATCGCCACGTTCCCTTGGTTCCATGGTCACAGCTTCCTTCCAGACCGCGCGCCCAACTGCAATACCGCTGGCACCTGCGTTGCAGGCTACCGTCACTTGTCGTACGAAAATCTCATAATCCACTGCGGCGGAGAGCAAGAGCCAGGGTGTCATGGATGCTGCGGAGATTTCTCGACAGGCTTCCAGCCATTTTGACTCATCTAACTCTTGCAGGTCTAATGGAAATTCTGCTTTGAGGAGATCCACATTCAAAGGTGTCAATCGCCTGGCGGTTTCAACCACAACATAGCGTTTTTCCTCGGAAGTCAGTTTTTTGTTCTCGTTAAGCGAATAGGAGAGCGGTTCGAGCATCAGCAGCAAGTCATGGGTCAGGCAATCCTCTGCAACTACGGAAATAAAATCCTCGATTTCCTTCGCTGTGGAAGCATCCGGATGGTAATACACCAGTAACTTGACCGCGCTGGCTCCCATGCGCCTGGCTTTTTCCACCGACCAACCCGGGATGATTTGAGCGCGCCGGGCGGTCGCCTCGCCGGTATAGCCGGTGGACTCAAGCGCTACGACCAGCCCTGCACACTTGGGGATGGCATACCGGGCAATGGCTTGGGCTGCTGAAACTTCGGGATCAAGTAAAACCGCGGTCGCTTTGTCCGCCAGGATGGAGACAATGTCTATTTTGAAACGTGAAAGGTCTTCGTCACTGACGAAAGCGGGGTTAGCCTTACGCAGGTTCTGGCGATGGTCGAGCGCAAGCGCGGTGATTGTGCCGCGTTCCGAAGAGATTTGTTGCAATCCGCGCAGTTTTCCGATCGAGATAGATTTCATATACGCTTCCTATACGTGGTGATGCTTGAATTGTGGCAGATAGTCCTTATGCTGGGCGAAGAGCTCGTTGGTCATCTGCCGGATTTCAGCCACAGATATTTTCGACAACCTCACCGTTGATCTTTACGATCCGTCCTGGTCGAAGATCAACAATAAGACAAACTGTGTGAAAAGCGGTGTAATTTCACATTCCAGGGGAAGCTTCTCCTTTCCGCGCGATCAGTGATGCTTTGTGTTTTATCCAAAACGTCCATAGAACCAGCGCTTGGCAATCTCTGCCGAGGAGAAGTATAGCGCGATAATGCCCAGGATGGGTAACAAATAGCTCAGTGGAAGAGGTGCGAAGCTCATCAACCTCGCTAACGGCGTATATGGCAGGATGATTCTAATCCCGGTGACCAGCAGGGTCATGCTCAGCATAGCCTTGCTGGGCTTGCTGTGTAAGAAGGGTAAGCGGGTTCGTATTGCAAAGACCACAAATACCGCTGAGAGCACCGACTCAACGAACCAGCCGGTATGAGATAAAACTTGGTTAGCATGCATCGCCCATAGCAAAATGCCAAAGGTGAGTAAATCGAACATGGAGCTAAGCGGTCCGAAGATCAACATGAAGCGGCGGATAAAAGATACGTCCCATCGGCGGGGACGGTCAACGAGAACATTATCCACATGATCGCTGGCGATGGTCATCTCCGGCAGATCGGTCAGGAAATTGATGAGCAGGATTTGCTTGGGCAACATCGGCAGGAAGGGCAGGAAGAGGGAGGCGATAGCCACGCTGAACATGTTTCCGAAGTTTGCACTGGTGGCGATGAAGACGTATTTGAGTGTGTTGGCAAAGGTTTTACGACCAAGCAATATCCCATGTTGCAGGACGTCCAGATCCTGTTTGAGTAGAACGAGATCAGCAGCTTCCTTGGCGACGTCCATCGCATTCGCCACAGAAATACCCACATCTGCAGTGTGCAATGAGGGGGCATCATTAATACCATCTTCCAGGTAACCAACGACGTGACCATTTTTCTTCAAAGCCAGAATGATGCGCTCTTTCTGGTTGGGATCGATTTCGGCAAAGATGTCCGTTTGCTCTGCAACACGCCATAAGGCTTCTTCACGCAGCTTATCGATATCAGATCCTGTCAACAACCGTTTTTCTCCCAATTCAATCTCTTGAGCGGTATGTTGGGCGATCAATTTGTTATCGCCAGTGATGATCTTGAGCCTCACGCCCAACCCTTTCAATTGCTCGATCGTCTTCCGAACCCCCGGTTTTGGCGGGTCAAAGAACAGCAAATAGCCGATAAACGTCATTTGATCCTCATCGGCGCTCGAGAATTCTACTTTGTGTGGAACCTCCTTGCTGGCTTGGGTCAGAGGAGATGGAGAAGACACAGCCAGTTGATTGCAGTTTCTTAAGCAGTTGTACACAGCAGGTCTCACCCTCGAGAACAGCCTGACCTTGCTGGTGACCGATGATTGCCTGGTTTTGTTGGCGGCTCGCGAAAACGTTTACTGGACAACTCTTGTGCAACGTTGTATCTTTCACAAACTGCGCAACACCGCTCAAACTCTCACGCCACCATCCAACCTTGATCGTCAGGAAAGACAACACTATCGTTCTCAATTCTTACGACAAGCCGCTCGTATTTAGCAGGCTGCTACCGAAACCCATGCTCGACAGCGGTATGCTGCTTATTGTCAACAATGGCAATCCGAACAACCCAAAGCC
>FWPV01003829.1_pt1 | contig 33289 bp, 34 predicted proteins | sample 2228371 | NCBI WGS metagenome assembly FWPV01 (sample SAMEA103939776, study PRJEB20133) | metagenome
GGGATTGAATCTCGGCGCTGTTCTCGGAGCCGCGCCGCCCAGCGTGTCTAAACTCCCCTTGTCCCGATTGAGGGATTGAAACTTCGACATCTCGCAGACCGAAGGCGAAGACCTGTCCGAGTCTAAACTCCCCTTGTCCCGATTGAGGGATTGAAACCGCTACTGTGATTACTTTTGCCATTGTTCCTCCAGAGTCTAAACTCCCCTTGTCCCGATTGAGGGATTGAAACCGCCATCCAATGTTCACGAGCCTGCACAGCACTAACCATTTTTAGCCTACCTATGAGGGATTGAAACTCCAAAAAATCAGAAGCTGGGGAAGACTATTACTGGTACGAGCCTTGCGCTCTTTGCAAGGGGATTAACAGCCATAATGGGTCAAGAGGCAATGGTTTTTATTTGATGAGGATGTCCTTTCCTTTTGATGACCCCTACCTTCAAGACATCCTTAAAGATTCGCGTGGCCTTAAGTTTGGGGAGGTCTAACCTTTACTAGGGATAAGTTTGTCTTTTTTTCTTTTTTCCGCTTATGGTTATTTATATCTTTGAAGCTGAGCTAAATTCAATTCTCGCCGTTCCCAATCTCGTCCAAGGGGGGGAAATTTCCAGTTGGAATTGACTTTGCCTGATTTGCCTAATAAAATCACTCGAGGAGACGCGTGACTTCTGGTTCGTCGGCAATGAACCTTGACCAAAGGAGAAACAAAAGTGAAAACATCAGCTTGCTTAGTCTTAGTTTTAATCCTGGCCCTGGCTTTATCCAGTTGTGCTCCCGGGCCTAACACTGTCGAGAAGACACCCGGACCGACGGGCAAAGTGGCCGGCTTCTGGAAAGGCCTGTGGCATGGGTTGATTTCACCAATTACCTTTATCATTTCGCTTTTCACGAAGGACGTCCGGTTTTATGAAGTCCATAACAACGGTGGCTGGTACAACTTCGGTTTTGTCCTTGGCGCCGGGCTTTTCCTTCAGGGTGGAATCCTGGGCTCCCGGAAGGCCCGCCGAAGGCGTTAAAGTCTCCCCTGATCCGGGCTAATTTCCGGAGGAGAGGGAGGATATCCCTTCTAAAAAATTACCGATATTTCATCCTGTCTTCATTAAATCTTAACCATTCTCCTCTATTCTGAAGCCTAGTTTTTCCACTTCCTCTGGCCGCTTCTTTCCGGCCGAACAAGGTCGGGAAGATGGGCGCGCCGGGCGGTCAGGGTGGAAGAGGGAAAAACGGAGATCAAATCAAGGAGGAGAATTGGTCTTATGGACAAAAATCTGAAGAGAAAAACGACTGGCTTTCTTTTCTTTGCTCTGGTCATCCTGATGGCAGCAAATCCAGCCCGAGCTCAACAGACTTTTGGAACAACAATCTATTTTGATTATACCTATTTTCTATCGGATGATGGACCAAAAACGACAACGACGGCTCCTGGTTACAGGAACAATTTTTTCACTTTCCGCCGGGCCTATTTCACCTATGAAAACCGAATTGGCGACCGGTTGAGGTTTCGTTTTCGCTATGATGCCGATAACACCGCCAATGTCACCTCGGTCGATTTTAAAAAGAGCACAGTTTCCAAGGATGATAAGCTTCGGCCATTCATTAAACATTTGTATTTCGAGCTGGCCGATTTCTTGGTCAAGAATACCCGGTTGCGGGTCGGAATGGCTGATACCTTGACCTGGAAGCCTGCCGAAGACAAATGGAACTATCGAAGCGTGGCCAAGACTCTTCTCGACGGGTACAAGGACGTAACCAAGGAAGATATTGATGCGACGAGCGCCGACCTGGGAATCTGGTACGGCGGCACTGTCAACAAGTACCTCCGCTGGGCTTTCATGTTGACCAATGGCTCCCATTATTCGCGCGTCGAAAACGACAAGTACAAGAAACTGATGGGACAAATTCATCTCGTGCCCATGGCTGGGCTTTCCCTTGTTGGTTACCTGGATTATGAGAAGCAGAACGCAGACGCTTCAGCTTTTACTTATAAGCTCGATGTTTATTTTGAAATGGTTAAGAACCTCACCGTAGCGACAGAATATTTCATCTATGATAATGACCTGAAGTTAACGACAACGGGCGAGAAATATGATGTCTCCGGCTTTTCCGTTTTTGGAAACTACACTATCCAGCGCGATGTCCTGGCCATTTTTGGGCGCTACGATTTCTACGAACCCAACAATCGAATTGGAAATGACAGGGTGAATCTCCTCATTGCCGGCGTCGATTGGGCTCCGTGGGGGACAACGGTCAAACTGCAGCCGAATATCTGGTTTTATTCGTATGAGGATAATTCTAAAAAGAATGATTTGATCTTCCAATTCACATTTTTCCTATCGTTTTAATAAAAATAGTAAGGAATGAAAAAAAATGAAAAAAAGGAGGTTAAAAATGAACTTGAAAAGCATCCTGATGATTGGCCTCGTCGGCCTCAGCCTCATTGGTTCGCCGTTTGCCGCTCAGGCCCAGAAAAGCAAAATGATTCAAATCAAGGGCTCGGACACGATGGTTAACCTCGTCCAGATTTTAGCCGAAGAGTTCATGGCCAAGAATCCAAACATCCCCATTGCTGTCCTTGGCGGCGGCTCTGGCACAGGGATTACGGCCATCATCAACCAGACCTGCGACATTGCTAACCACTCCCGTGAATGGCGGCAGAAAGAAATCGACCTTGCCTGGGAGAAAGGCGTCAGCCCGCGCTTTTTCATCATTGCTGTCGATGGCCTGAGTATCATTGTCAACGAAAAAAATAGTATCGAAAAGCTGACCATGGCCGAGCTCGGAGCCATCTATCGAGGTGAAATCAAAAATTGGAAAGCGGTCGGTGGTCCGGATAAGGCCATCTCGCTTTACGGTCGGCAATCCAATTCGGGCACCTATGTCTTTATGCAAGAGCACGTCCTCGGCAACAAAAACTATTCGACGGACATGAAGGAGATGAACGGCAACGCGCAGATCATCGAAGGTGTTATCCAGGACGAAGGCGGGATCGGTTATGTTGGAGTCGGCTATCTTTTTGATAAGGATGGAAAAATCAGGAAGGGCCTAAAAGTTCTAAACATCTCCAAGGACGCCAAATCACCTGCTTTTTCTCCTCTCGATAAAAAGGCTGTGGATAGCGGTGATTACCCGGTGGCCAGGCCCCTCTATCAGGCGACAAACGGCAAGCCGAGCGGCGCTGTGGCCGCCTTCATCGCCTTTGAAACAGGACCAGAGGGCCAGAAAATCGTCGAGCGTGAAGGCTTTTTTACGATTGGCGCCAAGCACAAGGAGCAGAACGAGAAAAACCTCAAATAAACTCCCCTCCCGAGACAAGATGAAGGGAGAAGCCGGGCTGCAATAGTCAGCCGGCTTCTTCCCCTTCTCTTGGGGAGGGAAGAGGGAGAGAAAAATCTTCGAGGTGAGGGGAGTTTATGCGCGACATAACCAATAAGCCACTAACCCAGCCAAACCGTGGCCGGGATGGTCAAGACAAGACAAGCTCTGCGGTGAATGCTTGGTCAGTAAATTCTTTAATGAGGAAAAGATTCATCCACCGCTGGAAAGAAGAAACCATCAGAGCCTTCTTCCTGACTAATGGTCTTTTCGCAGTTGTCGCTTTATTCGGCATTTTTGGCCTCCTCATCTCCAGCGCAATTCCCGCTTTTAAAGAAATCCCGGTCCAAGAATTTCTGACCAGCAAGACGTGGGACCCCACTTCTCCTGAAAAAGCCCAGTACGGTATCCTGTCCATGATTGTCAGTACCCTGCTCGTCACTTCTGGAGCACTGGTCCTTGCCATACCCATCGGCCTTGGCGTCGCCGCCTATTTATCAGATGTCGCTCACTGGAGGGTGCGAGAAATCGTCAAGCCTATTATCGAAATCCTGGCCGGGATTCCCTCGGTCGTTGTCGGATTCCTGGGGATTGTCCTCTTCGGTCCAGTCATCGCCAAGATTTTCCACACGGGCCACGGACTCAACGCCGCCAATGGTAGCTTGCTGCTGGCCATCATGGCTCTGCCGACCATTATCAGCATCTCCGAGGATTCTTTAAACGCCGTCCCCCTTTCCTACACAGAAGCCTCCCTTGCCCTTGGCGCGTCTCGCTGGCAAACCCTCATTCGAGTCAAAATTCCAGCCGCTCTCTCCGGCATTATTGCTTCCTTCATGCTGGGCATGGGAAGGGCGATTGGAGAGACCATGACGGTGCTCATGGCTACTGGAAACGCCAGGTCTTTCCCCCATGGTTTTTTAGACTCTATCCGCACGATGACGGCCAACATCGCCATCGAGCTTGGAGAAGTCCCTTACTACACGACCCATTATTATGGGCTTTTTGCCATCGGGCTGGTGCTTTTCATCATTACTTTTTTTGTTAACCTGATAGCGGATGTTATCTTGAACAAATATCAGCAGAGGGAACAATGAGGAAAAAGAGGGTAAAGCAATTTGTTGGCTTCCTGGCGCTAAGATTCTGCCTTTACACGGTCCTGGCCGTTCTCTTGCTCTTCCTCTACGATATCGGGAAAAAGGGAGGGGGGGCCATCAGCTGGGAGTTCCTGACGCAGCCTCCTCGCCGGGGGATGACAGAAGGTGGCATTTTCCCGGCCATCATGGGGACCTTTCTGGTCACGATGGTGACCGCAATCTTAGCCATTCCTCTCGGGATGTTCGCGGCCATCTATCTGAACGAATACGCCAAGAAAAACGCGCTCACCCGGTTGATCCGGCTTTCAATCCGCAACCTTTCGGGTGTGCCCTCGATTGTCTACGGGTTGTTTGGGGTTATCCTTTTCGTCAATATTCTTCGCTTCGGGACATCCATTCTCTCGGCTGGCTTGACGCTTGGCCTTCTAACCCTTCCCTGGACGATTACGGCCAGTGAAGAGGCGCTCAAGACGATTCCCGACAGCTACCGGGAAGGGGCTCTGGCGCTGGGCGCGACCAAATGGCAAGCTATCCGGACGAACGTGCTTCCCTATGCTGTTCCGGGGATGCTCACGGGCACAGTCCTTGGCTTAGCGAGGGCCGCCGGAGAGACAGCTCCCATCATGTTTACCGGGGCTGCTTTTTATCTTCCCTCTCTTCCCCGATCCCTCGGCGACCAGTTCATGGCCCTTCCTTATCATCTCTATATCATGGCCACTCAACACCACTCCATCCAGCAGGTGCGGCCGCTGGCCTACGGTACGGCGCTTGTTTTAATTGCCTTAGTCTTGGGTATCAACATGACAGCCATCGTCCTCCGGTATCGATTACGGAGAAAACGGAGGTGGTAGAAATGGAGCTCAAAGCGAAAATCGAAACAAGGAATCTGAATTTCTATTACGGGCGAACACAAGTTCTGAAGAATATTAACCTCGTTTGCCCGGAACATCAGGTGACGGCGATTATCGGTCCCTCTGGTTGCGGCAAATCAACCTTCATCCGGACGCTCAATCGGATGAACGATGTCATTGCTGGTGCTCGCGTCGAAGGCCAGGTCCTCATCGACGGGATGAACATCAACTCGGCTGACGTGGATGTCGTCGAGTTGCGGCGCCGAGTGGGCATGGTTTTCCAGAAACCGAACCCCTTCCCGAAGTCCGTTTTCGACAACGTGGCCTACGGGCTCAGAATCAACGGAATGAAGGACCGGACAAGGATCGAGGCGGTTGTTGAACAGAGCTTGCGCGAAGCGGCCCTGTGGGAAGAAGTCAAGGACCGGCTAAAAGAGAGCGCCTTTTCCCTCTCCGGCGGTCAGCAGCAGCGGCTCTGCATTGCCCGGGCCTTAGCTGTCAAACCGGAGGTTATTCTCTTCGATGAGCCATGTTCAGCTATCGACCCGGTGGCGACGGCAAAAATTGAGCACTTGATCATCACGCTCAAGAAGGACTACACTGTGGTCATCGTTACTCACAACATGCAGCAGGCGGCGAGAGTTTCCGATTACACCGCCTTCCTCATGCTGGGAGACTTGATTGAGTTCGACAAAACGGAGAAAATATTTACCAATCCGGCTCACAAATTGACCGAGGATTACATCACTGGCCGGTTCGGATGAGCGGTGGAGAGAAGGGAGGAGGGAAAATCATCAGCTCAAGGAGGTTATAATGGAACGGCACCTGGATGAGGAATTGAACCGATTAAACGAGAAGCTCCTCCACATGGCCCGAATGGCCGAAGAATCTGTCGCCCTGGCCATCAAGGGTCTCAAAGAAAGGCAGGAAGAATATGCCCGCGAAGTCCTCAAGAGAGAGCAGGATGTGAACCTGCTGGAGATTGAAATCGATGAGCTCTGCATGAAACTACTGGCGTTGCGACAACCGGTGGCCAGCGACCTCAGGTTTATCACCTCGGCCATGAAAATCGCGGGCGAGCTGGAGAGGATAGGCGACCTGGCGGTCAACATCGCTGAGGTTTCCCTGGAGCTGCTCAAAGTCCCTTTTCTCAAGCCTCTGATTGACATCCCGCGCATGGCGGCCGTGGCTCAGAGCATGGTCAAAGATGCCCTCAATGCTTTCCTCAATCGAGACGAAAAGTTAGCCCGGGCGGTGTGCGAGCGGGATGATGAGGTCGATTCGCTAAACGACCAAATTTTTCGCGAGCTTTTAACCTACATGATCAGCGACCCCTCGACCATTAACCGGGCCGTCGGGCTTATCCTTGTCGGCCGGCACCTGGAAAGGATTGCTGACCATGCGACCAACATCGGCGAAGATGTCATATATCTTGTTCTGGGAAAAACAATCAAGCACCATATCGAAGAAATCAAGCGGGAACGGGGGCAGTTGTCAAGTTGAAGGAGGTAAATCTGGCTGGGGAAGGACGAGGGAATGCATATTTTAATCACCGGAAAGCCGAGAACAGGGAAAACCACGCTCATCCAGAGGGTCCTCGAAATGCATCGCCCTGACTGCGGGGGTTTTTTTACCGAGGAGTTGAGAAGAGGCGGCGAAAGAGTGGGGTTCGTGGTCAAGACAACAGAAGGCGAAGAAGCCCTGCTCGCCGAGAAAGGCGGGGCGAGCGGACCCCATCGCCTCGGAAAATATGGAATCCATGTGGATAACCTCGAGGCTGTGGGGGTTAAAGCAGTGGAAAGGGCGCTCCGCGAAAAAGACTTCATTCTCATCGACGAGATTGGCAAAATGGAACTCTTCTCCTCTCGTTTCCAGGATGTCGTAAGAAAAAGTCTGGATTCGGGAAAAACTGTCATTGGCGTAATCCATCAAGCGGATTGGCCGTTTCTTAACGCCATCCGAAAGCGTCCCGATGTTCTCCTTCTCGAGGTCAACGGCCAAAACAATGAACAGGTATTTCGCCAGATAGAAGAGCAGCTCAAGAAAAGGAACAGGAACAAAAATGGGCGACCTTGATTTTTTATAATCCAGGTAAGGAGGAAAGACCATGGTCTGGTGGGTTCTGGCTCTGGCTTTTTTAAGCATCCTTTCCTACCTCTCAGATGTTGAGGTTCTTGCTCTGTCCAGCATCAGGGTGCCCGGCCTGAACGCTTCTTTGATTAGCGTGCTCATCCTCTTATCGGCGGCCGGGCTTCTGAGCCGCATCCTCTGGATGAAAAAAAAGGGAACAAAGGAGGCCCTGGAGAGAAAAGTCCGCGAACTGGAGGACAAGCTGGCCTTGATCGCTCCTGAGGAGAAATAGCCACTGGATTCGATTATTTTTTTCTTTTTGTTCATCGCAACTTCCTTTCGAGAGGAAGGAGATTGCTAATGGGAAAATTGATTGCTGTCGTCGATGATGAGCCTGATATCGTGGACCTTATTTCGCTGGCGCTGAAGAAGGCGGGTTTTGAGACGGTCGGTTTCAACAACTCGGACTCCCTTTTCCAGTTCATGGACAAGCACACACCTGACCTCATCCTGCTCGACTTGATGCTTCCGGATGCGGACGGGCTGGATGTGTGTCGGTTGATCAAAGCTAAGGAAAAATGGTCATCCATCCCTATCATCATGGTCACAGCTAAAACTGAAGAGACAGACCGAATCCTTGGCCTCGAGCTCGGCGCAGATGACTACGTGGTCAAGCCTTTCTCGGCCCGGGAATTGGTGGCTCGGGTCAAAGCGGTCCTGCGGCGCAAAGTTCCTCCCCCAGAGCTGGACCAGATCAAAGTGAACAACACCCTGTTAATTGATTTGGAAAGGCATGAAGTCTGGACGGAGGGGAAGAGAGTGGAGCTTACAGCCACTGAGTTCAGAATCTTGAGCCTTTTAGCCTCGCGTCCGGGTCGGGTGTTCTCCAGGGAACAGGTCCTTGACCATCTCTGGAGCCACGAGAAGATTGTCCTCGACAGGACAGTGGATGTGCATGTTAAGAACCTTCGCCAAAAGCTCGGTGCCGCCGGTTCGTTGATCAAAAATGTCAGGGGGGTGGGCTACAAGCTCGAAACATGAAAAGGTCGATTTTCTTAAGAGTGTTCGTTACTTACGCTCTTCTTTTACTTGTTTTTGCAGCCCTGTTTCTGGCCGTCTCATTCCGGACCATAAAAAGCCATTATCTCCAGACGCTCGCTCGAAACCTGGAAATCCTCAGCCGGGTCATACGGCCGACAGTCCTCTCTTTCCTCGAGGAGAGAAGGCTAGCTGAGCTGGACGCTTTGCTAAAGAATCAAGGTAAAGCGGTCAAGACCAGGCTTACGGTTGTTGACGCAGAGGGAGTCGTTCTGGGGGATTCTGAGGAAGACCCGTCGAAAATGGAAAACCATCGGTTCAGACCAGAGATTGTCGAAGCCCTGCGAGGGAAAACGGGTCATTCCGTTCGCTTTAGCACCACCGTCAGGGAAGATATGCTCTATGTGGCCATTCCGCTTGAAAAAGATGGGACCATTATTGGGGCTCTTCGAAGCAGTCTGTTTATCTCGGATATCAACCTCCTCCTTGCTTCTTTGAGGCAGGAAATCGGCGGTGTTATGGGTATCATCATCCTCTTTGCCCTCGTCGGCGCCTATTTTTTTTCCAGGACTATCAGTCAGCCGATCAGGGAATTAGCCCAGGCCTCAAGGAGGGTGGCCAGGGGGGACTTTAATGTCAAAATGAGCCCTCGTTTCAAGGATGAATGGAGAGACGTGGCGACCAGCTTTAACGCGATGACTGACGAGATTAAGTCCCTCGTCGTCTCTCTCAGAAACAAAAAGGAAGACCTGGATAGTATCCTGGCTTCTATGCAGGAGGGGATTCTTGTCCTTGAAAAAGGAGGGAGAATCATTCTTAGCAACGCGAGCGCCCGGAGAATTTTTCGCCAGGACCAGCTTGAGGGAAAGTTCTACTGGGAAGTGGCCAAGACAGCTTCATTTGCTCAACTCGTTGAAGGCGTGAGAGAGAGGGGTGAATCTTTAGTCAGCGAAGTGAGCCTGGATGAAAGGACCTATCTGGGCAGTGCTTCTTTTCTGCCCGCGCCGGAGCGATTGGTCATTGTCCTCAGTGACATCACAGAGATGCATAACCTGGCTAAAGTTAAGAAGGACCTCGTCGTCAATGTTTCTCACGAGCTGCGCACACCCCTTACCGCCATCAAGGGTTTTGCTGAGACCCTTGAGAACGAAGTCGAAGAGAAAAATATCGCCTATGTGCGCACGATTCTCCGTCACACCGACCGGATGATTCGGATTGTGGAGAACCTGCTCCTTTTGGCGGCGCTTGAAGAGCCGACCCTCGGCCTTGAAACTGAGCCGGTCGACCTTGCCGAGCTGGTCGAAAAAATCTTCAAGACATTTGAGCCGAAAGCAAAGGAGAAGGGCCTTGCCTTCCGTTTTGTTGCCGAGCCCGACCTGCCCTTGATAGAGGTGGACCCGTTTCGTATCGAGCAGATGGTCATCAACCTGGTCGACAACGCCATAAAGTATACGGACAAGGGAGAGGTTCTGGTATCTTTGGGAAAGAGAGAAAACGGCCTGGTTTTTGAGGTTTGTGATACAGGGGTCGGAATTCCAGAGGAACACTTGTCCCGCATCTTTGAGAGGTTTTACGTGGTTGATAAATCCCGCGCCAAAAAGCTCGGGGGAACAGGTTTAGGACTTTCCATTGTCAAACATATCGTCCACCTCCATGGCGGTACGATTGAGGTCCAGAGCAAACCACAACAAGGGTCAATTTTCCGGGTCTTTCTTCCTTTCCCCCGTACCTCAATTTAACCGGAAACGAAGGAAGTCGGAAATGGAGAAGGGAATATCTAAGAGAAAGGTCCTGTTTATTTGCACTCATAATTCCGCTCGTTCCCAGATGGCCGAAGGATATCTCAGAGAGTTATACGGAGATCGATACGAAGCTCTTAGTGCAGGCACAAACCCCACTAGCGTCCATCCGTATGCTGTCCTGGTCATGGCCGAAGAAGGGATCGATATTTCGAGAAATAGGGCCAAAAATGTGACGGACTTTCTTGGACAAGAGATAGACGAAGTCGTTACCGTTTGTGACCAGGCTCAAGAGAGCTGCCCGTATTTCCCGCATGGGAAAAAGCACTTTCACCAGAGTTTTCCCGACCCCTCTTCTTTTCAGGGTTCGGAAGAGGAAAAACTGGTTTTTTTCCGCCAGGTGAGGGACCAGATCAGGGCATGGGTAGTAAGTCGATACGGACCGCGAGAAGAGCCCTCATCGCTCACCGAACGATCGGAGAAGGGTTAGGGCTAAAGGGGTTGATGCGGGCAGCCAGAGAAAATAGAAAGGGATAATTGTGCTGGAGGTGAGAAGTGTAATGCACCCACTCTCTGGCCAGCATCGAATAAGCTCTTTTCAAGTCATTGGCCAGATGTTCATAATCCGCGCGCGGCAGGTCGTAGATTTGGTCTTTGCGGAGGACAAGCTCCTCGGTCAAATGGAAAACGGCCCAAAGGAGATCCGTGAAACGGTCATGCTCGATGAGGTTGGGATTCTCGAGAAGTCGGAGCAGAAAGTCCCGTTTTGAATTCAGGAATTCGCCAAGGTCAGTGAGTGAATCGCCGTCGACACGAGCTGAGTAGGAAAACGCCTCTGCCCTGGCCGCCGCCTTCTGGAAGTCCTTTGGCTTCCAGGTGGTCTTGATTTCGAGGTCCCCCGCCAACCCTTTAGCCTCCGGAAAGAAATTAAAAAATCGACGCATCAGTTCTATCCCCACGTCGCTAAAAAAGGTTCCAATGACCATGTTGAGTTTATTCAGCAGGAGGCGTTTTTCTCTCTGACTGAGAAGTTGCTCGATGACCAGGACGACAAGCAAAACATCGAGGAAAAGAAACCCCATATCGCCGATCATGTAGATAAAGATGTGATGGACGTCATGAAAAAGCAAATAATGAACAAAATAGGTTAAAGCTGACAGGGCGACAAAAATAAAAATTAGCTGCAGACGCCAGTTGATAATTTTTTTCATCGTGGCCTCCTCGAAATCCAGTTTCAGAGATGCCTATGATACCGAAAAAAGCGTCTAACAAAAAGCGGCCGTCGTGATGCCCTTGATTCTTGTGCTATAATATGTTTCCTATTTTTATCAGGAGAAAATAATGGCTCCCATTGAGATCATGGGCCGGATTTATGAAACAAACGAGGAAGGATTTTTGGTTCGGCCCGAAGAATGGAACGAAGAGGTGGCGGTCGCCCTGGCCCGAGAAGAAGAGGGGATCTCGAGCCTGACCGAAGAGCACTGGCGTGTCATCCGCTACATCCGGGAATATTATTTAAAAAATAACCTCGCGCCGATGGTGCGGAGTTTATGCCAAACTACGGGGTTCCCGCTGAAGCGAATTTATGAGCTATTTCCTTCTGGCCCGGCCAAAGGAGCATGTAAAATCGCCGGCCTGCCCAAACCAGACGGCTGCGTTTAGCAACGGGAACTCAAGCCCTGACGTTTCTTTTCCGCTGATGGGCGGCGATATCGCGGACCGCCTGGATAGCGGTCCGGATTTCTTCTTCCGTGTTGAAAGGACCTATCCCGAAGCGGACCGCTCCTCCGATTTTATCTGTCCCGAGCTGCTCATGGACGAGAGGCGCGCAGTGAAGTCCAGAGCGAGAAGCAATATTGTAATCGACATCCAGCATGGTCGCCGTGTGGAGGGCCTCCAGGCCATCTATGTTGAACATGAGAACCGAGATATGGTCCGAGAGGTCATCCTGACAGTAGAGAGTGACACCCTCGATTTCCTTTAGGCCATCCCTCAACATTTTGGTAAGGTGCATTTCATGCTCGTGGATGGCCGATAGCCCTCTTTTTTCCAGCCACAGGAGTCCGGCTTGCAAGCCGGCAATGCCGAGGACGTTCAGCGTGCCATACTCCAGCCGATAAGGGTATTCCTCCAGATGGGTGCGCTGAGCCGAGCGGACTCCTGTCCCACCTGCCCTCGTGTGGCGAATCTCGATGCCTTCCCTCACATAAAGCCCGCCGATACCAGTGGGGCCAAGCAAGGATTTATGTCCGGTAAAGGCCACGACATCGATATTGTCCTTTTCCATGTCGATCGGAATTTTTCCGGCCGACTGGGAGGTATCGACGGCAAAGGGGACCCCTTTTTCCCGGCAATGACGTCCGATTTCCCTGATGGGCTGGACGGTTCCGATGACATTGGAAGCATGGTTGACCACCACCAGCCGCGTGTTCTTTTTGATTCTCCTTGGAAACTCATCTGGGTCGACAAAACCGCGGCTGTCAAAAGGAATATAGTCGACTTCCACACCGCCCCACTTGAAGAGATGGTAGAGCGGTCGGAGGACAGAATTGTGCTCGAGGGTGGTGGTCAGCGCGTGGTCTCCTTCTTTGAGCATCCCAAAGATGATCAAGTTCAAGGCGTCGGTCGAATTTGAAGAGAAGCAGAGTCGGTTGGGGTCCTTGCCGTTGAAAAACGTGGCCAACATTTGCCTTGTTTTCTCGACCATTGACCCCGTCTCCAAGCAAAGGTCGTAACCGGACCGGCCAGGGTTAACTCCGAAATTTCTGAAAAAATAGTCCATGAATTCATAGACCTCGTTGGGTTTGGGGAATGAAGTGGCCGCATTATCCAGAAAGATAAGGCCTTTCATTCACAACCTCCTCGAGAGGCGATATCCGGCCGAAAAGCGGACTTTATCCTAATAAAAGCATGTCTTAAAATCAACTGAAGAAAAATTCCACTCCCAGCGGCTTTTTTGTCAAAAAAAATTGACATTCTCAAGCTCTTCTAATAAAATAATTTACTGTCAATCAAGCGATATGTTTTTATTTCCGCTTGGCCAATTTTTTGTCCACGCTCATCAATTCCCCCACCCCTGGAGAGTGAATCCCACGACCCGTGAAGGGAAAAGAATTGTTGGAAGAGGCAGCTGATGAAGCTCAACACGAGCAAGTCGGTCGAATTCTTGCTCGCTCGCGGAAGCCTGCCTGTCCTTTTCTGGCTGAAAAAAGACATCCTCGAAGTTCCGGTAGACCGCGAAGCCAAGAACCTGCGTAAGTTCGCCACCCGGGTCAGGCTTCTGGAGACCCAGAAACCTGACGGTAGCTGGTGGGAAAAGCGGTCCGACACTCCCTTGCATTGGGAAAAAACGCTCTACCGAATGGATACTTTGAGGAACCTTTTCCGCCTGTATGATTATGGTTGCACGATCAAGGACGAAGGCATCCAGAAAGCGATTCATTTTCTCTTTTCTCTTCAATCAAGAGAGGGCGATTTCCGGGGAACGGTCCTCAACGAACATACGCCCACCTTCCACGCCCTGGTTCTCGAAATCCTCTGTCGTTATGGACTTGATAGCGACCGCCGGGTTCAGAAGGGCTTTCGGTGGGCGCTGGCCAACCGGCAAAAAGACGGCGGGTGGGCCCTGTTCAACCGCGGCCGGGCTTATGGAAACCCGGACAGCTCTCCAGAATTGGAAAAGCTTTCCAAAAGGCCACCCTACAAGCCTCCCAAAACGCAGGGCTTTTCTTACCATGTAACTGGAATGATGCTCCGGGCGTTAGCCGAATCCCAAACCTGGAGGTCGAGCAAGGAAGCGCTGCAGGCAGCGGAGCTTCTCATGTCAAGCTTTTTCCAGGACGAAGTCTGCGGCGACAAGACTTATCCGTCGGACTGGGAAACTATCTCCTATCCTTTCTGGAACATTGATATCCTGAGCAGCCTGGATGCCCTTTCGAGGATCGGCTTTGGTTTAGAAAAGGAGATGATTCAAAAAGGGGTCCACTGGTTGACGAGAAAACAGAATAGCCAGGGTTTTTGGGAATGCAGCCACAAGAAGGCAACCCTGGAAGACCATCTCTGGGTGACTCTGGCCGCCCTCAGAGTTCTCAAACGGTTTGGCCTCTTCAAGGCCTGAGCTTTTGATTACTCAATGGATGTATTCAACCAGCCGGACCTCGATTTCTTCGAGAGCGCGGAAAAGCCTTCCCTGTAGACCTCGAAACTCGATTTGGAGCGCCCCCTCCTCGTCAAAGTAGTTGGGTTGGAGGAGGAGAGAAGAAAACGAACTCGGGAAAAGAAAACAGCTCTTAATGTCCCGGATGAGTCTTCTCAGCCTCGTCAGGTCAACGAGGCCAGTGGCGAGGAGGAGACGGGATTCCTCATCATAATGGGAGAAAACACCCGCCCATTCGGGGTTTTGTCCTTCTTTGAGGACAGAAACCAGCTTTTTTAGAAGGAGTGATAGCTCCTCGACGCGCCACTTCTCAATGTTGGCCATGATTTTTTCATTATAATTAAGCTTGTTTAAATAGCAATCGTGGCCTTGGCTTGGAGAGAACAAAACCAGATGCTATAATTCCATTCGGTCATGCACTATTTTCTTAGCCTTGGCAGCAACCTGGGGAACCGACGAAAAAATTTAGCGCGGGCGCTTCGCGCTCTCGAAGAAGCGGGCGTTAACGTGGTGAGGGTTTCTTCGGTTTATAAAACAGAGCCCGTTGACGGGGCCGGGCCAAACTGGTTTTTCAACATCGCCGCTGAAATCCAAACTTGCCTCGCTCCAGAAGCTCTCTTGAGGTTGATTCAGGCTGTTGAGCAAAAATTGGGCCGCCCGGCAAACAAAAGAGGGGAACCGAGAGTAATCGATATCGATATTCTTCTGGCTGGGGATAGAATTATCCACTCGGAGCAGCTATCGATCCCCCATCCCCGGCTTGACAAAAGAAATTTTGTCCTGGTCCCGCTGGCTGAGATATCCGGAGAGACTGTCCACCCCGGACGGCAAAAGAAAATCAACGAGCTCAGGGGCATGTCGACCGACCGCGCTGCCGTCAAAAAATTGGCTCGACCTTTAGCCTGGAGGGATGTTCCCGCCTCAGAGCGTTAAAAGTTGTTTGGTTGAAGTTAGGAAAAAGGGCTCTGTCCTCTGGATTAAAAAGCGTCGCGGAAATGATGAACTTTGTATCCGCCTTTCTCATCTGTCTTTACTGAAAGGACATCAAAGCGGCAGGCAATCGAGCCGAGGTTTTTGAGTGCTAAATAGGCTTCAGCCAGACGACGCAACTGAGCTTGCTTGGTGGGGGTTACGGCTTCTTCCGGTGAGCCGAAGTCGCCGGAGTGGCGAGTTTTGACTTCGACAAAGACAAGGGTCTCCTTGTCGTAAGCGACGATATCAATTTCGCCCCGATGGAATCGGAAACCCCTCTCAACGATGCGAAACTTCTTTTTTTTGAGGTAACCAACAGCGGCCTCCTCTCCCGACCGCCCGAGAGCATGGCTGCGGCTCATGAGGAATTTTTCCCAGCCGAAACCTTTTTCCAGCGAACGCCCTCCCGGGTGTCCTCAAGGAGGATTCCCTGTTCAAGAAGGAACCGGCGAATCTCGTCTGCCCGCCGGTAGTCTTTTTCCTCCCGCGCCCTGTGCCGCTCGACGATTTTTTCGACAATCGTTTCCGGGAGAGGGATTTCTGGTGTCGAGAGAGCCTCTTTTTCGAAAGAGGCAAGGCGGGCCAGAATTTCCTTGCTGATGATTCCCCCCTCGGGTGGCGGCAATATGGCCAGAACCTGGTCTAAGGATTGGAGAAGGTCAAACACAGCCAGGGCATCGTTTTTTTTGAATTTATTTTCGGACATGAGGAGGTTCACTTTTTTAATGAGGTCAAAGAGAGCAGTCAAGCTGGATGAAATGTTCAAATCATCGCTCAATCCTTCGATAAAACGCTGCCTTGTTTGTTCAACCAGTTGGGATGCGGTCGGGGTATCTCCTTCTTCAAAGTTCCTTGTCCTGAGCTCATAAACAAAATCTTTAATCCTCTGGAGAGACCTCTCAGCTTGGCTCAGGGCTTCAAAGGTAAAGTTGAGCGTCTTTCGATAGTGGGTGGAAAGGAGAAGAAAACGGAGAGCTAAGGGGTCAACTTTCCTGGACAGGAGGTCCCGGAGGGTGTATTGATTTCCTTTGGATTTGGACATTTTTTCGCCGTCGACGAGCAAGTGGTGGCAGTGGAGCCAATAGCGCACAAATGGCTTCCCGGTAAGGGCCTCGGATTGGGCGATTTCGTTTTCATGATGGGGGAAAATGTTGTCGACCCCCCCGCAGTGGATGTCGAAGGTTTCTCCCAGATATTTGGAGCTCATGGCCGAACATTCGATGTGCCACCCCGGTCGTCCCGGGCCAATTTCTGTTTCCCAGTATGGCTCGCCTTCTTTTCTGGCTTTCCACAGCGCAAAGTCATGGATGCTCTCTTTTTCGTACTCGTCGGCGTCCACTCGCTGGCCAGGCTGGAGAGCGTCAAGATTAATTTTGGAGAGCTTTCCATAGCCCGGGAACTTGGCGATGCTGAAATAATAGCTCCCATCTCTTTCATAGGCAAAGCCTTTGGCAAGAAGGCCTTTGACCATGGCCACCATCTCCGGGATGTGCTCAGTTGCCCGGGGATAATGATTGGCCGGGGCAATCCGCAATTTCTGGATGTCGTCGAAAAAGGCGTCGATGTATTTCTTGGTAAAATCGCCGAGGCTCACTCCCAGGCCTTTTGCCCCGCGGATGGTCTTGTCGTCGACATCCGTGATGTTCATCACATGGATCACCCTGAACCCCATGAAGAGAAGGAATCGCTTGAGCAGGTCCTCAAAAACATAGGCTCGAAAATTCCCGATGTGGGCGTAATCGTAAACTGTTGGCCCGCACGTATAAAGCTTTACTTCTCCGGCGATGAGGGGCTTGAATTCCTCTTTCTGTCCGCTCAGGGTGTTAAAAAACTTGATCATCGGAAGATAATATAGAAGGAAGGTCGGGTAGAGTCAAACTCAAGACGGCCGGAGACCGCAATTGACCGGGCCCACCGTTTATGACATAATCATCGGGTCATTCCTCGGTATGAAATCAAGAACGCTCATCGGAATCCGGCGGGAGGATAAGAATCCTTGGGAGAGGCGAACTCCGCTCATCCCGGCTCATGCTGCTGAATTGATGCGGGAATACCCGATTGAAATCCGGGTTCAACCTTCTCCCATTCGTATCTTCCAGGACGAGGATTACCGGCGAGAAGGTGTCGTCGTCACCGAGGACCTTTCGACTTGCCCAATCATCCTGGCGGTAAAGGAGATACCCCTATCCTTCTTCCGGGAAAAAGGAATCTACCTTTTCTTCTCCCACACGATCAAAGGACAGCCCCACAACATGCCGATGCTCAAACGGATGATGGAGCTCGGCTGCACACTCATTGATTATGAACGGATTGTGGATGAACAGGGACGTCGTTTGGTCTTTTTTGGACGCCAGGCGGGACAAGCAGGGATGATTGACACCCTCTGGGCCCTTGGCCAACGCTTGCGAAAGGAAGGCATAGAAACGCCTTTTGCCTCTGTTCGCAAGACAATTGACTACGGGACTCTGGTTGAAGCCAGGGAATCGATTGAGAGGATTGGCTGGGTGATTTATGAGAAAGGTCTTGATGTTTCCCTGGTCCCGCTCGTTTTTGGCTTTATGGGCTACGGGCATGTTGCCCAGGGAGCCCAGGAAATTTTCGACCTCCTGCCTTTCGCCGAAATTGAACCCCAGTCTCTGGAGCAGATGTTCCGGAAAAAGGAGTTTGCTGCCAACCGCGTTTATAAGGTAGTTTTTAAGGAAGAGCACATGGTTGAGCCAGCCGAAGCGGGGAAGCCTTTTGACCTCCAGGATTATTATGCTCATCCGGAGAGCTACAAGCCAGTCCTTGAGACCTATGTTCCTTATCTCACTGTGCTGGTCAACGGAATCTACTGGTCGCCCCGCTATCCCCGGTTTATCACTAAGGCGTTCTTGAAGAGCCACCTCCAGTCTTCTGCGCATCGTCTCCGGGTCATTGGCGATATTTCCTGCGACGTCAATGGCGCCATTGAGTGCACGGTCAAATGCACCAATCCTGGCAGCCCTGTTTTTACCTATGACCCTGAAACGGAAATGGTTCGAGACGGGGTTGAGGCAAGGGGAGTCGTGGTCATGGCCGTTGACAACCTCCCGGCAGAGATTTCCCTTGAATCCTCTATTTTCTTCAGCCAGACGCTCAAACCCTTTCTTCCTGCTGTGGCCGCGGCCGATTTTGGGCGGGATTTCAGCCAGTGCCTGCTTCCTTTTTCGCTCAAGAAAGCGGTTATCCTTTTTCGGGGCGAGCTAACCCCCGAGTATACTTACCTTTCTCAATTTATTCCCAAATAAAGGAGTTATTCATGAAGAAAGTCCTCATCCTTGGCGCCGGCCTGGTGGCCAGGCCTCTGGTGCGATACCTTCTTGACCAGCCTGACCTTCTTGTCGAAGTGGCGAGTCGGACCGTCAGTAAGGCCGAAAAGCTCATCGAGGGACATCCGCGTGGTGTCGCCAAAGAGCTTAACCTGAAGAGTGAAGAAGCCCTCGAGCAAGAAATTGCCGGAACGGACGTCGTCATCAGCATGGTCCCCTATTCCTTTCATCCGCTGGTGGCCAGGTTCTCTATCGCCCACAAAAAACACATGGTGACGACCTCTTATGTCAGCGAGGCGATGAAAAAACTTGACCCAGAAGCCCGGAAGGCAGGAGTCCTCATTCTCAATGAGTTAGGCCTTGACCCTGGCATCGACCATATGGAAGCCATGAGGGTCATCAATCAAGTGAAGGACAAGGGCGGTCAAATCCAAAGCTTTGTCTCTTTTTGCGGCGGCCTTCCTGCCCCTGAGGCAAACACCAACCCTTTTGGATATAAGTTTTAGATCGGACCGGTTGGCGTCTTGCTGGCCGGAAAAAACTCGGCCCAGTATCTTTTAGACGGCCAGGAAGTCTTTATCCCCTCCGAGAAATTGTTCGAGAATTATCATTTTATCTCCATAGAGGGTTTGGGCGTTTTCGAGGCCTATCCTAACCGGAATTCGCTTCCCTATATCGAACTTTACGGAATCCCGGAGACAAAGACCATGCTCAGAGGGACACTCCGCAATGTGGGGTGGTGCGAAACTATCAAGAGAATGGTTCAGTTGGGATTGTTAAACGAGGAAGAGAGAGAGTGGACAGGGATGAGCTACCGTGATTTTTTGCGCTCCCTCATCGGCAGTCCTCCTGAAAAGAACCTCCGTCAGGCCGTTTGTGATTATCTGAGAATTGACCCGGGCTCAGCCATTATCCGACGCCTGGAATGGCTTGGTCTGCTGAGCGATGAGCCGTTGCCAGTCCAGAAGGGCTCGGCTCTGGACATCGTGGCCGCCCGGATGGTGGAAAAGCTCCAATACAGGGAAGGGGAGAGGGACATGATTGTCCTTCAGCATGAATTTATCGCCAGCTACCCAGATGGGAAAAGGGAGAGAATCATCTCTACCCTTGTCGATTTTGGCATTCCGGGCGGAGATTCATCGATGGCCAGGACCGTCGGTTTGCCGGCGGCAATCGGCACCAAGCTGATCCTGGAGGAAAAAATCAAGGAAAGGGGAGTTCACATCCCTGTGCTTCCGGAGATTTATATCCCGATTCTGGGCGAGCTCAAGGAGTTGGGCATCGCTTTTAAGGAAAAAATAGAAACGCTATAACCTGGGTCCATTGTATCGGCCCAGAAGGAGGCGGCAATGGTCAGAAAACCGGCGGTCGCGGGCTATTTTTACCCTGACAGGGCCTCCAAGCTCCGGGCAATGATTGAGAAAATGGTGGACCCGGAGGCGAGTAAGGTAAAAGCTATTGCTGTCGTCTCCCCTCATGCGGGGTATATCTACTCTGGACCGGTGGCAGGGGCGGTCTTCTCCTCGGTACTCCTGCCAGACCTTTTCGTTATCCTGGGTCCAAGCCATCGCGGCACCCGTTCGATTTTTGCCATTTCCAGTGCGGGAAGCTGGGCGACTCCCCTTGGTGATGTGCCGATTGATGAGGAGCTAGCCCGGGCGGTCATGCGCCATTCCTCCCTTATTGAGGAAGAACCAAGCGCCCATGCTCTCGAGCATTCTTTGGAGGTTCAGCTGCCTTTCATTCAGTACTTCAAAAAAGATTTTGCCATCGTGCCGGTCTGTGTCTCCTATCAGGCCGATTTTGAGAATTTAGAGGAGCTGGCCCGGGCAATCATCTCCGGCCTCAAGGAAACAGGTAAAGAGTCTCTTCTTGTGGCCAGCACGGACATGAGCCATTATGTCTCGCATGAGACAGCAAAGAAGAAGGATTTCCTGGCTATCGAAAGGATTGAGGCTCTGGATGCTCGGGGCCTCTATTCTGTCGTCAGGGAAGAGGATATCTCTATGTGCGGTTATCAACCGACCGTGGCAACCATTCTGGCAGCCAAAACCCTTGGGGCCAAGAAAGCCGAGCTTATCCGCTACCAGACTTCGGGGGAAACAACCGGAGACTATGAACAGGTGGTCGGCTACGCCGGCGTCCGCATCGTCTGATTATCATCTCAGGTTCCTATCTCCTTCCCCTGTCGGGGCCATCGACGGCGAACCCGCGGTCTGAATCGGCCATCACCTCAATTTTCTTGGCGGACATGCCTTTTCGAGGGGGGAGAAATTTCCCGTTGGCAATTCCGAGCCGCGCTTGTTCGTTGAAATTTTCCTCTGTTAATGCTATAAATTCTTAAGGGAACGATGAAGCAGATGCTCTATCTGAGAGAGAAAGACAAGGTGGTTCTGAATACTATTGTCGAGAACTATCTCAAATTGGGCAAACCAATCAGCAGTGGCTTTATTGTCCAGAAAAAGGTTCTTCCCGATTCACCGGCGACTATCCGCAACATCATGAGCAAACTGGAGGAAATGGGCTATCTTTCTCAACCCCACACCTCAGCAGGAAGAATGCCTACAGATAAAGGCTTACGATTTTATGTTAACAGCCTGCTCGACGAATGCCTATTTTCTGCCGACCAGTTGGCTTTCTCTCCCCCGGAATTGACCCTTGAAAAAGGGGATTTTTCTTCCCTTTTGATTTATGTTTCCAAGCTTTTAGCTGAGCACTCTGACAACCTTGGGTTTGTTATTTCCCCGAGTGTCTCCAAAATTAATTTTAATCATGTCCGCTTAATCAAGATTTCTGAAGAAAAGGTCATGATCATCCTGATCACCACTTTTAACCTCGTCCTGACAGAGATTGTCGATACCCAGCACTATTTCACCCAGCTCGAGCTGGACAAAGCTTCCCAGTACATCAATCAGCATTTCCGTGGGAAAAACCTGACCTTTGTCCGGGACTATCTGATTAAGGAGCTGCCTCGCTACAAGCTGAGCTATGAAAACGCCCTCAACAGGCTCATTTTCCTGTTAAAAGCTTATATCTCTCGCGAGGAGACAGAAAGCAAGATTGTCTTTGAGGGAGCCTCGAAGTTGATCGACAAGCCCGAGCTTTTCAGCATGGAAAAGCTGAAATCCCTTTTCCAGAATTTTGAGGAGAAGATCAAGCTGGCTAAGCTTCTCTCGGACGTTATCAGCCTTGAACGGGTCAAGGTCTTGATTGGCTCAGAATCCAACATCCCTGATATTGCCGACTGTGCCCTTGTCCTTTCGCATTATGGCTACAACAACCAGGTCCTAGGGACCCTGGGCATCATCGGACCAAAAAGAATTCCTTACCGGAAGATTATCCCCCTGGTCGACCGGGTTGCCCAAAAGCTCAGCCAGACGATCAGTCGAGATCTTTGATAAGAGAGGCAAAAATGAGCGACAACGAGACGGAAGAGAAAAAGAAATCGGCCGACCAAGAAGCCCACGGAGAGGAAGAAAAACCAGAGGCAGGGGAAGGCCAGGCTACTCCCGAATCTGCCGAAGAAGTGGAATTTATTTCTGTGCAAAAAGAGGAGGAGGTCCAATCTCCTGGCCTCAAGTTGAAAACAGCGGAAACCCAGGCCGAAGAGACAAAAGGTCTTAAGTCCAAGCTTAAAAAGAAAGAAGCTGAAATTAGAACCTTGAAGAAGGAAATTGAACAGCTCAAAGATAAGTATCTTAGAGCCCTGGCCGAGATGGACAACCTGCGCAAACGGCAGGAAAGGGAAAAGGTCGAGTTCCGCAACTACGCTCTCTCGGAATTCCTCAAGGAGTTTCTCGTCATCCTCGACAATTTCGAACGGGCGCTCCGTTGCTGCGACCAAACCGATGGCAAGACGTTCCGAGAAGGAGTGGAAATGATTTATCGCCTGACACTCGACCTGCTCATGAAAAAAGGGGTTGTGCCCATTGAAGTCAAGGACAAACGATTTGACCCAGCGCGCCATCAGGCCGTCCTGACGGAGGAATCTGAGGATATTGAGGAACCGCAGGTGGCTGAGGAGCTCCAGCGCGGCTACCTCCACCACGAAAGGCTACTCCGGCCGACCATGGTCAAGGTGCTCATTCCCAAGAAGAAGGTGGAGTCATGAGCCAGGTCATCGGGATTGACTTGGGAACAACCTATTCCTGTTTAGCATATCTTGAGGGAGAAAGGCCAAGGGTCATTCCAAACCTCGAGGGCCATAACACAACCCCCTCAGTGGTGAGTTTTGCGTCGACGGGCGAGAGGCTGGTCGGCAACTTGGCCCTTCGCCAGGCCATTACTAACCCGGAAAAAACAGTCTATGCCATTAAAAGGCTGATTGGGAGAAAATTCAATTCTCCTGAAGTTATGGAAGCGCGTCAGAGAGTGCCCTACCAGTTAGCCGAAGCTTCCAATGGCGACGTTAGGGTCGTAGTAGATTCCCAGGAAATCAGTCCCCAGGAAATATCGGCCATGATTCTGTCCTATCTCAAGACTTGCGCTGAATCATTTCTCGGCGAGCCGGTGCGAGAGGCGGTCATCACCGTCCCCGCTCATTTCGACGACCCCCAGCGTCAGGCGACCAAGGATGCGGCCAAGATTGCCGGACTGGAAGTGCTCCGGGTGATCAACGAGCCAACTGCAGCCAGCCTGGCCTACGGGCTGGAGGCCAGAAAAAACGCCAAAGTCGCTGTTTTTGACCTCGGCGGGGGAACTTTTGACATCACCATCCTGGAGATCCAGGATACCGTCTTCCAGGTGCTGGCGACGTGTGGGGATTCCTACTTAGGCGGTGAGGACTTCGATAACAGGATTGTCGACTGGCTCATCGAGGATTTCAAGAGAGAACACCAGGTGGACCTCTACCAGGATAAGTTTGCCCTCCAGAGAATTAAAGAGGCGGCTGAAAAAGCCAAACGAGAGCTGTCCTTTGTCTATGAAAGCGAGATTAACCTTCCCTTCATCTGCTTAACCTCTGCTGGTTCCAAGCACATCACTAAGAAATTGACACGCCGGACGCTCGAGCAACTGACGGCAGACCTGGTTCAAAAAACAATTCCGTTAGTCGAGAGAGCTCTGGCCGATTGCCGTTTAAAGCCGGAGCAGGTCGAAGAGGTCATCCTGGTCGGAGGACAGACCCGGATGCCTCTCGTCCGGAAGACAATCGAGAATTTTTTCAAGAAGCCACCCCGCGAGGATATTAATCCCGATGAAATTGTCGCCATGGGAGCAGCAATCCAGTCGGGTATCCTGAGTAAAAAAGGCAAAGCTGACCTCGTCGTTCTCCTCGACGTGACCTCCCATTCCCTTGGGATTGAGACAGAAAATGACACTTATCAGCAGATCATCGAGCGGAATGCAACGATCCCTACCCGGAAGACGATGCCTTTTACCACTGTTGAGGACAACCAGAGAAAAGTGACAATCCATGTCCTCCAGGGAGAAAACCCGCAAGCTTCTAAAAACAGGTCACTGGCGCGTTTTGACCTGGTTGGCCTGACGCCCGCGCCCGCCGGCGTTCCTCAAATCGATGTTACTTTTGAAATTGATGCCAACGGCATATTGACAGTTTCGGCCCGTGACGTCTTAACGGGGCTGAACCAGGAAATTCAGATCCGTCCTTCCTCTGGCCTGACGGCTGGAGAAATCCACGCCATCATCCAGAGGAATCAAGCTTTGCTTGAAAATCGCTGATGTTTGGGAAAAATGGCCACGAGAGACTATTATGAGATTTTAGGGGTACCCCGGAATGCTTCCCCCGAGGAAATCAAGCGGGCATATCGTCAATTAGCCCTCAAATATCACCCGGACAGGAATCCGGGCAATAAGGAAGCGGAAGAAAAATTCAAGGAAGCCGCGGAGGCTTATAGTGTCCTGGCTGACCCCGAAAAACGTTCGACCTATGACCGTTTTGGGATGGAAGGCCTTCGAGGTGGAGGCTTCACAGGGTTTCCAGGCTTTGATTCTTCCATTTTTGAGGAATTCGAGGATATCCTGGGCAGTTTTTTTGGGTTTGGTGATTTTTTCGGCACCCGGACCAGGCGGCGGAAGCCAGGTCCACAACGAGGCCGGGACCTCCTCCTCGAGCTTGAGGTCACCTTAGAGGAGGCAGTGAGAGGAGTCGAGAAGGAAATTGTCCTCAATCGGGCCGAACCCTGTTCCTTTTGCCAGGGGTCCGGTCTTGAACCCGGGACCCGAAAAACCTCGTGTCCAACCTGTCAGGGAAGAGGACAGCTTCGCTACCAGCAGGGTTTTTTTACCGTCTCAAGGACATGTTCACACTGCCATGGCCAGGGAGAGGTCATCTCAACTCCCTGCCGAGAATGTCGTGGCTCAGGCACAATCAAGCAGAAAAAAAGCTTAAAACTCCGGATTCCGGCTGGTGTCGACAGCGGAACAAGGTTGAGAGTTGAAGGAGAAGGAGAACCAGGCGACCCGGGCGCACCCAGGGGTGACCTCTACGTGGCTATCCAGGTTGCTAAACATCCCTTTTATGAGCGCGAGAACAACGACCTTTACTGTGAAGTCCCCGTCTCATTCTCGCAAGCCGCTCTTGGCGCGGCCATAGAAATTCCGAGCCTTGATGGCCAGGTGGAGTCAATCAAGATTCCCGCCGGTATCCAATCCGGGGAGGTTCTGAAGATAAAGGGCAAGGGAATCAAAGGGCTTCATTCCTATCGCCGGGGGGACCTTTTTGTCAGGGTGGTAGTCAGGACGCCGCAAAACCTAAGCCGGGAAGAGAAAGAGCTTCTCCGTCAGCTGGCTGAGCTTCGGGGCGAGAGGTTGGATAAGCCGGATAAGAGCCTGGTCGAGAAAATAAAGAACATCTCTCATTAGAGAAGCGAGTGACATCGACGCATTTTCTGGTCAAGGCTGCAAATTTGCGCTTCCCCTATGCCTTTCTTGAAGAAGACCAGCACCATCATCTGAGTCGGGTGTTGAGGGCGAAGCCAGGTAAAATGGTCTGGCTCGTTGATGAAAACGGAGTTCGATACAAAGCCAGGGTTGAAGAGGTCAAGCAAGGGATGACAAAGCTTATTATCCTCGAAAGACAGGAAGCAGAGAAACGGAAAATCCAGCTTTCTTTAGCTCAGGCCGTTCTGAAATCGAAAAACATGGATTGGCTTATCCAGAAATCTACTGAGCTTGGTGTTAGCTCAATCATTCCTATCTTGGCTGCGAGGTCAGTGGTCAAGGTTAAAGACCATGAAAATAAGGTGGCCCGTTGGCAGAGAATCGCCGGTGAAGCAGCAAAACAGAGCCGACGCTTCAATGTTCCCTTAATCCTCCGGCCTCACCCTTTCGGTTCTTATGTTGAAGGTTTGATGGCCGAAAAAAAATTCATCTTTCTGGAAAAGGGAGGTCGGTTGTTGAGAGAAATTCTCGAAGAGGGAGTCCCCTCGTCTGGACGGGCGACTCTTCCCAGTGTTATTATCTTGGTTGGTCCGGAGGGCGGCTGGACTTCTGAGGAGGAAAGCCTGGCTGTGGGTCGTGGTTTTGAACCGGTCAGCCTGGGTCAGCAAATCCTGAGGTCGGAAACCGCCGCCCTTGCTGCGGTGAGCCTTGTATCTCATTTCTGGAACACCTGAGATGTTTCTCCAGGGGCAAAAGGTTGGCAAGTATGAGATCATTCGCAGCCTCGGGAGTGGTGGTTTTGGCTCAGTTTATTTGGCCCGGGATACCTGGCTGGACATCAAGGTGGCGATCAAAGTTCCCCATAAACAGTCGGCTGAACTCTATAAACTCCTCAAAGAGCCCCGCCTTCAGGCAGCCCTCAACCATCCTAATATTGTTCGAATGATTGCCGCTGAAAAAGAGAACCGGACTTTCTTTATGGTCATGGAATATGTCAAAGGCAAGACCCTCGAAAAAATCCTGGAAAAAGAGAAGGTGCTCGATTGTGAAAGAGCGGTCGACTACATCAAGCAAATTGCCCAGGGGGTTGACCATGCCCACAGGAACAAGATTATCCACCGGGACCTGCGACCTTCCAATATCCTCATCTCCGAGGATGGAACCGCCAAGATCACGGATTTTGGAACTTCTGCTTGGCTCAGCAATGTTCCGTATGCTTCGACACGGATAGGAAGTCCTCCCTACATGGCACCGGAGCAATTCCTCGGCAAAGCCAGTTATCAGTCTGATATCTATTCGATTGGGTGCATTTTCTATGAAATGGTGATTGGGCGCCCCCCAATATTCGACCCCGACCCTTTCAAAATTCTTGAAAAAGCGCAGCAGGGAAGGATTACCCCGCCGCGGTTACGAGACGCCCGAATTTCCCGCCAGGTCGATGAAATTATCATGAAATGTCTGGCTTCCAAGGCGGAAGACCGCTACCAGAGACCGGCGGAAATCATCCGGGCACTTTCTGCGCTCAAGGGCAAGCAGGAGCACAAGCCAGAAATTGAGGATATCCTCAGCCGGATCCGAGCCCGCGACCAGGTTCGAACAGAGCTTTGCTGGAACTGTCGCCGGACCTTACCCCCAAAGACCCGCCAGTGCCCTTATTGCGGTGAAATGATTTAGGCTTGGCATTGGCTCTTTAGAAACGGTGTCCAGAGATTCCTGCTCCAGGACCGGGGAAGTTGACTTGGTCAGTGGATTTGGTTAACATGAAAAAGGTGCTATCTTCCCTGAACGATTATTTTATTATCCTTCAAAAAAGAGGAATCATCCATGAGCCCTTTTAACGAGAACGGAAAAGTCTGGATGAATGGCCAGCTTGTACCCTGGAAGGATGCAAAAATCCATATTGCCTCCCATGTGATTCATTATGGGAGCTCCTTGTTCGAGGGGTTCCGGGCGTATGAAACGCCGAAAGGGACGGCCGTCTTTCGCCTCGACGCCCATGTCCGGCGTCTTTTCAACTCTTGCAAAATGTACCGCTTTGAGGTTCCCTATACCGAGGAAGAGTTCAAACAAGCAATCATCGAGACTATCAAGGCCAATGGCCTTAGGTCCTGCTATATCCGCCCGATTATTTACCGTGGCTATCACTCGCTGGGTGTTGACCCTTTTCCCAATCCTGTCGATTGTGCTATTTTAGTCTGGAACTGGGGGAAGTACCTCGGCGAAGAGGCCCTGGAGAAAGGGGTGGATGTCTGTGTTTCCTCTTGGTGGCGCATGGCTCCCAACACCTTTCCTGCTCTGGCCAAGTCAGGCGCCAATTACATGAATTCTCAACTGATCAAAATGGAAGCGCTCCTGGACGGGTATAGCGAAGGGATTGCCCTCAACATTCGCGGTCATATCAGCGAAGGAAGCGGGGAGAATATCTTTCTCGTCTTCAATGGTTCGGTCTATACCCCGCCCTTATCGTCTTCTGTTTTGCCAGGGATTACTCGAGATTCTGTGATTACCCTCCTTGCCGAGCTGGGGATTCGGTTGGTTGAGGAGACGATTCCCCGGGAGATGCTCTATATTGCCGATGAGGTCTTTTTCACTGGTTCAGCTGCCGAAATCACGCCCATCCGATCGGTCGACAAGATTGTCATCGGCAACGGTTCGCGCGGTCCTGTGGTCAAGAGGCTGCAGGAAGCATTTTTTTCCTATGTCAACGGTGAAAGACCGGACACCTACGGCTGGCTTACTTATATTTAAGTGAGGTGGAGCATGGAAATCGATGAACTCTTGAAAGTGGCCATCGAAAGGGATGCCTCTGACCTTCATCTTAAGGCCGGAAATCATCCCATTATCCGGGTTCACGGGACGTTGGTCCCGTTGACAGGGTTCCCGCGGCTGACATCGAAGGATACTCAGGAGCTGGGAGACCAATTGATGACCGATTACCAGAAAATGAGGCTCAAGGAAGACCTTGACCTTGACCTGGCTTACAGCCTGCCGGGCTTTGGCCGATTCCGGGGAAGCATCTTTTATCAACGGGGTTCATTGGCCATTGCCCTCCGGATCATTCCCCTCGAGGTGAAGACCATCCGCCAGCTTCTTTTGCCCGAAGTGCTCGAAAAGATTGCCCTTCTCCAACGCGGCTTGGTGCTTGTCACCGGAACCACCGGAAGCGGTAAGACGACAACGCTTGCGGCGATGATTGATTATATCAACACCCACCGCCGGGAGAATATCATCACCATCGAAGACCCGATTGAATATCTCCACAAGGACAAAAAGAGCACAATCAGCCAGCGCGAAGTGGGGATGGACGTGGCCAGCTTTTCTCGAGGCTTAAGAGCAACGCTGCGAGAGGACCCGGACGTTATCCTGGTTGGTGAAATGAGAGATTTGGACACCATTGAAACGGCCATCCTGGCTGCGGAGACCGGTCACCTTGTCTTTAGCACCCTTCATACCTTGGATGCTCCGGAAAGCGTTAACCGTATCGTCTCCGTTTTTGCTCCACACCACCAGCGAGCAGTCCGGCTCCAGCTGGGAGCTATCCTCAAGGCTGTGATCTCCCAGCGCTTGATTCCGCGCATGGACGGGCAGGGCCGGGTTCCGGCCGTCGAAGTCATGGTGAGCACGCCTTACATTCAGGAATGCATCGTCGATAAGGAAAAAACGGGCCTCATCCGGGACGCCATCGCTGCTGGGGTCTCGCAGTATGGGATGCAGACTTTCGACCAGTCAATTTTCCAGCTCTACCGAGATGGCTACATCTCTTTCGAACAGGGTCTCCGCTACAGCTCTAATCCGGATAATTTCAAGCTCCGGGTTATGGGGATTCAATCCACCCTGGACATTGCCTTGGAAGAGATGGAACAACAGATGAGCAGAATAGAAAGAGAAGAGGAAGAGAAACCCGAAGAAGAATCATGAAGGCCCACGAAATCCGGGAAGCCTTTCTCGGCTTCTTTGCCAAAAAAAAGCACAAAATCGTTCCCAGCTCCTCTCTTCTCCCCAAGGACGACCCGACAATTCTGTTCACCAACGCCGGCATGAATCAATTCAAGAATGTCTTCCTCGGTCTGGAAAAAAGAAGCTATAAGAGAGCTGCCTCAGTCCAAAAATGTATGCGCGTTTCCGGGAAACACAATGACCTGGAGCAAGTCGGGCAAACAAACAAACACCATACTTTCTTTGAGATGCTGGGGAACTTTTCTTTCGGCGATTATTTTAAAGAGAAGGCTATCGAATTTGCCTGGGAACTTGTCACCCAGGTATTCCGGCTTAAAGAAGAGCGTCTCTACGCCACCATTTTTGAGGAGGATGAAGAAGCCTTCCGCATCTGGAATGAGAAAATCGGCCTGCCGGCTGGAAAAATTTTCCGTTTCGGGAAAAAAGACAATTTCTGGGCAATGGGGGAGACAGGTCCCTGCGGTCCCTGTTCTGAAATCCATTATGATATCGACCCCGCCTATGAAGAAGGCGAGGTCCGGGACCTGATTGAAAACGGGAGCGACCGCTTCGTGGAGCTATGGAACCTCGTTTTCATGCAATATTTTCAGGACGAGCAGGGCATCTTGCATCCTTTACCCGCCCCTTCCATCGACACAGGAATGGGTTTGGAGAGGACAGCGGCTGCCCTTCAGAAGAAAACGAGCAATTTTGACACCGACCTTTTCCGGCCGTTGATTCAAACTATCTGTGAGTTGACCCAGCGAGAGTATCCTTCCTTTGATAAGGGGGATGTATCAGTGAGAATAATTGCTGACCATATCCGGGCCATCACTTTTCTCGTCGGAGACGGAATCATGCCCGCCAACGAGGGGCGTGGCTATGTATTGCGCCGACTCATCCGGCGGGCTTTTCGCCACGGCAACTATCTTGGTCTGGAAAAGCCTTTTCTCCATCAGCTGATCGGCCGGGTGGCGGATATCATGAGAGATGCCTATCCCGAGTTGACGTCTTCTGTCGCCTTCATCTCTCGTGTTTGTCTGGCAGAAGAAGAGCGTTTCTCCCTCACCCTTGCTTCCGGGCTTCGCTATTTCCATCAGTTCGCTGAAGAAGCCCGGAGCTCGGGCCGGAATATCTTGAAGGGGGCCGAGCTTTTCAAGCTTTATGATACCTTCGGTTTTCCTCTGGACCTTTCCCGTGAGCTCGCCCAGGAATCCGGGCTGGAAGTGGATGAGGAAGGCTTCCAGGCTGAGCTGACTGAGCAAAAAGAGAGGGCTCGCTCTGCCTGGAAGGGAGATACGGAATTTGAAGAGAGGAAAACCTACGAAAAGCTGAAGGAGATGAAAACTGTCTACCGGGGATATGAGACTGACCGCGTTACTGAAGCTCGAGTGGTTGCTCTCCTCAGGGATGGGAAAGAGGTGAATAGCCTGAAAGAAGGGGAGAGGGGTCAGGTCATCCTCGATGTAACTCCATTCTACGCTGAGGCAGGTGGTCAAGTCGGCGATACTGGTGAGCTTCATCATGGCCGCTTCACTGGCCGGGTTGAGGGTGCTTTTTACCCCATCCCGGAAATCATTGCTCTCGAGGTTGAGGCAATTTCGGGCGAGCTGCGCGTCGGGGACGAGGTAGAAGCCACGGTAGATTCCCTCCGTCGCCGGGCAATCAGCAGCAACCATACGGCCACCCATCTCCTCCATACTGCCCTTCGTCTGGTGCTTGGGGAGCATGTCAAACAGGCTGGCTCGCTTGTTTCAGCCGAGCGATTGCGGTTCGATTTCACCCATTTTTCTCCTCTTTCCAGGGAGGAAATCGAACAGGTGGAAGTCCTGGTTAACCAGAAGATCCAGGAGAATTTGCCCGTCCGGACGAGGATCACCACCCTCGAAGAGGGTTTGAAGGAAGGGGCAATGGCCATTTTCGAAGAGAAATACGGAGAGAAAGTTCGGCTGGTGGAAGTAAAGAACTTCAGCAAGGAGCTTTGCGGCGGCGTCCATGTCCATGCTACTGGAGAGATTGGCTTTTTCAAGATTGTCAGTGAATCGAGCATCGCGGCCGGCATGCGCCGCATTGAGGCTCTAACGGGTAAAGAGGCTGTCCGTCACACCCAGCAATCTGAAAAATTACTGACCGAAATTGAGACGGCTCTGGCCAGTTCGCGTCAGGATATCCTTCGTCAGTTGGACAAACTGAGGACCCAGCTTGAAGCAACCGAGAGGGAAAACAGGGCCCTGCGCCAAAAACTGGCCCAGTTCAAAGTCCAGGCGAGCGAACCCACTGTCCGAAATATCAAGGGGGTCAATGTCCTGGCCCAGAGGCTGGAAGGCGCGAGCGTTGATGAGCTTCGCCAGATGGTGGACTCCCTCAAACAGAAGATTGGTTCAGGGGTAGTCGTCCTCGGGGCGGCTTCAAACGGGAAGGCGCTCCTTGTTGTCGGTGTAACCAAGGACCTTACTCATCGCCTCAAGGCCGATGAACTGGTAAGGGATATCGCTCCGCTCATCGGAGGTGGTGGCGGCGGTCGGGCCGATTTTGCCCAAGCGGGCGGGAAAAACCCTGACCAGCTGGACCTTGCCTTGGAGAAAAGCTACGCTTGGGTAGAAAAGAGGGTTTGATGAAAATCACCCCTAAGGGGGATTGTCAGAAAACCTTTTTTGGGTAGAATCAAAAAAGGGCTGGAAATAAACATGAAGATGAGAGCCGGGATAAGGGCGGTTAAGTTGATCACGGCCGCTTTTTTCAGCCTGGGAATCATCCTCACCTTTCTTCTCCCGGCGAAGGCAGAAACGAATGAGGAATTCCGTAACCAGGTTGATAATCTGGTCAAACTCTATTCTCGGCGATACAACGTCCCCGCCGACCTTATCCACGCCATCATCAAGGCTGAGTCGAATTATAATCGCTGGGCAGTCTCACCCAAAGGAGCGGCCGGCTTGATGCAGCTCATGCCTGAAACCGCCGCCCAGTATGGAGTGACCGACCGATTTGACCCTGAAGAAAATATTAGCGGCGGCGTAAGATATCTCAAAGACCTATGCCGTCTCTATAACCATAACACCAAGCTTGTCCTGGCTGCTTACAATGCTGGCCAGGAAGCCCTGAAGAAGTTCAAAGGAATTCCCCCCTATCCCGAGACAAGGGAATACATCAGTCGGGTAATGGCTTCTTACCCCAATGCGTTCATTACCGGAAGTCCACCTATTCGAAAATTTATCGGCGCGTCCGGGCAGCTTGTCCTTACCAATGACCCCTATTATCATCTGAACAACCAGAGAAATCGGGACTGAGAAAGATTTTTTCTCAGGGCGAATTGTCTGTTAAATATACCCTTTGATGGGAAAAAAGCGGGGGAGAATCTCAAACGAAGCTGGAAGTGTGCCCGGCAACTCGCCATCCAGCTCAAGCAAGACATCAGCTCCCGCCACGCCCATAGCTTCTATCTTTGCTGCCCGCCAGAGAGAGATTTTTGGATGGGCAAGGTGGGTGCCGAAAAAGACCTTCCAACCATGACGCAAAAATTCAGCGAATTTCATTCCCTTGACCAGGACGAAGTCGAACAGACCGTCGTCCAGCCTGGCCGAAGGCGCGATTTTCATGCCTTTTCCCAGGATGCGGCCGTTAGCTACCGCTCCGACCAGATACTCTTCCTCTGGCAGGTGGTTCCCGTCAACCAGAATTTTCATTCGTTTACTTTTGAACCTGGACATAACTGAGAGCAGACAACGAAGGTAAGAGGAAGATTGTTTGTTCAATCTTCTCTGGTTGACCTCTTTGACAACCTGGGCGCCGACGCCAAAATCGGCCACGTTGAGAAAATAGCGCTCTTCTTGTTTTCCGTCTGGATTGCGGAAAACCACCCGCCCGATATCCATTCTTGCTGAAGGCGCCCGCGTTATTGCTTCCAGTGCATCCCGTGTCCCGGGCGGAATTCCCAGGCTGCGACAGAGGTCACATCCAGTGCCAGAGGGAATGATGCCGAGAGAGGAGCTGGGG
>FWPV01003830.1_pt1 | contig 33278 bp, 38 predicted proteins | sample 2228371 | NCBI WGS metagenome assembly FWPV01 (sample SAMEA103939776, study PRJEB20133) | metagenome
AGAAACACGACGCCAACTTCCTCGCCCTCGTCAAACTCGCCGCAACACGCATCTGGCTGCGCGTTTATGAGTCGGTGTCCTAGGGTTGATCGCTCACGGAGGGGCAACATGACCGACGATTCGCCGAAGACGATTGTCCTCACCGGCGCGAGCCGCGGCATCGGCCACGCGACCGTCAAGAAATTCTCGGCCGAAGGCTGGCGCGTCCTGACCTGTTCGCGCCATCCCTTCGACCCCCGCTGCCCCTGGCCGGGGGGCGAGGACAACCACATCCAGATCGACCTGGCCGACCCCGAACGCACCATTGCCGCGATCGAGGTGATCCGCGAAAAGCTGGGCGGACGGCTGGACGCCCTGGTGAACAACGCCGGCATCTCGCCGAAGGGGTCTTCGGGGGAACGGTTGGACACGATGTCGACCGACCTGCGCACATGGGGCAAGGTCTTTCACGTGAACTTCTTCGCCCCCGTCGTGCTGGCCCGCGGGCTCAAGGACGAACTGGCTGCGGCCAAGGGGGCCGTCGTGAATGTCACGTCGATCGCCGGCAGCCGGGTGCATCCCTTCGCGGGGGCGGCCTATGCCACATCCAAGGCCGCGCTTGCCGCCCTGACGCGCGAGATGGCACATGACTTCGGCCCTCTGGGCGTTCGCGTCAACGCCATCGCCCCGGGCGAGGTCGAGACCTCGATCCTGTCGCCGGGCACCGAGAAAATCGTGGAAGGCCTGCCGCTCAGGCGCCTGGGTCAGCCGTCCGAAGTGGCGGAGGTGATCTGGTTCCTGTGTTCCCCGCAGTCGAGCTACGTCACCGGGACCGAGATCGAAGTGAACGCCGGCCAGCACGTCTGAGCGCCGGTCACTCCAGCGTCGCGATGATCGTGCGCAGCGTCTCGATCCCGTCACCCTTTTCGGACGAGGTCAGCACGATTTCCGGGAAGGCGGCAGGGTGCTTGGCCAGCGCGGCGCGGACCTGGGACAGAACCTTGTCGCGGTCGGCGGCCTTGACCTTGTCGGCCTTCGTCATCACCACCTGGAAGGTCACGGCGGACTTGTCGAGAAGGGTCAGGATCTCTTCGTCCACCTTCTTGATGCCGTGCCGGGTATCGATCAGCACGAAGGCCCGCCGAAGCGTGACCCGACCCGACAGATAAGCCTTGAGCAAGGCCTGCCACTTCGCCACGACCGCCACGGGCGCTTCGGCGAAGCCGTAGCCGGGCAGGTCCACGAGGTAGCGGTCCTCGCCCAGCGTGAAATAGTTGATCTCCTGCGTGCGGCCGGGCGTGTTCGACGCGCGCGCCAGGTTCCTTCGTCCGGTCAGCGCGTTGATCAGCGACGATTTCCCGACGTTGGATCGCCCTGCGAAGCACACTTCGATGCGGTCGGCGGGCGGCAACCCGTCCATCGCGACGACGCCCTTCAGGAACTCCGCCCCGCCTGCGAACAGAAGTCGGCCGGCCTCGCGCGCGGCGTCGTCGGGCTCCGGGGCGAGGGGAAACGGCAGGGTCATGACAGCTCCACGGGGTCGCCCAGCCGGACATGCCCCCCTTCGACGACGGTGGCGAACACGCCGAAGTCCTGGTGGCCATAGCCGGCCTCGAGCGCGCCGAGCGTGTCGGCGTCGACGCGGCCGGTGTCGGGGTTGGCCATCGTCGCACGGCAGCGGGCGATACGCTCGTCCACGCGCAGCACGGCCGTGCCAATCCGGATATGGCGCCCGATCAGGTCGAATTCCTCCCACGGGGCGAGGCCCTCGATCCAGAGGTTGCCGCGCCAGCGGTGGATCGACAGGTCGCGCCCAAGCCGTTGTCCCAACGCGCGGTTCGAGCTCAGGTTCAGCACCGACACCAGCGGATCAGGCTGGTCCGTCATCGCCTGGCCGGGAACGCGGATCACCTTGGCCGCCTCCGGGCGGTTCTCGGGCCAGAGCGGGCGAAGCCACTCGACCAGCCGTGCGGCATCCCGGGGGTCGTCGGGGGCGACCGTCAGGTCCTCGGCCGCGGGGTGGGAGAGGGTGACACGCCGCGCAGCCTCGTCGGTCACGGCGCGCACCGCCATCAGGTCCGGGCTGGCCCAGCCGCGCACGAAGTTCAACTTGGGCGCCCAGGCCGGCGCGTCGTCGTCGAGCCGCGCCGCTGCATGAGCGACTGCCCATTCGCGGTCGAAGGGCAGGGTCCGGTTCGGCGCAAGGTCCGCCTGCCCCAACTCCTCCCAGCCGACCGACTTGATCGGGTGGCGGACGATGTGGGCAAGAGCGGGCGTCACTTGCCGCCCGGCTTCTTCGGCGGCGCAGCTTCGGGCTTCTTGCGCGAGAAGCTGGACCTGATGTTGCCGAACAGGTTCGGCCTTTGGCCGTGGCTCCACATGATCAAGTATTGCTGAACGAAGGTGATGATGTTGTTCGCAATCCAGTAGATGATCAGGCCCGACGCGAACGACCCCAGCATGAACATGAAGATCCAGGGCATCCATGCGAAGATCGCGGCCTGCGTCGGGTCGGTGGGCGCCGGGTTCAGCTTCTGCTGCAGCCACATCGAGATGCCCAACAGAAGTGGCAGGATGCCGATGAAGATCAGGTGCAGGATCGACCCCACTTCCGGCGCGGCCCACGGCAGAAGGCCGAACAGGTTGTAGAGCGAGCTGGGGTCGGGTGCCGAAAGGTCGCGGATCCAGCCGAAGAAGGGCGCGTGGCGAAGCTCGATCGTGACGAAGATCACCTTGTAGAGGGAGAAGAAGATCGGGATCTGCAGAAGGATCGGCAGGCAGCCCGCGGCGGGGTTCACCTTTTCCCTCTTGTAGAGCTCCATCATCTCTTTCTGCATGCGCTGGCTGTCGCCGCCCGTGCGCTCCTTGATCTTCTCCATCTCGGGCTGGAGTTCCTTCATCCGCGCCATCGAGATGTAGGACTTGCGCGCCAGCGGGAACAGAAGCGCCTTCAGAAGGATCGTCAGGCCGATGATCGCCAGGCCCATGTTGCCGATCATGGCGTTCAGCCAGTGCAGGACGGCGAAGATCGGCTTGGTCAGGAAGAAGAACCACCCCCAGTCGATGGCGTCGATGAAGCGGTCGATGCCCACGTCATTCTGATAGTGCCGGATGGTTTCCCATTCCTTGGCGCCCGCGAACAGCGCCATTTCGGAGCTCGCCGTCTGGCCGGGTTCCACCGTGATCGCGGGGAACCTCGCTTCGGTCTGGAAGATGTCGGCAGAGGCCACGTATTTGGAAACCGCCGTGAATGCGCTGCCCGGTGCGGGGATGAGGGTAGTCATCCAGTAGTGATCCGTGAAGCCGATCCAGCCGTTCTGGTTGACTTCCGCCACCTCGGCCCGCGCGGCCTCGCGCTCGACGAAGTCCATCTCGGGCATGTCGTCGTAGTCGATCTCGGTCAGCGTGCCGTCGGCCATCTGCACGACGCCCTCGTGCAGGATGAAGAAGTTCATCTGCTGCGGCAGCCCGTGGCGCGCGACGATGCCATATGGCGCCAGGCGCACGGCTGCGCCCGACGTGTTCTCGACCGTCTGGGTGACCGAGAACAGGAAATCCTCGTCGACCGACATCGTGCGGCGGAACACGAGGCCCTTGCCGTTGTCCCAGCGCAGGACGATCGGAGTCTCGGGCGTCAGGCGCTCGCCCTGCTCCAATGTCCATTCGGTGTTCGCGCCGGGCACGTCTTCGAAGGTGAGGTCGCCACCCGGCACCCAGCCGTAGAGAGCATACTGCGCACCCGGAGTACCGACCGGCGACAGCACAGTGACGTTTTCTGCCCCCGGCTCCAGCGAAACGCGGTAGTCCTTCAGTGACAGGTCGTCGATGCGCCCGCCCACCAGCGAGATGCTGCCCTCCAGGCGCGGCGTGTCGATCGGCAGGCGAGCGGTCGTCGCCATCGCTTCGGCCCGAAGCTGTTCCGGTGTCGCGGGTGTCTCCACCGCGCCGCCGGCGACGGGCGGGGCAGCGGCGGTTTCGGCCTCGGTCGCTTGCTGCGACACGGCCGTCTCGGGGGCCGGCGCCGGTTCGGGGGGCGGGAACAGGACATACCACGCCACGATCACGAGAAAGCTGAGCGCGGTTGCAAGAAGAAGGTTCTTGTTCTGATCGTCCATGTCGGCTGGGCCTTGGCGGTGTCCGGAAAACTTGGAGGGTTCAACATTCCGGGGCCAGAAAGGTCAAGGGGATTCACAGCCGCAGCGCAGCGTCCAGGAGGCCGGAGGGCGCCGTGACGGGTTGGACTGCGGTTGTCGCGAAGGTCTTGACGCCTTCAGCCGAGCCGGCGGCTTCCGTCCGTGCCGGACTGCTGGGCGAGGACGAGCCATTCCGTCATCGACTCCATCGGCGCAGGGGGGGCGATCCAGTACCCCTGCGCATAGCGGCAGCCGAGCCGGCGCAGCGCCAGTTGTTCCCCCATCCGCTCCACGCCCTCTGCCAGTGTCTCGACCCCGAGGCGATCCGCCAGGTCGACGATGGCACCGCAAAGGCCGGCCTGATCCGCGTCCTCGTCGAGGTTGCGCACGAACGAGCGGTCGATCTTGATCCGGTCGACGCGGTACCGCTTGATCGCGCCGATCGAGGCGTTGCCGACGCCGAAATCGTCGAGGTCGATCCGGCAGCCCAGTGCCGACAGCGCTTCGATGTTCCGCGACGCGGCGGGGTTTTCGGGCACACAGGCGACGGTTTCCAGGATCTCGATCGCGAGGCTTTGGGGGGTGATGCCGAACCGGTGCAATTCCCATTCGATCCGTCGGGCGAGAAGGGGGTCCTCGAGCTCATCCGACGAGAGGTTTATGCCCATCGTCGGCACGCGAAGTCCGCGGCGGCGCCAATCCCTGAGCGCGTCGAGGCCCTGGGTCAGGATGGCGGCACCCAGACGCGGGCCGAGGCCGCCGGCCGTGATGGCGGGAAGGAACTCGGCCGGGGGCAGCGGCCCGCGGTCCGGGTGTTCCCAGCGCGCCAATGCCTCGACCCCGGCAACCGCGCCGGTGGTGAGGTCAAGCTGCGGCTGGAACCATGGTCTGATCTGCCCGGCGTCGAGCGCCGCCGCAACATCGGCCACCGAAGCGCCGCGCGGAGCGGCTTCTGCCTGACGCAGGGTCGGCGCATGGGCGCGGATGGCGCCCGGCCCGCACAGTCGCGCCGTCGCCAGCGCCGCCTCTGCCGCCGCCACCAGCGCCCGACCCGACCCGTCACGAACCTGGGACGAGATGCAGAACCCGACGCCGAGTGTGGTGTCGAGGCGGAGCTTCCCGACCTCCACCGGCTTCCGCACGGCGGCCTGGCAGCGGGCCGCGACGTCGACGGCGATGGCGAATGCTGCGTCCGCAGGGGTGCGGAGCGCGATGCCCCAAAGCCCCTGGCCGATCTGCACGAGCCTGTCATCCCCGCGCAGCGCGGATGCGAGGCGCTCGGTGATGACGGCGTGTATGCGCCCGGCGCAGCCACCGCCATGCTTCGCCAGTATGTGAGGCAGGTCTTCCGCCTCAAGCATCAGGACGAGGACCGTTGGCGCGGACTCGGTGCTACCGACCAGTGCCCCTTCGACCACATCGGCGAAGTCGCTCGCATGCGGTTGTCGGAACCCAACTGGCGTGGCGGCGCCGAAGAAGGGGGTTGGCCAGACGGGCAACGCGGCCGCCACGGCCGCTGCTGCCAGTGCCGCACCGTCACCCAATGCCGAAAGCGCGACCAGCGTCACGATCGGCAGCGAAAGCCCGCACAGGACACGGCGTGCCGTCGCGGACGTGTGGAAATGCCGGCTGGATCGACGCGCCACGGGTGCCGTTTCCTCCTGTCCCGGGCAGGACCGCCCGATGACGGGAAGCTAACTCCAGATTCTCAGCGCCCGGTTAACGTGTCCGGCCCAAGGCGCGGGGCGTCGTCCAACGGCGACCTTGCCCCTGGCGCGAGGCCGGCGAAGTCGAAGATGGCGGGATCCAGCAGATGCGAGGGGCGCGTGTTCATCAGCGCGCGGAACATCACCTGCCGGCGCCCCGGGCTGCGCCGCTCCCATTCGTCGAGGATCGCCTTGACCTGCTTGCGCTGAAGCCCGTCCTGCGACCCGCAGAGGTCGCAGGGGATGATCGGGTAATTCATGTCTCGCGCGAAACGCTCGCAATCCTCCTCGGCGACGAAGGCCAGCGGGCGGTAGACGAACAGGTCGCCGTCCTCGTTCAAGAGCTTCGGCGGCATCGTGGCCAGCCGCCCGCCGTGGAAGAGATTCATGAAGAACGTCTCGAGGATGTCGTCGCGATGGTGGCCCAGAACCACGGCGGAACACCCTTCCTCGCGCGCGATGCGGTAGAGGTTGCCGCGCCGCAGCCGCGAGCAGAGCGCGCAGTAGGTTCGCCCCTTCGGAACCTTGTCGACCACTATGGAATAGGTGTCCTGGTATTCGATGCGGTGCGGGACGCCCATCCGCGTCAGGAACTCCGGCAGCACCGTCGCCGGAAACCCCGGCTGACCCTGGTCGAGGTTGCAGGCCAGGATCTCGACCGGCAGCAGCCCGCGCCACTTGAGTTCGGTCAGCGCAGCCAGAAGCGTGTAGCTGTCCTTTCCGCCCGACAGGCAGACCAGCCACTTCGCCCCGCGTTCCACCATGGAATAGGCGTCCAGCGCCTCGCGCACCTGGCGGACGATGCGCTTGCGCAGCTTCTTGAACTCGGTCGTGGACGGCGCGCCGTGGAATAGCGGATGGATGTCGTCGAGATCGTCGAGCATGGGCCCTCTCCTTCGAGGTCACCTCTGCCACAGGCCCGGGTGGCATGGAAAGCCTGCCTTTGAACCCCCGCCGCACCATGCAATGTTTCGCAGCACGAGAAGGGGACAGTACCGATGGTCGACTACGTCTTTTGCGTCCGCGCGATCCGTGGCGGCGCCTTCGCGCCCGAACCTGCAACCACGCGGTTCCTGGCCGTGCCCGACGCCAGCCAGGACATCGATCCCTCCCACCAATTGCCCAAGGCCCAGTGGGTCGAGGCCGTGACGCAGGACGCGATCAACGGCCAGAACCAGGTCACCCGGAGTCTGACCGGCGACATCGTCTTCTTCGTGCACGGGTTCAACGTCTCGACTGCGACGATGCTCGAACGTCACCGGCTGCTGAAGGCGGGACTGGCGCGCGAGGGCTGGGTCGGCGCAGTCGTCAGCTTCGACTGGCCCTGCGCCACCTCGGCGCTGAACTACTTGGAGGACCGCACGGACGCCAAGCTGAGCGCGTTGAAGCTGGTCGACGACGGGCTGGCAACCTTCGCCCGCGTGCAGCGCCCGGAGTGCGAGATCAACATGCACATCGTCGCCCATTCGATGGGCGCGTTCGTCGTGCGCGAGGCATTCGACGACGCGGACGACCGCCCCGCCGTGGCCGCGAAGAGCTGGTCGGTGAGCCAGACGGTGCTGCTTTCGGCGGATGTCTCGGCCGGCTCGCTGGGAGAGGGAAACCCGAAGTCGTCCTCGCTCTATCGCCATACGGTCCGGCTGACGAACTATGCCAACCCGTTCGACGGGGTCCTGTCGCTGTCCAACGTCAAGCGAGTTGGCGTTTCGCCGCGGGTGGGGCGCGTCGGGTTGCCCAACCCCTCTCCGTCGAAGGCCGTGAATGTCGATGTCGGGCTGTATTTCCAGCACCACAAGGCACGGTTCGACCACCTGCCGTTTCCGGGCCACATCTGGTATTTCCATGACCAGCTGTGGATGCGCGACCTCGCATTCACCCTTCAGGGCGCGATCGACCGCGCGTCGATCCCGACGCGGACGAACGGTCAGCCCGGCCTCATTCTCTGGGCGTAGAGGCGTGGCGATCGTGTTCGGGGTCCGTCCCGGGCACCGGGTCATAGCCGTGGCCGCCCCAGGGATGGCATCGGGCGATCCTCCTGGCGGCGAGCCATCCGCCTTTCAGCGCCCCGTGCCGCTCCAGCGCCTCCAGCGCGTAGGCCGAGCAGGTTGGCTGATACCGGCACCCGTGGCCGACCCATGGGCTGAGGACGAGGCGATAGGCCCGGACCGGCAGGGCGAAGAGGCGGGCGAGGGGGCTCATGCGTCGTGCACCTTGCGTAATGCCCAGCGAAGATCGGCCATCATCTGGTCAAGCGGACGTTCCGCAGTGACGCTTTCGCGCCCGATCAGGACGTAGTCCCAGCCGGGCTGGCCCGCCGCGGGCAGGACCTTGCGCGCGATCTCGCGCAGGCGGCGCTTGGCGCGGTTGCGGGCGACGGCATTGCCGACCTTCCTGGACGCGGTGAAGCCCACGCGGATCAGGGACGGATCGACCGGTTCCTCCACGGCGCGTCGGCGGGCTTGGAGCAGAAATCCGGGAGTGCCCTGGCGCACTGCCCGGGCGGCGCGGAGGAAATCCGCCCTTTGGCGCAGCACGGCCAGATATGGAGAAGCCGCCGGCTCCCGCGCCGCAGCTTCGGCCTCAGGGCCTGCTGCGGGGGGCTCCGGCGGTGTCATTCTTTCGATGGGAGGTCGCGTCCTCAGGCCGACAGACGCTTCCGACCCTTGGCACGGCGGGCGTTCAGGACCAGCCGGCCGCCCTTGGTGGCCATGCGGGCCCGGAAACCGTGCCGCCGCTTGCGGACCAGCTTCGATGGTTGGTAGGTGCGCTTCATCGCATCGCTCCAGGTCTCGTGGCCCGAACCGCATGGATTCGAGGGCCGGAATGTTCGAAGCCCGCTCTCTAAGCGGCGCGTGGTCTCAAGTCAACTCGGGCGACGGCGGAAATCCGAAGCTGCCTGCAACATTTCGGTGCCGGTTGCCGCACCGAATGTTACAGACCGCGTGATCGGACCACGGCAATTCACACGAAACCGTCGCTCGGCATCAACGGGGCGTGAAGGGGCTATCCCGCCCGATGCGTGACGCGCATCTTGCACCGGACCGCAATAGGAACGACCCCGATGACGGATACCTCCACCACCGAGAAGAAGGGCGGGCTCGCACGCCGCCTGCCGCTGATCGTCATCCTGGCGGTGGCTGTGCTGGGGGCCTTCACGCTGCGCGACCAGCTATCGTTCGAGGCGCTCGCCCGGAATCGCGAGGCGCTGATCGCGTTTCGCGACGCCAACTACCTGGGCACGGCGCTGGCCTTCATCGCGATCTATGTGGTGATCGTCGCCTTCTCGCTTCCGGGCGCGACAATCGCGACGCTGACCGGCGGGTTCCTCTTCGGCGTGTTTCCCGGCGCACTGTTCAACATCACCGCCGCGACCATCGGCGCGACCGGCATCTTCCTGGCCGCGCGCTGGGGGTTGGGCGACCGGATGGCGGCGCGGCTCGATGCCTCGGGCGGTCGGATCGCCAGCCTGCGCGCCGGGCTCAGGGAAAACGAGCTTTCGGTGCTGTTCCTGCTGCGCCTCGTTCCGGCGGTGCCCTTTTTCGTCGCGAACCTGCTTCCCGCGCTGGTCGGCGTGTCCCTCGGGCGCTTCGTCTTCACGACCTTCTTCGGCATCATTCCGGGGGGCGTCGTCTACACCTGGGTCGGCGCCGGGCTGGGCGAGGTCTTCGCCCGGGGCGAAACCCCGAACCTCGGCATCATCTTCGAGCCGCACATCCTGGGCCCGATCCTCGGCCTCTGCGCGCTGGCGGCGCTGCCGATGATCCTGCGTGCCTTCGGCAAGAAAGGAAGCTGAGATGGCCGACATCAAGGTTGACGTCTGCATCATCGGCGCGGGCTCTGGCGGCCTGTCGGTGGCGGCGGGCGCGGTTCAGATGGGAGCTTCGGTCGCGTTGATCGAGGGGCACAAGATGGGCGGCGACTGCCTGAACTACGGCTGCGTGCCGTCCAAGGCCCTGATCGCCTCGGCCAAGCACGCCCATGCGATGGGCGCGGGCAGGCCCTTCGGCGTGGCGCCGGTCTCTCCCGATGTCAGCTACGCCGCCGCCAAGGACCATGTGCATCGCGTCATCGACACGATCGCGCCGGTTGACAGCCAGGAACGCTTTGAGGGGCTGGGCGTCCTGGTCATCCGCGACTGGGGGCGGTTCATCTCGCCCACACAGGTGCGGGCGGGTGAGCACGTTGTCACGGCGCGGCGCTTCGTCGTCGCCACCGGGTCCTCGCCGCTGGTCCCGCCGATCCCGGGGCTGGACACCGTGCCCCATTTCACGAACGAGACCATATTCGACCTGCGCGAGCGTCCGGACCACCTCCTGATCATCGGGGGCGGGCCCATCGGACTGGAAATGGCGCAGGCGCATGTGCGGCTCGGCTCAAGGGTGACGGTGATCGAGGGCGCCCGCGCCATGGGCAAGGACGACCCTGAACTGGCCGCCATCGTGCTGGAGCGCCTGCGCGCCGAGGGCGTGGAGATCGCCGAGGATGCCCCCGCAGAGGAAATCGGCGGGACCGACGGCACGATCCGCGTCCGGGTCAGGGACGGGCGCACCTTCGAGGGCACGCACCTTCTGGTCGCAGTCGGGCGCAAGGTGAACCTCGACCGGCTCGACCTTGACAAGGCCGGCGTGGCACATGACGGCCGTGGCGTGAAGGTGGGCGCGGATCTCAGGTCGGTGTCCAACCGGAGGGTCTATGCCGTCGGCGACGCGGCGGGCGGGCTGCAGTTCACGCATGTCGCCGGCTACCACGCCGGCGTCATCATCCGGTCCATGCTGTTCGGGCTGCCGTCGAAGGCCAAGACCTCGCACATTCCGTGGGCCACCTACACCGATCCCGAACTGGCGCACGTGGGACTGACCGAAGCCGATGCCCGCAAGGCGCATGGCGGCCGGCTGACCGTCGTGCGCTGGCAATACGACGAGAACGACCGCGCCATCGCCGAAGGCAAGACCGTGGGCCTGGTCAAGGTGATGGTGGTTGGCGGCAGGCCGGTCGGCGCCTCGATCGTCGGGGCGCAGGCCGGCGAGTTGATCGGCATGTGGGCCATGGCCATCGCCAACGGTCTGAAGATGACGGCCATCGCCAACACCGTGCTGCCCTATCCTACGCTGGGAGAGGTGAACAAACGCGCCGCAGGTGCCTATTTTTCCCCCAAGCTGTTTGATAGTGGTCTGGTCAAGCGGGTGGTGGGCCTGGTGCAGAGATACCTGCCCTAGGAAGTCCCGCAGTTTTCGAGGAAGGGCATGTTCTTCAGGACTCTTTCCGGGCGTTTTCTGATCCTGACGGTCATTTTCGTGATGATCGCCGAGGTCCTGATTTTCGTGCCTTCGGTGGCCCGCTACCGCGAAGACTATCTTCTGTCGCGGCTGGAGCGCGCGCAGATCGCGGCGCTGAGCCAGATCGCAGCCGATGGCATGATCTCGCCCGAGCTCGAGGCCGAGTTGCTGGAGAACGCCGAGGTCTTCAACGTGGTCCTCCGCCGCGACGAGGTCCGGCAACTCGTTCTGTCTTCACCCATCCCCGCGCCCATCGACGCCACGTTCGACCTGCGTGACCCGCCGGCGTGGGAGCTGATCCGCGACGCTCTCGTCCGGTTGTGGGACGCCGATGACCGCGTCATCCGCGTGATCGGCGAGCCGGTCCGCTCGGCAGGTCTGCTGATCGAGGTGACCATGGAAAGCCAGCCGCTCCGCGCAGCGATGATCGACTACGGCCTCCGCATCCTGCTTCTGTCGGCCGTCATCTCGGCCGTGACGGCGGGTTTGCTGTTCATTGCGGTCAGATCCTTCCTGGTGATGCCGATCCGAAGAGTCGTCGCCCATATGCAGAGTTACGCGCAGGCGCCCGAAGACGCGCGCCGCATCATCGAGCCCTCGGCCAGCGTGCTGGAACTGCGCGAGGCCGAAGAGGCCCTGAAGACGATGCAGACTCAGCTGACCAGTGCGCTCAAGCAGAAGGAGAGGCTGGCGCAGCTCGGTCAGGCTGTGGCCAAGATCAGCCACGACCTGCGCAACATCCTGACCTCGGCGCAACTCTTCGCCGACCGGATGGAGGCCAGCCAGGATCCGGCCGTGAAGCGCGCGGCACCCAAGCTGGTGGCGTCGATCAGCCGCGCGGTCAACCTGTGCGAGGCGACGCTCGCCTTCGGCAAGGCAGAGGAACCTCCGCCCGCACTGTCGCGTGTGCCGCTGACACAGGTCGTCGCCGATGTGGTCGAGGCCGAGCGCCTGGCCTCGGGCGATGCCGACATCAGCTTTGCCGAGGATGTCCCGGCAGGCTTCACAGTCCGCGCCGATGCCGAGCAGCTTTACCGTATCCTGTCCAACCTCGTGCGGAACGCGCGGCAGGCCATCGCGGCCTCTGGCCAGCCGGGCGAGATCGCCGTGCGCGCCAGCGAGGACGAAGACTTCTGGACGATCACGGTCACCGATACCGGCCCAGGTCTGCCCGCAAAGGCGCGCGATCACCTGTTCAAGGCGTTCACCGGAGGCACGCGGAAGGAAGGATCGGGCCTGGGGCTCGCCATCGCGGCGGAACTGGTCAAGGGCCACGGGGGCCGGCTCGACCTGGTCCGGTCCGACGAGACGGGCACCGAATTCCTGATCGCGCTGCCGAAATCGGTTGTCCTGGCCAGCGATGAGGCCGATTGATTAGCCCTTGCAACCGTGCGCGCGCCTCGCTAAACCGCGCGCCACGGACCCGTAGCTCAGCTGGATAGAGCACCAGACTACGAATCTGGGGGTCGGGCGTTCGAATCGCTCCGGGTCCGCCACCCCTCGAAAAAGCCCCGGTCCCACGCCGGGGCTTTTCGCGTTCTGGCCCCTGTTTTCCTGCTGCGAGGCGCCCGACCCGGTCTCGCGCCGAGATTGTCCACGCCCGCCGTCGCTTTGCGAAGTGCGCCATCGTTTTGTTGAGCAGCGGTGGACCGGTCCCAAGCCCGAACCGAAAATCCCCCGAAAACACCCCTGCTCGGCCACATTGAAGCCCAAGGCGGCAGCGATCCAGTCATCATTCAAAATGCGGAGAGCAAAAAATGAACATCATCCGTATCACGACCCGCCGGGACGAGGCACCGCGCGGCGAGCAGGCAGACCGTTTCGACGCGCGCCTGGAGGCGCTGTCCCGCGCCACCCGGCGTCCCATTGCCCGGCGTCAGCGCGAATCGCTGTTCGAGTGGCTCAGAAGTCAGGCGACACGCCAGGAAGACGCAGTTCGCGGATAAGCTCGCGCAGCTCCTGCCGGGCGGCGATGTTCGACACGTTCATCGACTGAACACCGATGTCCCGCAGGTCCAGCAGCGTCAACCCGTTCGGGAAGAGCTCGCGGAAGATCACGCGTTCGCTGAACCCAGGCACAACCCGGAAGCCGATGCGCTTGGCCAGGACCAGCAGCGCATCGGCCATCTTCTTCTTGTTGTGCATCGCCTGCGCACCCAGCCGGTTGCGCAGCACGACCCAGTCTATCGGCTTGAGCCCGGATTGCGCCCGCAACTGCCGGGCCTGCCACACCATTTCCGAATAGATCGACGGCCCTGTCACCTTGCCGGTCTCGGGGTCGATCCGTGCCAGCAGGTCGAAGTCGACGAAACTGTCGTTGAGCGGCGTCACCAGCGTGTCGGCCAGCGAATGCGCGACCTGGCTCAGCCGCGTGTGCGACCCGGGGCAGTCGATGACGATGAAATCGGTCACCCGTTCGAGGTCGGCGACAGCCATCAGCAGGCGCTTGTCCTGCGGATGCTCCCCCTCGTCGAGGCTCGCCTCCGAGATCACGGGCAGCTCGCGGTAGTCCGGCATCGGCAGGTCGATATGGTTCACCGCGCAGTAGACCTGGCGGTTTTCGACATAACGGCCGAAACTCCGCTGCCGCACATCGAGGTCGAGGGCGCCGACCCGGAAGCCAAGGCGACTCAACGCCGTGGCGACATGCATCGAGGTCGTCGACTTCCCCGAACCGCCCTTTTCGTTTCCCACGACGATGATGTGCGCCACGTCCACACCTCTTCCCGCGGCGCTCACTGCCGCACTTCGCTCCAGCGGCGGGACTATATGTTGTGGACCTGCAGGAGGGAAGCACCGACACGCGGTTCGCCTGATGGAGATGCACGCGGGCCCGTCACGGCACGTCCCGGGCGCCGCTTCACAATCTCTTTGGTGGCACGAGGGAGGCTGCGGTAGCTTCAGGCACCGGCACCTGCCGCAAGAGCGGGGCCGGCCAAACGACATGGGAGGATCCGATATGGACGTTCAGACGCCGCTGGGGCGGGTGAATACATGGGTCGAAGCCTTTGCGCAGGCGCTCGAAACCCGCGATCTTGAAAAGCTCAGGCAACTCTTCGCGACCGATTGCCATTGGCGCGACCTCGTCGCCTTCACCTGGAACATAAAGACGATGGAGGGCCGCGACGCCATCGCCGCCATGGCGGCCGAGACGCTGCCCTCGATCAACCCCCGGAACTGGCAGATCGAGGGCGAGCCGACCGAGGCGAACGGGATCACCGAAGCCTGGCTGACCTTCGAAACCGACGCCGTGCGCGGGCTGGGTCATGTCCGCCTGAACGACGAGGGCGCCTGGACCCTTCTGACCACCGCGCAGGAGCTGAAGGGCCACGAGGAACGCAAGGGCCCGACGCGAGACAAGGGGGTCGAGCACGGCGCCTTCCGGAACCGCGAGACCTACGCCGAACGTCGCGCGCGCGAAGCGGCCGAGCTGGGTTACAGCAAGCAGCCCTATGTCGTCATCATCGGCGGCGGGCAGGGGGGTATCGCTCTGGGCGCGCGGCTGCGGCGGTTGAACGTGCCGACCATCATCCTGGAAAAGAACGACCGCCCCGGCGACAGCTGGCGCAAGCGCTACAAGTCGCTCTGCCTGCACGACCCGGTCTGGTACGACCACCTCCCCTACCTGCCCTTCCCCGACGACTGGCCCGTCTTCGCGCCCAAGGACAAGATCGGCGACTGGCTGGAAAGCTACACCAGGATCATGGAGCTGAACTACTGGACGCGGTCCACCGCGAAATCCGCGACCTACGACGAGAAGACGGGCGAATGGACCGTGATCGTCGACCGCGACGGGGAGGAAGTCGTGCTGAAGCCCAAGCAGTTGGTGCTGGCGACCGGCATGTCGGGCATTCCGAACATGCCGAAACTGCCGGGGATGGACAGCTTCAAGGGCGACCTGCACCATTCTTCGCAGCACCCGGGGCCCGATGCCTATGACGGCAAGAAGGCTGTGATCGTCGGGTCCAACAACTCCGCCCATGACATCGCCGCCGCCTTGTGGGAGGCCGGGGCCGACGTGACGATGGTCCAGCGCTCCTCGACCCATATCTCGCGGTCCGACACGCTGATGGAGTTGGCCCTGGGCGCGCTCTATTCGGAAGAGGCGCTGGCCAACGGGATCACCACCGACAAGGCGGACCTGATCTTCGCCTCGATCCCCTACAAGGTGCTGCCCGCGATCCAGAAGCCGCTCTGCGACGAGATGAAGAAGCGCGACGCGGACTTCTACGACAGGCTGGAAAAGGCCGGGTTCAAGCTCGACTTCGGGGCGGACGACACGGGCCTTTTCATGAAGTACCTCCGGCGCGGGTCGGGCTACTACATCGACGTGGGCGCGTCCGAGCTGGTGGCCGACGGCAAGATCAAGCTGGCCCACGGCCAGGTGACCGAGGTCACGCCCGACGGGCTGAAGCTCGACTCCGGGCAGGAGTTGAAGGCCGACCTGATCGTCTTTGCCACGGGCTACGGGTCGATGAACGGCTGGGCGGCGCGCATCATCAGCCAGGAGGTCGCGGACAAGGTCGGCAAGTGCTGGGGCCTGGGGTCGGACACGCCCAAGGATCCGGGTCCCTGGGAGGGCGAGCTGAGGAACATGTGGAAGCCGACCCGGCAGGAGGCGCTGTGGTTCCACGGCGGTAACCTGCACCAGTCGCGGCACTATTCGCAGTTCCTGGCCCTTCAGCTCAAGGCGCGCGAAGCCGGCATCCCGACGCCGGTCTACGGGCTGGCTGAAGTGCACCACAAGGGCTAGGGGCGCCCTACTCCAGCACGAGGTCGCAGCGGAACCTTTGGCCGCTGCGGCCTTCCCCGCCCGACCGGGCGATCAGGTACAGCCCCCGTGTGCGGTCGGGCTCGAACGGCTCGCCCGCCAGGCGCGCGGCGTCGGCGTCGGCCAGGATGCATCCTTCGCCCGCAATCGCGGCGATCTCGGCGCTTCCAGTGCCGTCAGTGCCGCGTGCGGCTTCGTCGCTGCAGCCCCGGCCCGCGAACCACGCGCCGCTTGCCGGGTCGTAGTCGAAGGCGCAGGGCCCGACGGCCGTCGCCTGCCTCGGGTCGTCGAAGCCGAACCCCATCGCCTGATACGACAGGCGCAGCGTGCATCCGCCGGGACGGGCGCAAAGTGCCTCGACCACCGCGGGGTCCAGCGAAAGGGACACCGCCCCGCTTCCCGGCTGGCGCGAGGACAGGACGAACCGCGCCGAGGCGACGGGACGCCCCGGCGGGCTCAGCACGCGGCCGTCCTCGTTCAGATAGCCGGCCGGCAGGGCCGCAAGCTCGGCGCGAAGGGCGGCAGCCTCCTCGCGCAATCGCGCGTTCTCGCGGCGGAGCGCCGCGAACTCGTCATCGATACAGTCCAGAAAGCCGCGCAGGTCCAGCGGATAGGTCAGCACCACGTCCGGCAGCGTCCGGGAACAGTCGCGCGCCTGCGCCGAAACGGCGGCCAGAATGGCTAGGGCGGCAAGGGCGAGGGCGCGCATGACCGTTCCTCCTCGGCGCGGGCGCGATCCGGTCAGACTAGCACCCTTGTGGACCCCCAGAGGAGCCCGATCAGCACCGGCTGGTGGATCAGGTAGATCGCAAGGCTGTGCCGCCCGGGCCAGGCCAGCGCGCGGGCGATCGGATTGCCGTTGAGGTCGAGGCGCGCCATGCGGTCCCAAAGTCCTGCCGCCGCAGCGATCCGTGCCGTCGCAAGACCGGCAAGGAAGGGCGCCAGCCACGGAAAGACCGGCTCGAAGTCCAGCGTGCGGGGGATGCGTTCGGCCAGGCCGATCCACACGAGCCACGGCGGGTCGAACAGTGGCGTGCGCAAGACCTGCGGCAGGATCAGAACCGCCGCGGCAACGGCAAGGGTCAGGAGGGCCGGAACCCTCAGGAACAGCAAGCCGATGACGCTGGCCACCGCGATGGAATGCAGGATGCCATAGAAGATGAAGGCGTCCGGCATCGCGACGTAGGTCGCGACCGTCACGAGCGCCGCCGCCGCAGCGATCTGGCCCAGCCTTCGCACGAATGCGCGTGCGCGGAAGGCCCGGCCATGCGCCAGCCAAAGGCTGACCCCGGCCAGGAACAGGAAGCTGCCCGCCACGGCCCGTGCGAACAGAGCCCAGCCGCCGGTCATCGTGGCGCCGGGCGGCATCATTCCGAACATTTCCAGGTCGCGGGTGAAGTGGAACACCACCATCCCCGCCAGCGCCGCCGTGCGGGCAATGTCCACGAGGACGATGCGTCTTGCGGGATCGAGCGTCATGTTCGGCCCCTGCGGACGAAAAACGCCGCCCCTCGGGGCGGCGCCTTGTCGGTTTCGCGCGGCAGGCTTCAGAAGCCCAGGCCCGCATACTTGTTCTTGAACTTCGACACGCGGCCGCCCGCGTCCATCAACTTCTGGCTACCGCCGGTCCAGGCCGGGTGGGCCAGGGGGTCGATGTCCAGCGCCATCTGGTCGCCTTCCTTGCCCCAGGTCGATTTCATCTGGACCACGGTGCCGTCGGTCATCTTGACGTCGATCACGTGGTAGTCGGGATGGATACCCTTTTTCATCGCGTCTCTCCTCAGGCCTCGGCGCCGTCTTTGGGCTTGTAGTTGGTGACCTCGGCGATCCGGGCAGATTTGCCGCGACGGTTGCGGAGGTAGTACAGCTTCGCGCGGCGCACACGGCCGCGGCGGACGACTTCGATCGAGTCGATGTTGGTCGAATAGAGCGGGAACACACGCTCCACGCCTTCGCCGAACGAGATCTTGCGGACAGTGAACGACCCTGCGATGCCCGAGCCATTCTTGCGGCTGATGCAGACGCCTTCGTAGTTCTGCACGCGCGAGCGGGTGCCTTCGGTCACCTTGTAGCCCACGCGGATCGTGTCGCCCGGCTTGAAATCCGGGATCTTCTTGCCGAGAGCGGCGATCTGTTCCGCCTCGATTTGCGCGATCAGGTCCATCGCATTCAGTCCTTTGCTACTCGGGGTTTGTTCCCCGGATGTTGGTGCTTCCCGTTCTCCTCCTCCCGCGCGGCCAGGTAGGCCTGCCAGAGGTCGGGTCGCCGTTCTCTCGTGAGGCGCTCGGCCTCGGTCCTCCGCCAGTCGGCAATCTTCCCGTGATGGCCCGAAAGGAGAACTTCGGGGATCTCGCGGCCTTCCCAGACGGGGGGTCTCGTATACTGCGGGTGTTCCAGAAGACCGTGGGAGAACGACTCCTCCTCGGTCGAGGCCTGATTCCCGAGCACGCGGGGTATAAGTCGAACCGTCGCGTCGATCAAGGCCTGTGCGGCGATCTCGCCCCCAGTCAGGACGAAGTCGCCGAGGCTGATCTCCTCGACCCCGTAGGCGTCCAGGACGCGCTGGTCGACGCCCTCGAAGCGCCCACAGAGAAGTGTCAGCCCGTCGCCGGCGGCCAGGCGCCGGGCGTCGGCCTGCGCGAAGGGCTTTCCCCGGGGCGACAGATAGACGACCGGCCAGCGCGCGCGATCCACCGGCGTTCCGACCGCCGCCTGTTCCAGTGCCGCTGCGACGACATCCGCGCGAAGGACCATGCCGGCGCCGCCCCCGGCGGGCGTGTCGTCGACGTTGCGGTGCCTGCCTTCACCAAAGACCCGCAGGTCAATGGTCTCAAGGGCCCAAAGGCCCGCCTCCAGCGCCTTGCCCGTCAGAGACAGGCCCAGCGTTCCGGGAAAGGCCTCGGGGAACAGGGTGATGACCCGCGCGGTCCAGGCGCCCTTCAGGCGCATCGGTTCATCCATCAGATCCCTCGGCCGCGCCGAGGCCGAGATGGAAAGGCGTCCGTGGGATTTCGGTGTCTCGCTCATGTGCCGCACATTTGCACGGCGGACCGCGCCGCGAAAGGGGCGTGCCCAGACCTCAGGCCGCGACGCGTTGGGAGATGTCGTCGGCCAGCGCGCGGACGAAGCTGGCCGCGTCGGGGTCGATCTCTTCGATGTCGCGGGCAGCAGCCAGAAGACGCCCGGATATGGGCAGATCCTCGATAAGACGCGGCACTTCGGGCAGTAGGGCGCGGGCATCCACCACGGCGTCGCGCATGACGAAGGGCACGCGTGTGGCAAGCGCGCGGTCGAAAGCCTCGCCGATCTGACCTGTGCCCGCGAGACGCGCCGCCACCCTTGGCCGCAACGCGAGCGTCACTTGCGCCTGGATGAAGGGGATGTGTTCGTGGGGGGCGTCGTTGAGCGCCGCCAGCACGGAGTCGATCAGGTCCTTGCCGTCGAGATATTCCACATAGCGGTCGATTTCCGAGCGGCTTTCGCCCGCTGCGTTCAACTCTGCAAGGGCCGAAATGAAGGCCTTCACCTCGGGGTTCGCGCCGCCGTCGTCGTCCTCTTCGTCGAACATCCACGAATCGTCGTCCCCGAGGCGCGAGGCCGGTGCGGAAACGGCCGACGCCCGTTGCGGGCGAGGGGTGCGCCCCGACGCGGTCGGGCGCGAGACGGTGACCCGCGTCGGCCCGAGATCAGCGACGATCGGGGCCACCTGGGCGTCGACTTCTTCGGGCTCGGCGACCGCTTCATGGCCGGGGAAAGTCATCTCGGTCGTCGCGCCCTCGGTTGTTCCCGTGCGGCGCGAGGCCGGGGTGTCCTTGGGCTGGAGAAGCCGGGCAAGCGCGATCGCAAGCATCGAAACGAGAAGCGTGAAGACAAGCGGCAGCGGCGGCACGAGCCCGACGAGGCCGCCCATCCCGCGACCGACCGCAAGGCAGAACCCGACGAGGACCAGCTGCCCGACGAGGATCAGGCCGAACCGCGCGAGGCCTCTGACGTCGCGAAGCGCTCCCTTCTCGCGCAGGCTGCGGCCGGGTTTCACGACCCAAAGCCACAGGACGAACAGGGGGGCGAACACCGGGATGGTCTCGAAACCGTAGCCCGCGAGACCGGCATAGAGGGGGCCGAGGTAGAGAAGTGCGGAGGTCGCATAGATTGCTCGGTCGCGGCGGCTCATCTGCGGTCCCCTCGAAACTTGTCCTCAAGGCAGGCACGGAGTGTACCCGGGTGAGGCAACCGTGATCCGTCGCAATGGCAGTAATGTGGCACATTTCTGGCCGTTGCATCGCAAGCCGGGGCGAAAACGCTACAATCTTGAATTGATTTGTCGTCGCCTTCAATCGCGCGAGGCCAAGCCTGCCGGTGGGTCGGCTATGATTCGACCGCTTGCGAGGTCCACGGTGGGCACCGCTTCCTTCGTGAAGGGCAGCAGGACGGTTGCCGTCCCGTTGCCCGGACGCACCTCGAGGATGTCGCCCGCACCGTGATTGTGGACGGCGACGACGGTGCCCAGGGCCGCGCCCCCAGTGTCGAGCACACGCAGTCCGATCAGGTCAGCGTGGTAGAATTCGTCGTCCGGCAGACCCGGAAGGCGGTCGCGATCCGCGAAGAGACGCGTGCCCTTGAGGGCTTCGGCCTGTTCGCGGGTTTCGACGCCGGACAGCCGGGCGGCGAAGCCGTTCGGGATGGGCCGGACGATCCTGACGGTGAAGCTGCGCTCGCCGCCTTCGGTAAAGAGCGGCGCATAGCCTTCGATCGCCTCCGGGTCGGCACAGTAGCTCTTCAGCCGCACTTCCCCCCTCACGCCGAAGGCGCCGGCAAGCGCACCGACGCAGACGCGCTTGCCGCTCATCTTGCAGGAACCCCGCGGCAAATGCCGCTGTCGCCCACGACGCCGCCCGCCTCGCGGCAGCGCGCGTCGTGCAGAAGACGCTCGGTCTTCAGACCGAGCCATCCTCCGAGGGCCAGCATCGCGATGGCGAACAGGCGGAACATCGCCCGGGGTCCGTCAGGTCATTCCGAGGCCGCGGCCTTTTCGGCCTTCTTGGCGGCGCGTTCCTGCGCTGCCTTGCCGGGGACGCCCTTCTTCGGGTTGGACCGCGCGGTTTTGGGCAGGGCGCCGGCGGCTTCGAGCATGCGGGCGATGCGGTCGGTCGGCTGGGCGCCCTGCGCGAGCCAGTGCTGGACGCGCTCGATGTTCATCTTCACGCGGTCCTCGCTGTCCTTGGGCAGGAGCGGGTTGTAGGTGCCGAGCTTCTCGATGAAGCGGCCGTCGCGCGGCATGCGGCTGTCGGCGGCGACGATGGAATAGAACGGGCGCTTCTTCGAGCCGCCGCGGGCGAGACGGATTTTCATAGCCATTTCAGTGATCTCCTTGGTCTGGCTGGATGCGGGCAAGGCCCGTCATTTCTGAAGTTTCTCGTGGTGTCGGATGACTTCGCGGATGATGAAGTTCAGGAACTTCTTCGCGAATTCGGGGTCTAGGTCGGCTTCCCTGCTGAGCCATTCGAGCCGCTCGATCTGCTGGGCTTCGCGCGCGGGGTCCGAGGGGGGCAGGTCGTGTTCGGCCTTCAGCCGCCCCACCGCCTGGGTGTGCTTGAAGCGTTCGCCGAGCGTGTAGACGAGGATCGCGTCGAGCCGGTCGATCGACTCGCGGTGTTCCTTGAGGAGCGCGGCGGCGCGGGCGGCGGGGTCGGTCGTCATGCGGGGGCCTCGAAAACGGGGTGCACCGGGCGTGCACCGGATGTGCACCGGATGTGCACCGAAACTGTGCGCGGACCGGTCATGCGCGTCCCCCATGCGGCAGGTGACGATAGACGCGGCAGTCCTGGCCGATCGCCTGTTCGGCGACAGGGTCGCGCTGACCGCCCAGACGTTCGGCCACGGCGATGGAGCGCGGTTTGTCCTCGTCGACGTAGCTGACGAGCGTGGCGAACCCCATCGGGCCGAAGGCATGCGCGAGCGCCGCCCGGGCGCCTTCGGTCGCGTAGCCGCGACCCTCGGCGTCGGGGGCGACGACCCAGCCGATCTCGGGTTCGGGGTCGCCGTATTCGTGGCCGAGGACGATGGCGCCCAAGGCTGCGCCGCCGTCGCCGGGTTCCATCGTCCAGGGACCGAAGCCGCGGAGGGACCAGCTTGCAACGATCTGGCAGAAGTCGAGCCAGGCGGCCTCGGTCTCGGGCGCCTCGGAGAAGCGGGAGTAGATCGGGAAATCGTCGATCCGCGGCGCGCGCAGGCGGAGTCGGTCGGTGCGAAGTTCGGGCACGGCCGCGAGGGCGCGGCCGGCGATCGCGGCGGTGGCGCCGGTCGAGGGGGCCTGCCAGGCGGTCATGCGCGTCCCTCCGGCCGGGGGTGGCGGTAGACCAGAGTCTTTTCATCGGCGAAGGGCGCCGGCGCGTCGGGGTCGAGCCGCGCGCCCAGCCGTTCGGCGAGGGCGATGGAGCGCGCGTTCTTCGGGTCGATGTAGCTGACGGCGGTGTCCCAGCCGAGGTCGCGGAAAGCGAAGTCGCGGGCGCGTGCCGCGGCCTCGAAGGCGTAGCCCTTGCCTTCGGCGTCGGCCGACCAGACGGTCCAGCCGAGTTCGCGTTCCGGCCATTCCATCGGATGCCAGGGGCCGGTCATGCCGAGGGCGTCGTCGGTGCCCTTGAGGCAGAAGATGAACGACCCGTAGCCGCGCAGCGCCCACATGCCGGTGACATGCGCGAAGGCGCGCCAGGCCTTGCCGAGCTCCATCGGTTCCTCGCCGCGGATGAAGCGCGAGCGGTCGTCCTGCGTGAACGCCCACCAGCGGTCCCAGTCGGCCATCTTCGGCGCGCGGAGCGTCAGGCGGTCCGTTTCCAGCACGGGCGTATCGGCGAGGTGCGGGGTCATGCCGCTGCCCTCAGGTCGTGGCGGATCACGACGTCGCCGGTGTCCCTGCGGTCCATGCCGAAGGCGCAGTAGCCGCGCAGCGCCCAGAGCGCCACGTCCGCAGCCCGGGCGCGGTAGCCCTGGACCCGGTCGAGCGGCCCGCGTTCGTAGCGCGAGCGGTCGGAGGCGAAGAATTCCGCCCAGCGTTCGAAATCGGCAAGCCTCGGCGCCCGCAGCATCGGCCGCGCAGTCTCAAGCGTCGGAATATGGAAAGCAGTGCGGGTCACTTCTTCTTCCCGAACCCGCTCAACCCCGGCGGCAGGCCCATTCCGCCGCCCATGCCCTTCGGCAAGCTCAGCCCCTTCGGCATCTGGCCCTGCGCCATCTGCGCGCGGGCGGCCTCGAGGTCGGCTTCGGACGGGCCGCCCTTGCCGAACATGGACCGCATCGCCTGCTTGAGCATGCCGCCCTTGCCCATCTTCTTCATCATGTCCGCCATCTGCCGGTGCATCTTGAGAAGGCGGTTGAGTTCGCTGACCTCGAGCCCCGCGCCGGCGGCTATACGCTTCTTGCGGGAGGCCTGGAGGATGTCGGGGTTGGCGCGTTCCTTCTTGGTCATCGAGTTGATGAGCGCGATCTGGCGGCGCAGCACGCTGTCGTCGAAGCCGGCCTCGGCCATCTGCTTCGCGGCCTTGCCCATGCCCGGAAGCATGCCCATGACGCCTTCCATGCCGCCCATCTTCATCATCTGTTCGAGCTGCATCTTGAGGTCGTTCATGTTGAACTGACCCTTGGCGAAGCGCTTGGCCATGCGCTCGGCCTGTTCCTGTTCGAGGGTCGCCTGCGCCTTCTCGACCAGCGCCACGATGTCGCCCATGCCGAGGATGCGGCCCGCGATGCGCTCGGGCTCGAAGGTTTCGAGCGCGTCCATCTTCTCGCCGAGGCCGACGAAGCGGATGGGCTTGCCGGTCACCGCGCGCATCGACAGCGCGGCGCCGCCGCGGCCGTCGCCGTCCATCCGGGTCAGGACGACACCGGTGATGCCGACCCTGGCGTCGAATTCCTGCGCCACCTCGACCGCGACCTGGCCGGTGAGGCCGTCGACCACGAGGAGGGTTTCACGGGGCTTGGCCACGCGGGCGACCTCGGCCACCTCGTCCATCAGCACCTGGTCGATCTGGAGCCGGCCCGCAGTGTCGAGCATCACGACGTCGAAGCCGCCGAGGTTGGCCTGCGTCATCGCGCGTCTGGCGATCTCGACCGCGGACTGGCCCTTGACGATGGGGAGCGTGTCGACGCCGATCTGGGCGCCGAGGATCTGGAGCTGCTCCATCGCCGCGGGGCGGTTGGTGTCGAGCGAGGCCATGAGGACGCGCTTGCCCTCACGCTCCTTCAGGCGCTTGGCGATCTTGGCGGTCGTCGTCGTCTTGCCGCCGCCCTGGAGGCCGACCATCAGGATCGGCGCGGGAGGGTTGTCGATCTTGAGCGCGCCGGGGTCGCCTTCGCCGCGCAGGATGCCCACGAGCTCGTCGTGGACGATCTTGACGACCTGCTGGCCGGGGGTGACGGATTTCGTCACGGCCTGGCCGGTGGCCTTGTCCTGGATGCGCCTGACGAATTCGCGCGCCACGTCGAGCGATACGTCGGCTTCCAGAAGGGCGACACGCACCTCGCGCAGGGCGGTCGCCACATCCTGTTCGGACAGGGCGCCCTGCTTGGTCAGCCGGTCGAAGACGCCGGAGAGGCGTTCTGACAGGTTCTCGAACATCCCTGGCCCTCCTGGACCGGTTGCAACCTGCCGGATGTAGGCACCCGGCGCGAAAAACACCAACGGCACCAGTGGGCGCGACGCGCTGACTGGTGGCGATCCCCGTTCAGGCCGGGGACCGGAAGGGCCTGGGACCTTTCCGGAATGGCGTGCCGCATACGCCCGGGGGCACGTGGAGTCAAGTCCGAGGCCCCCTGTCGGCGCGCTGCGGCAACGCAGCCGTTGACCGGACGCGGCACGCGCCCTCAAGCTTGGCGCAATCACGGGCGTGCCCGGAGGAGGAGCCGCCCCTGACCAGAGGGAGGACCTGACCATGCCCGAACGGCTTCGCTTCGGCATATTCCTTGCGCCATTTCACAAGCCGGGGATCAACCCCACGCTCGCGATCCAGAACGACCTGGAGCTGATCCAGTGGCTGGACCGCTGCGGCTACGACGAGGCGTGGATCGGCGAGCACCATTCCGCAGGCTCCGAGATCATCGCAAGCCCCGAGATCTTCATTGCGGCGGCGGCGGAACGGACGCGGCACATCAAGCTGGGGACCGGCGTGGTTTCGCTGAGCTACCATAACCCGCTGTGGGTGGCCGAGCGGATCGTGCAGCTCGACCACATGACGCGGGGACGGGTGATGCTGGGCGTGGGGCCCGGCGCGCTGCCGACCGACGCGCGGATGATCGGGATCGACCCGAGCCAGACGCGGGGGCTGATGGAGGACAGCCTGGGCGTCATCATGCACCTTCTGACCAGCGAGGAGCCGATCAGCTTCAAGAACGACCGCTGGGACCTGCGCGAGGCGCGGCTGCACCTGCGTCCCTATTCCAACCCGCTGTTCGACATCTGCACGGCGGCGGTCGCATCGCCCGCCGGGCCGCGGCTGGCCGGGCGGCACGGGTTGGGCATGTTGTCGATCGGCGCGACCACGGCGGCCGGGTTCGACGCGCTGGCGCTGCATTGGGACGTGATCGAGGCCGAGGCCAGGCAGCACGGCAAGACGGTCGACCGGTCGAAGTGGCGGCTGGTGGGCCTGGTCCACATCGCCGACACGATGGAGCAGGCCTGCAGGGACGTCGAATACGGGATGGAGCAGTGGTTCCACTACTTCCAGGCGGTTGCGGCCTTCCCGCAGATGGCGGTGCCGGGCAACAACGTGAAGGAGATGATCCAGTTCGTGAACGAGAGCGGGTTCGGCGCGATCGGCACGCCCGACATGGCGGTGGCGCAGATCGACCGGCTGATGAAGCAGTCGAACGGCGGCTTCGGGGCCTACCTTATGCTGGCGCACAACTGGGCCGATCCGGCGGCGACGGCCAAGAGCTACGAGCTGATCGCGCGGCACGTCATGCCGCATTTCCAGGGGCACTACTTCGCGACGATGGACAGCGCCAACCGGGCCGAGAAGCTGCGCCCGGACCTGGCCGCCAAGCACGCGAAGGCGGTCGAGGACATGCAGGCGCGCTATGCCGCGGAGGTGGCCAAGCGCGTGCACTGAGCCAAAGCCGGGCGCCTCAACACTGCTGAAGGATGCAGTCGCTAGTGGCGCGCGCCGGACCGGTGGCCGCCGCGCGCCGCCGCGAGGTCCAGCCCGGGGAGCAGCCGGGTGGCCAGCGCCTGGGCATAGGCCGGTTCGGCCGCCCAGCCGGAAGCAACCTCCCACGCGAGGCGGGCGCGCTGGGCCCCCTGCATGAGGCGCCCGCCACCGATGGCTGCCCGGTCGAACAGGGGGGTGTCGAGGCGTGCCTCGTCCCAGTCGATCAGCGCGAGCTTCCCCTCGGACGCCCGGCTCAGGTTGGAGGTGTTGAGGTCACCGTGGATGGCCGTCCGCCGGCGCCCCTCAAGCGGCCGCCAGGCGGCGCGGCACGCCTCGCGCAGGGCGGGCGGCAGGAGTGTCAGGTCCACGTCGCCGCCCCTGTCGCGGCGGACGAGGTCGGCAGCCGAGGCGAAGCCGGGCCGCTGGGACCACCGCTCCGTCGCGGCGCGAAGGCTGCTCATCGGGCACCTGAGGCGCCGCAGGTCGCTGGCGCGCGCCGCGAGGCCGGGGACGCAGGGTTCGAGCGTGATGTTGCCCGCGCCGTGGCGGCCATCGCGCGCCGGCAGGTAGGCCGGCACGATCAGGCCGAGGGATCCGGCGAGCCGCTGAAGCTCGGCCGCCCAGCGCAACGAGGCTTCGCTCCACCGCGTCGTCTTGGCGACGAACAGCCGGTCCGCGGGGTCGCGGACGAGGAAGGAAAGGTTGCGGTGTCCTCCATCGAGCCGGCGCACGACCGACAGGGGGCGATGTGCGGCGAGTCGATCCGCGATGTCGGACAGCTTCAGAGACATTTCCTGCGATAATCGAGTTCCGGGGGACTCCACTCAACCTGTATTTGAAAGCCAGGACAACCTGCAATCTGATCAACCGGATCATCTGCCGGCTGCAGGAGCGGGGAGACCGAAGGATTTGCGCCACGGCACTGGCCCCGACAGGGGTTCTTGCGCGTCAGGGCACAATGTGGCCATATCGGGCCGGATGTGTGTGGGGGCGCACGAAGTGAGCCTTGAGAACTGGGACGAGATCCGGACGGCCTACCACGTTGCGCGCCTGGGCACGGTGTCGGGCGCTGCCGATGTGCTGGGCGTGCATCACGCGACGGTGATCCGGCATATCGACGCGCTGGAGCGTAGGTTGGGCGCGAAGCTGTTCCAGCGCCACGCGCGCGGCTACACGCCGACCGAGGCGGGCCGCGACCTGTTGCAGGTCGCCCAGACCACCGACGACCAGTTCGCGCAACTGGCCGGGCGCATTCGGGGCAGCGGGCAGACCGTGTCGGGCGAGTTGGTCGTGACGTCGCTTGCCATCGTGTCGTCGCTGCTGACGCCGCCCATCGTGTCGTTCCGCGACAAGTATCCCGACCTCGTCGTGCGGTTCCTGACGGACGAGCGCATCTTCCGCCTGGAGTATGGCGAGGCGCATGTCGCGATCCGCGCGGGGGCGGTCCCGAACGAGCCCGACAACGTGGTGCAGCCCTTCGTCCGCATCCGCCACGCGCTCTACGCGACACGCGACTATGTCGAACGGCGCGGCAAGCCCGCGACGGTCTCCGAACTGGCGAACCATGACCTGATCGGGGAGGACGGCGGGCAGAGCCAGGCGCCCTTCCTGCGCTGGCTCAGGCAGAACGTCCCGGCCGAGGCGGTGACCTGGCGCACGTCCGACATCGCCTCGATGCACGAGGCAGTCCGCAGCGGCGCGGGCATCGGCTTCCTGCCGGTCTATGCCGCAGAGCGGGACGACAACATGGTGCAGGTCATGGCTCCGCTGGACGACTGGAGCTCTTCGCTATGGCTGGTGACGCATGTCGACCTGCACCGCACGACGAAGGTGCAGGCCTTCCTGAGCCACCTGAAGGCGGCGGCGGCGGACTGGACCGGGATCTGAGCGCGGATGACCCGAGAGGCCGCCCTTGGCCACCTGGCGATGCTGGCGTTCTCGGCCCTGGTGGCGGGGTCGTTTTCGCTGGGCTCGATGATCGCCAACGACATCCGGCCGGTGTCGGTAACCGTCGCGCGCTTCGTCATTGCCATCGCGGTGATCGGTGCGATTGTCGCGGCGACGGGCGGCGTGAAGGCAGCGGCGCTGCGGGCGCCCTGGCGCTATGCCGTGCTGGGCGGGCTGTTCGGGATCTATTTCGTCCTGATGTTCGAGGGGCTGAAGACCGCGCCGCCCGTGTCGACCGCGGCGGTCTTCACGCTGACGCCGGTCATGTCGGCGGTCTTCGGCTGGCTTCTCCTGCGGCAGGTCACGACGCCGCGGATGGCGCTGGCACTGGCCGTCGGGGGCGCCGGGGCGCTGTGGGTGATCTTTCGCGCGGATCTCGGCGCGCTTCTGGCTTTCGACATCGGGCGGGGGGAGTGGCTCTATTTCTGGGGCTGCGTCGCGCACGCGGTCTACACGCCGATGGTGCGCAAGCTGAACCGGGGCGAAAGCCCGGCGGTCTTTTCGCTGGGGATGATGGTCGCCGCGCTGGGGCTTCTGCTGCTTTACGGCTGGCGCGACGTGGCGGCGACGGACTGGACGGCGCTGGACCCGCTGGTCTGGGGAACGATCGTCTATCTGGCGCTGTTCGCGTCGGCGGCGACCTTCGTGCTGTTGCAGTTCGCGGCGCTGCGGCTGCCGTCGGCGAAGGTCATGGCCTATACCTACCTGACGCCGAGCTGGGTGATCCTGTGGGAGATCGGGCTGGGCCGCGGACTGCCGCCCGGGATGGTGCTGCTGGGGGTCGCGCTTTCGGTGCTGGCGCTGTGGCTGCTGCTGGAGTGACCAGCGCGGACCGGCGGACCTGCGATCAGGCGCAGACCTGAAGCGGCTCGGCCTTGTCCAGGGCGGTCACGAGCTGATCGATCGGCTGGAACGAGAGGCGCGCCTTCGTGGAGCGGACCGGAGCCGAGGTGCCGCGCTGCCAGAGCGCCTGAACCTGGGTCTCGCAGAGGTGACTGCCGGTCAGCAGAAGCGTCTCGTTCATGTCATGTCCCCTCGTCCTGCGGCGCCCTGTCCCCCCGCGCCGTCACCGTGTCATCGGTGTGGCACATCCGGGATTAACGCCACAAAAATGACTTGTTCATTTTCGGTTCACCTGTTGGCTGCGCCGGCGCGGCGGTCGCTGTCTTGCCGTCAAGGCCTTGAAATGGTGAAGCTTTCCCGGGAGCGATCGAGCTGCCCGCGGGCGGGTTGACCTGATGCCAAGGGCCGGAAAAGGCTGCAGAATCAGGGTCGCGAAGGGTTCGGCGCCGGTGTCTGGCTGACGCCATTCCGAATCGCAGGGCGACTGGCAGAGGTCGGGACCTGCCCGGAGGGCCACGCGCGCGGTCTAGCCCCGCGCCAGGTAGAGGCGTTCGGGGACCGATGCCGTGCGAAGCTGGTAGCTGCGCCTGGTGCCGAATTCGGCCGTGACCTGGCTGCCATAGTCGCTGGCCACGTCCAGCTTGGCCGCGGCGTTGGCGGGCAGGTGGAAGTCTTCGACGCCGGACGGGAGAACGGACTGCGCGAGCCGCAGGAGCTGGCTGGCGGAGTTTGCCCATTGGTAGGGAACTTCGGCATAGAGGCCGACGCGCACGCCGCGGGTCCGTGCCGCGGACATGACGTGGTCGCGGACCCAGAGGTGGTCGGAATGAGGCGGACTACCGGGCGGGACGCGGAGGATGCGCCGCCACAGCCGAGCAGCGGGCCCGAGCGGGCGACCGGCTCCGAGCGGCAGCAAGACCAGCAGCTCCGCCGGATCCGGGCCGTCGAGCGCGGCCGAGATCGCGAGATTGGCAGAGAGGGCGTCCTGCCGGCCGCTTTCCGCGCCCGATTGCACGAAATCGACACCGAGGCGTGCCATCGCGGCGGCATCCTCGGCCCGGCGGCCGACGAACTCCGCCCAGGGGTCGGTGAAGCCGGTGGCCCGGGCATAGTCCGTTCCGGTCGAGGGCCCGGCATGCGTGAAGACGGTCACGACCCTGCGCGGCGGAAGGCCGGGAAGCGCAAGGAAGGTCGCGAGCGAAAAGGCGGCGTCGTCCAGGTGCGGGGACACGACGCAGATGTCCCGAATGCCGTTGCGTCGCATCCAGTCGTCAAGGCGCGCGGCTTCGCCGCGCCGGGGAGGTGCGGCCGTCATCGACGATCTCCCCGGACGCGGTCCACCATGGCATGCGTCGCTTCGGCCCGGCGGCGATACCAGGTGTCAGCGGCGTGATAGACGCGCGCCTGAAGCGCGCGTTCGGTCAGTGGGACGAGCTGCCCGCGGTCCGCGTCCAGCCCGACGATGGTCTCGACGGCGGCCGCGTCGTCCTTCCACGGCAGAAGGACGGTGGCCTGTTCGCCCGCGGCGCGTTGCCTGACGTAGTCGATGTCGTCGGCCACGATCGGGAGTCCCGCAGCGTAGGCGTCGAACAGCATGCGCGGCGTTTCCGACATGCGGGGATTGAAGAGGAGCGCATCCGAGCCCGCAAGGCGCGACAACAGCATTGGTCCATAGGGCATCCCGCCGTGGAAGGCGACGTGGTCCGCCATTCCGAGGTCCACGGCCAGCGCGCGCAGGGCGGCTAACTCGGGTCCCGTGCCGATGATGTCGAAGGCGACGTTCGCGCCCCGTGCGCGCGCCGCGGCGAGGATCCGCAGGCTCCGGTCGAGGCCCTTGATCTGCACGAGCCGCCCGCAGAATCCGAACCTCAGCGGTCGTTGCCCTGAGACGAGTGTCGCGAGGCGTTCGCGGATACGGTTTTCGGGCACCATTTCGTCCATGGTGTAGGACGTATCCTCGATTTCGAGCAGGTGGCGCGTGAGGTGCCCGTAGCGGGCGATCGTGTCCTTGCCCTTGAAGAGGCAGAGACCGGCCACACGGGTGGCGCGACGGCACTGATGGACATGCGCCTGGGCTTGCAGCTCCAGTTTCAGGCGCGCGGCCAGGCCGCTCGTGTCGGCGATGTCGCGCATCGACCGGCTGACGTCCTGATCCTGCACGAAAACGACGGGCAGTCGCTTGCGGGCGGCGCGCATGACCGAGCTGTAGGTGAAGGGACGCAAGGGATCCTCGGCCGTTCCGTGCAGGACGGTGGTCCTGGTCAGGAGGGTGTCGATCCGGGCCATGGTCGCCTGGTGAACCCCGCCCCAGTATGAATTGAGCGGCGTGACACGGTCGAAGAGCGGAAGAAGCTCGATCCCGTCCGCTTGCCGATCGGCGGCTTCCAGCGGCTGGTCGGTCTCGGCTGCCGGGGCACTGGGCGCGGCGACGACGAGTGGTCCATACCTTCCCTGGAGCGAGTCGCGCAGAAGGACGAGAGCCCGCCTCCAGTCCGTGGCAATGAAACTGCGCGATCCTTCGACGAAAATCGGGACGGTGATCGGCAGGAGATACATCGACCGGGAAACTGCCTTCTGAGCAACGACCGGAAGATAGTGCCGATCTCGCGGTGGAACAATTCGACAAGACGGCACCAAAGGACACTGTCCGCTGCAATTGTTGACTGATTGACGGCGCTCTGCCGCAGCACCGTCCGGACCCGTGTCGGGGAGGGGGGAGGGATGACGATGCTGCCGGAGGTTTCGGGCGTGCCGTCACCTTCGACGGGTTCCGCGCGATCGACGACATGTCGATCCGGATCGGCCAGCCCGAGCTGTGCGCGGTGATCGGCCCCAATGGCGCGGGCAAGACGACGTTCATGGGCATCGCCACCGGCAAGACGCGGCCGGACGTGCGGCGCGTGGTCCGGGGCGAGCGGAGCCAGTCGCTTCTTTCGATGCCGGAAAGCCTGACCGCCCAGACGGGCGAGGTCACGGCGATGATGGGGATGAACGGGGTCGGCAGGACCAGCCTTCTGAAGGCGATCGGGGGCGGCATCCGTTCCTGTCTGGGCGGATCGAGCTGGACGGTGTGGACCCTGGCCAATCGTCGCCCCATGCGGCGACGCGGCGGATCGGCGCTTCGACGAGACGATCTTCGAGCTGTTCCCGGTCCTGCACCAGATGCGCGACCGGCGCGGGGCGATCTGTCGGGCGGCCAGCAGCAGCTGGCCATCGCCCGGGCGCTGATGACGCGGGGCGAGGTCCTGCCGAGCGGGCGCAAGGACCGGATCGACCGCGGCCGGCTTCCGGAGATGATGCCGATCTCAAGCGCCGGGCGCTTGACGGTCGTCAACGGTCGGGGCCCGCGGACCTGCTATGCTGGAGCATGGGGCCTGGCCGGGTGGGTCCGTGCGGTCCGCCTGCGCCGCCCCTCCGATTGGGGGGAGAAGACCATGCAGACCATCAGGACCGCGCTTCAGGCGCTTGCCGTCCTCGCCATCGCCGGGGCGGCCCCGGCAGCGCAGGCCTTCACCGCCTGCCAGGTGACCGACACGGGCGGGATAGACGACAACAGCTTCAACCAGACCGCGTGGAAGGGCGTGCAGGACGCGCAGGCGCAGCTGGGCATCGAGGGGCGGTTTCTCGAAAGCCAGGCCGAGACGGATTACGAGGCCAACATCAACTCGCTTCTGGGCGGTGCCTGCGATCTGATCATCACGGTGGGCTTCCTGCTGGGCGACGCGACCAAGACCGCGGCCGAGGCCAACCCGGACCAGAAGTTCTCGATCGTCGACTTCGCCTATGACCCGGCCATCCCGAACGTGCTGGGGCAGGTCTATGCGACAGACCAGGCCGCGTTCCTGGCGGGCTACCTGGCCGCCGGCATGTCGCGGACCGGGACGGTCGGGACCTTCGGGGGAATCAACATCCCGCCGGTGACGATCTTCATGGACGGGTTCGTAGCGGGGGTGAACCATCATAACGCGCAGAAGGGCACTTCGGTCGCCGTTCTGGGCTGGGACCCGGCGACGCGGGAAGGGCTCTTCACCAACAACTTCGAAAGCCTCGACGATGGCCGGGCCTTCGCGCAGAACCTCTACGACGAGGGCGCGGACATCGTCCTTCCGGTCGCGGGGCCGGTGGGGCTGGGGTCCGCCGCGCTGGCGGACGAGCTGGGGAGCGATGCGCTGAAGATCATCGGGGTGGATGCCGACCTGTACCTGACCGATCCGGAGAATGGGCAGGTCTACCTGACCTCGATCATGAAGCGGATGGATTCGACCGTCCTTCAGGTGATCGAGATGGCCCTGAATGGCACGTTCGAGGGCGGCGTCATCGTCGGCACTCTGGAGAACGGGGGCGTGGGTCTCGCCCCGTTCCATGACTTCGAGGATGCGGTGCCGGCCGAGCTGAAGGCCGAACTCGACACGATACGCGCCGGGATCGTCGACGGCTCGATCGCCGTCGCTCCCTAGCGGCGCAGCGGCCCGCGTGGGAGGACG
>FWPV01003833.1_pt1 | contig 33254 bp, 33 predicted proteins | sample 2228371 | NCBI WGS metagenome assembly FWPV01 (sample SAMEA103939776, study PRJEB20133) | metagenome
GCCCGGCACCTCCCGCTCCTGGAGACAACGCAGCTGGCGGGCCGCCTCCCGGGGATCCATGACGTCGAGATACATGCCCGTGGCCGGCTCGAAGCCGGCGCTCACGATCACGCGGGGGACCATCTCAAGGAGCGGGGAATCGGGGGTTGCGCCCATTCCCTTCCCGCATCGAACGCAGCTGGCGGGCCGCCTCCCGGGGATCCATGACGTTGAGATACATGCCCGTGGCCAGCTCGAAGCCGGCGCTCACGATCACGCGGGGGACCATCTCCAGGTGCCAGTGATAGTAATGGTAATCCCTTCCATCGCAGGGAGCGGAGTGCAGCCACAGGTTGTAGGCGGGGTTCCCCAGCAGCCTGGAGAGCGCGCCCAGGGAGCGCGTGAGCGTCTCCGCCAGGCCCTGCAGGGCGCCCTCTCCGGCGGCGGCGAAATCCGGGGCGTGGACGAGGGGCGCAAAGCGCATCTCGAAGGGAGAGCGCGACGCGTAGGGCATGAAGGCGACCCACCCCTCCCCCTCGGCCGCCACCCTGCCGTCGGCGGCCGCCTCCTCCGCCTCCTTGCAGAGGGGACACCCCTCCCCCCGGCGCCGGGACTCGTGCAGCTCGTCGCGGACGCCACGCGGCACCAAGGGCAGGGCGAAGACCTGGGTGTGGGGGTGTTCGAGGGAGGCTCCCGCCTCCCGCTTGTGGTTGACGATGATCTGCACGTACCTTACGTGAGGCATGGCTGCGAAGTGGCGGAAGCGCGCCTGCCAGGCGCCCAGCAGCCCCTCCGCCTCGCGCGCGTCCATCTCCCCCAGGGAGAGCCCGTGGTGCGGAGAATGGATGATCACCTCGTGGTCCCCGCGCGCGGGCATCCCCACCCTGCCGCCTATCCGCCACCCCCTTTTCCCGGCCTCGGGCACCAGGGCGGGGTAGAGGTTCGGCACCACCCTGATACGCCATCCCGGGGAATCGGGAGGGCCTTCCTGCCTGCCCGCGGACCACACCTCGGGAGGGGTCAAGGCCTCGTTGCCGGGGCAGAACGGACAAACCTGCTGCGGCGAGGCGCCCGGCGCGGCCCCGGGGCGTCGCGACCTGCCCGTGGCCAGCACGGACCACGCCCCGCTCAGGGCGTCGCGCCGTATCTCGGGAAGGGGGAACCCGGTCGCCTCTTCGTTCTCACCCATGCAGCCTGCCCTTCCTCTTCATGCTCCCGTATCCGCGGCAATATCGGCCGATGCGAACAGCACCTTTGAGTATCATGCAGCCTGCCCTTCCTCGCCATGTTCCCGTTTCCGCTCCGGCTACCGGCGCCGGTGAGGGAGCGCACGGAAGGCAACCTATGAGGAGAGGGCTGCCTCTGCGCCCCCTCCATGGAAGACTCCGCCATCCCACGCCCTTCCTGTTCCGCCGCCACGGCCGCGCGGATTCCTCAGGTCGCGCGGTCTCCGTGCGGCACCTCTCCCTCGCCTTCCCGCTCCGCGCCGTCCTGCACCGGGCGCGGCCTCCAGCCCAGCACGCGGGCGGGCACTCCTCCCACCACCGCGTAGGGCGGTACGTCGCGGTTCACCAGGCTCATGGCCCCGATCACCGAGCCGCGGCCCACGGTGACCCCGCGCAGGATGGAGACCTTCTCCCCCACCCAGATGTCCCCCTCGAGGCGGATGGGACGCTTGGTTATGCCCTGGGAACGGATGGAGATCACGGGATCCCAGTAGTTGTGGTCGAAGTCCACGATGTACACGGAGTCGGCGAACAGGCACTCGGGGCCGATGTACACCCCGGCATAGCAGTTCACGGTGTTGTCGGTGCCGAAGATGGTGTTGTCGCCGATATAGAGCTCCCCCTCATGGCAGCGCAGGGCGTTGTTGGTGCCGATCCACACCCAGCGCCCGATGCGCATGCTGGCGCCCTTCTTCACCACCACCTGGTAACGGCGCGGCAGGAAGACGAAGCCCTCCGTCTTCACCCGCGGATGCAGGAGCTTGAAACGCAGAAAGCGGTAGAGGAAGCGCCAGTAGCGGGGGCCGTACATGCGCTTGTCGCGGATGAAGCGCAGGGTGCGCACCAGCCACCTCCATCCCCGCGGCCTCTCCCCGGGGCCCGCGGGGAGCTGCGCCCCTTTTTCCACCTCCCGCAGCGCTTCGACCCTGCTTTCCATCATGGATTATTTTTCCATGTAGAGGATGAGGTTGTAGAACCAGTCCCGGGGCAGCCAGCGGTAGAGCCTCTGGTCCAGGGCGCGTGCCCTCCGATAGGTGTTGTACGCGCCCCAGCGCCAGCGGTCGCTGATGTTCTCCTCGCTCACGCTGCCCTCCACGGTGCGGATCATCCAGCCGATGAAGCTGGAGAAGAGCTCCTCTGACTCGCAGCGCACGGAGGAGAAACCCGCCCTCCGCGCCATCTCGCACAGCTCGCGAGGCCGGAAGTTGTGGATGTCCACCATGAACTCCAGCTCCTGCAGCTCGTGGTCCTGGGGGTCGTCGGAGGCGCAGTAGTCCCTCAGGGTGATGGGTCGTTTTCCCAGTCTCCCGCCCAGGCGCGCATAGGCCTTGACGGAGGCCGAGGCCAGGGCCTTGGCCACCCTGGCCAGCTGATGCCCCTTCACCGAGGGCTCCCCGGCCACCACGCATCTCCCCCCCGGTCGCAGCACGCGCCGGATCTCGCGCAGCGAGGCGTCCAGGTCGGGGAGGTGGTGCAGGACGGCGTGGCCGATGACCAGGTCGAAGGACTCGTCCTCGTAGGGCAGCCTCTCGGCGTCCGCCTGCTCCAGGTGTACCCGGATGCCCAGCTTCTCGGCGTTATCGCGGCATACCTCCAGCATCCCCCGGGAGATGTCGCACCCCCAGGCCTCGTCGAGCACCCCCGCCAGCCCCAGGTTGAGCATGGCGTAGCCGGTCCCACAGCCGATCTCCAGCACGCGCACGCCGCGGGGAAAAGGCCCGCCCAGCCCCAGCTCGAACTTGGAGAGCACGAAGTCGGCCATATCGGAGTCGAAGCGGATGGCCCACTTCTTGTCGTATTCGCGGCTGGTCTCGTCATGAAAGACCAGATTGGCTTCCTTCACGTCCATAGCAGTGATTATATGCGCAGTGCGTCCCGGCAGGAAACCCGCATCTTTTCAGCCCGCCGCGCTTGCCGCGGGATTCGCTCTCGGACCCGGTGATATCCAGAGGTGCGTCCCGGCTGGAAACCATCGTCTTTATACTTTCAATGCGTCCCGGGTCCTGCCCCTTTCCCGGGACCCGCCGCTTTCATTTAATATAGGGAGGAACAGGACCCGCACGGGAGGTGCGACTTCATGGGGTCAGCCCCGGACATGGGACATTCCTGCCGGAGCCGCCCCCCGCGGGGGGGAAGACGGCCAGGGAGCGGGCGCTGGTGGGCGCCCGGAGACGTGGTGCTGGTGCTCGCGGTGGCCGCCCTGAGCGCCCTGCTCATCGCCCAGGGCCTCGCCAGGGCGGGCGCCGGATCGTCGCCGCGCGCGGCGGTGAGCGTCAACGGCCGCGAGGTGATGGTCCTGTCCCTGCAGGAGGACCGGGAGGAGCTGGCGGTGGAGGGATACCGGGGCCGCTCTTACCTCCAGGTCGCGGGAGGCAGGGTGCGCATGCTCGATTCCGCCTGCCCGGACAAGCTGTGCGTGCATGCCGGCTGGATCTCCCGTCCCGGGGAGAGCATCGTCTGCCTTCCCAACCGGGTGGTCATAGAGATCGAGACGGGAGAGGAAGGGCCGGATGTGGTCAACCGCTGAGAGGCCCTTGCGCCCCCCCTCCGACCGCCGGGCTTACCTGGTGGGGGAGATGGGGATGCTGGTGGCCCTGGGCCTGGTGCTGCAGATAATCGAGGGCACCATCCCCCCCATCCTGCCCCTGCCCGGCGCCAAGCTGGGGCTGGCCAACCTGGCCACGGTGTCCGCCCTGGTCTTTCTCGGGCCCCTGGAGGCCCTGGGGGTGAACCTCCTGCGCTGCCTGCTGGGCGGGCTGCTGCGCGGCAGCTTCGTGGGCCTGGTCATCAGCACCGCCGCGGGGACCGCCGCCACCCTGGTGATGATAGCCCTCTACCGCCTTCCACCGGGGATGTTGAGCCTCACCGGGGTGAGCATAGCCGGCGCCGTCACCCACAACGCCGCCCAGCTGGGGGTGGCCATACTGCTGGTGGGATTCCCCGGCCTGCGCTATTACCTCCCCTACCTGCTCCTCATCGCCCTTCCCACGGGGTTCTTCATCGGCATCGCCGCCCGCCGCCTCTCCACGGCGCTGGGCAGGACGCTGCCCTTGGGGGTGGGTTGAGCTGGACCGGCACGCAGCGGCCGCGGCGGTCATCGAGCTCGAGGGCGTGAGCTTCGCCTATCCCGGCCGGGAGGATTCCCCCGCCCTGCGCGACGTCTCCCTCACCGTGGGCGAGGGTGACTTCGTCGCCGTGGTGGGCCCCAACGGCTCGGGCAAGTCCACCCTCTGCCGCATGATGAACGCGCTCCTCCTCCCCACCGCGGGCAGGGTGAGGGCATGCGGCCTGGACACCTCGTCGGGAGACGACCTGGCGGCCATCCGCGGCCGGGTGGCCCTGGTCATGCAGAACCCCGATAACCAGATCGTCGGCCCCACGGTGGAGGACGACGTGGCCTTCGGGCCGGAGAACCTCGCCCTTTCCCGTCCGGAGATCGCGGAGCGGGTGGAGGAATCCCTGCGGTCCCTGGGCCTGGCGGGACTGCGTGGCCGCGAGCCCCACCTCCTCTCGGAGGGGGAGAAGAAACGCCTCGTCCTCGCGGGCGCACTCGCCCTGAGGCCGCGCGTGCTGGTGTCCGACGAAGCCACCTCCATGCTCGACCCCCGCACGCGCCTCGAGGTGCTGCTCCTGCTGCGGCGGTGGCGCGAGGAGAGGAAGATGGCGGTGGTGCACGCCACCCACCACGCGGAGGACCTGCTGGCCGCCGAGAGGGTGGTCCTGCTCTCCTCCGGACGCAAGGTCTTCGAGGGCACCCCGGAGGAGTTCTTCGCCCGGGGCGGCCCCGCGGAGGAGGCGGGCATGAGGGAGCCGCCGCTCATGGAGTTGTCACGCGAACTGGCGTCACGGGGGCTCAGGGTGCCCGCCCGGCCCCTGTGCGCGGAGGAGGTGCTGGAATCCCTGTGGGCATAAGGCTGGAGGGAGTGGGGTTCACCTACCTTCCCGGGACCCCCATGGCCCGGGAGGCGCTGGAGGGCATAGACCTCACGCTGCGCGAGGGGGAGAGGGTATGCCTCATGGGGGCATCGGGGTCAGGCAAGACCACCCTCCTCTGCCTCGTTGCCGGCCTCTACCCCCCCGCGCGGGGACGGGTGCTCCTGGACGGCTCCCGCGTCGACCACAGCCCGTCCGGCCTGCGGCGGCTGCGGGAGGTGGTGGGAATCCTCTTCCAGTCCCCCCGCAGACAGCTCTTCGCCGAAACGGTGGAGAGGGACGTGGCCTTCGGGCCCCGCAACCGGGGGCTGCGCGGACCCCTGCTCGCGGCACGGGCCCGCGAGGCCATGAAGGCCGCCGGCCTTGACCCGGAAGAATATTCCAACCGCTCCCCCTTCACCCTCAGCGACGGCGAGATGCGCCTCGCCGCCCTGGCGGGGGTGCTGGCCATGGAGCCCCGCTACCTGCTCCTGGACGAGCCCACGGCGGGGCTGGACCCCCGAGGGCGCCACCGCCTGCGCCGGCTCATCAGGGAGATGTCGGAGCGGGGCGCGGGCGTGCTGGTGGCGACCCACGACTGGGAGGAAGCGGAAGAGCTCGCCGACCGCGTGGAGGTGATGGCGGAGGGGCGCATCGCCCGCTCCGGGGACGTGGAGTCCGTGGCCGCCGATTACGCGGTGCTCCGCCGCGCGGGGCTGGCGCCGCCCCCGGTGCCGCATCTCCTCGCCCTCCTGCGCGGGAAGGGCCTGGGGGTTCCGGAGCGCGCCGCCTCTCCCGGGGAGGCGGCGGAGTCCATCAAGCGGGCCATGGAGGGCGAGCAGCCGTGAGGGACCTGAACCGCATCGGGCTCGGGAGATACTACCCCATCCCCTCCCCCGTCCACCGCCTGGACGCGCGGGTGAAGATCGCCGGGGCGGCCGCCCTCGTCTTCCTCTCCTTCGCCTGCGGCCGCCTGTCCGGGCTCCTGGTGCTGGTGGCCTTCACCCTCCTCGTGGTATACCTGGCCAAACTCCCTCCCCTGCAGCTCCTGGCCTCCCTGCGCTCCGTCTTCATCTTCCTCGCGGTGACCGCCGTCGCCCAGCTGCTGTTCTCGCCCGGACGGGTGCTCTGGGAATGGGGGCCGGTGAGCATCACCAACACCGGCATCCAGAACGGAGTCCTTTACTCCCTGCGCCTGGCCGTGGCGGCGGTGACCGTCGGCGCCCTCACCATGACCACCGATCCCCTGCAGCTCCTCTCGGGCCTGGAGGGCCTCATGGCTCCCCTGCGCCCGCTGCGCTTTCCCGTGCACGAGACGGCCATGGTCCTCACCACGGCGCTGCGCTTCCTGCCCGTCCTGCTGGGCAAGGCGGGGGAGATCGCGCGCTCCCAGGAGGCGCGCGGGGCCGATTTCTCCAGCGGCAACCCGCTGCGCAGGGCGCGTTCCCTCCTCCCCCTCCTGATCCCGCTCTTCTCGGGCTGCTTCCGGGACGCCGAGGAGCTGGGAACCGCCCTGGCCGCGCGCGGCTATCGCGGAGGCGCGGGGCGCACCCGCTACCGCGCCTCCCGTCCGGGCCTCAACGACCTCGCCGCCCTGGCCGTCCTGGCGGCGGTGGGCTGGCTGGCGTTGTGGTTCAGGCTGTGAGCGCCTAGCGCAGCGCGGTGTAGAGGAAATCCTCCCAGGGGACCTGGGCCATGAAGTGGTCGTTGAAATCCTTGATCATCACGTACATCCAGTAGAGGCCGTAGATGCCGCAGGTGACGATGGAGAGCAGCAGGAAGGTCACGAACTCGCGCTGGGGGACGCTGGGAACCGCCTGGCTCGCCTGCGCCGCCAGCCCCAGCTTGGCCAGGGCGGAGCTCATGAGGGTGAAGAACTGGGCCTCCACCGCGTCGTGCTCCACGTAATCCTGCATGAGGAGGTAATAGAGGATCAGTGAGCCTATGCCGGTGAAGATGCAGATGAGGAGCCAGATCGCCGCTCCCCTCTCGGCGGCCATGGTGGCCATGCGCATGCGCACCTGTTCCAGCTGCGCGAGCTCCTGCCCGATGAGCTCCTCCCTGCCCTGCGCCTTCGCCCGCAGCTGTGCCACGGCCGCGTCCGCCACCGCCGCCATGCGCTTGAAGTGCTCGTCGCGCCTCTGCACCAGCTTGTAGATGATGTAAAACCCGTAGATGCCGCAGGTGACGATGGAGAGCAGGATGGCCATCCCGGGATCGGTGATGAAATCCGTGCTCGCCCGCGCGGCGATGTTGTACTCCAGCGCCGACCCCGCCTGGCCTCCCATGGGTGTTCCTTCCATGTCCTCCTCCTTTTTCCTCCAGGGGAGGCTATCCCGCCCCCGCCTGCTCGCCTGTCCGACCTCGCCGCCTTCCCGGCCTCACCGCCGCCGCCCGGGCCTCCCCCTTTCCCGTCCTTCCTCCCCGCCCCTTACTCCGCCGCCCCTCCGTGCGAACCGCCGCCGCGCAGCGCCTCCCCGCAACCCGGCCACGCCGGGTCTAGACGTTGACGCCGAAGAACGCCAGGCGCAGGACCCAGGCCAGAGCGAGCAGGGCCAGGAGCAGCCAGGCCGCTTTCCTCACGGCGTCTCTCCCCGGTCGGGGCAGGAAACGCGCCGCGAGCATTCTCTCCAGGACCAGGAGAGAGGTCACCGCGGCCACGAGGAAGAAGAGCGGGGGGCCCAGCAGGTGCATCCTGAAGGCCTCCTCCCAGCGCCCGTGGGCGGTGGCCGCGAAGCTGCGGGTCATGCCGCACAGGAGACAGGGCAGGCCTGTCAGGTGGTGGAAAAGGCATCCCGGGGTCACGCCTTCCACCACCCCCTTGAGGTAGGGATAGAGAAAGGAGGCGCCCAAAACCAGGAGGCCCGCCCCCACGAGCTCGCTCTCCCTCGTAAGGGACCTTTTCACGCGTGTATGCGGAAGGGCCGGGACCTCCGTTGGCCTCGATGCCAGGCCGGCATCATCCAGCATGCCCTCACCATCCTTTCCCTCGCCGTCCATTATACCCGAGGACGGCCTTTCGCTCTCCCGCCCTGTCGTGGATCGGGAAAGGGCCGTCCCCGTCAAGGGCGTCAGCAGGGCGGCAATCCCGTCTCTGCCGGGGCGGAAGAGCGGCTCATGGAGCGGTCCTGTCGTCAGCGGCATCAACAGGGCGGCATTCCCTGAACTCCCAAGGACCTGGATACAGTTTCCATGTCCCGGCAGCCGCATTCCACATGCAGCCACATTCCGTATATGATTTAGGAGCTGGAGACCGCCGGCACCACCCCCTGACGGGGTCTTAAGTCGCGAGCCCACGCGACCGATGGTGGGATTAGGAAATGGGAGGGGGAGGAGCGTTGCGCAGAGCAGGAGTTCTCGCCAGGGAGGACGGATTCTCGCTGGTGGAACTGATGATCGTGGTGGGGATCATCGGCGTCCTGGTGGGGATCGCCCTGGTATCCTACGAGGCATCGGTCAACCTCAGCAAGAAGGCGGCCTGTCGCGCCAACCTCAAGATCATCCGGGAGCAGTTGCTCAACTACTGCGCCGACCACGAAGACTACCCGGGTTCCCTCGGCGAGCTGGTCCCGAAATATATCGATAACGAACGGGGTATCAGGTGCCCCGCCACGGGAGAGATATATGATTACGACCCCGAGAGCGGCGAGGTATGGTGCCCGTACCATCAGGACCTCTAGGTGGGATCGGCCGGAAGGCGTGAGGAGAGGCTTGAAAGGGGCGGAGGTGCATGCGATACGCCAGGTTTGAGCGCATAGTAGTGCTGGTCATCGCGGTGGCGGTGGCGGCCATGGCCGTGGCCATGGCCTTCCAGAAGACGGACGGGGTGGAGATCTTCGGCCACCTGTTGATGATCGCCGTCATCGTCTCCAGCCTTTACGGCGGCAAGAGGGGCGCCGCGGCGGGCTTTCTGGCCAGCCTGGCCGTCTACACCGCGGCCCGCCTGGTCTGGAGGGGGGACTTCTGTTATCTCACCGCCCTCGAGCTGGTGGGCATCAAGCTCCTCGTCTACGGGGTCCTCGCCCTCCTCTGCAACCACATCAGGACCCAGTTCCGCTACTTCTTCGTGAAGATGGAGCGCCAGGACCTGGTGGACGACGAGACCCAGATCGGAAACGAGAGATTCCTGGCCCGCGAACTGCAGGCCCGCATCGAGGAACACGGGCGTTACCAGACCCCCTTCTCCCTCGTCCGTTTCTCCCTGGACGGAGATTTCGTGGACAGGCAGCGCCGGGGAGGGGTGAGCGTGATGAGGGACCTGGGCATCTCCGTGCTCAAGAACGACACGCGTTCCGTGGACGAGCTGGCCAGGATGGGCGACGAGTTCGTGGTCATCCTCCCCAACGTGAGAAGGGAGGGAGCGGAGGTGTGCCGCAACCGCCTGCAGGGCAAGATGTCCGCGTACCTCGAGCGCCACCTGGAGGGAAAGAAAGCCGCCGAGGTCCTGAGGGCGGAGGTGCTCTCCTATCCCGAGGACCGGGAGAACGTGGAGGCCATCCTCTCCGAGGCGCAAACGCGGGTGGAGGCAGGCTGATCCACGAAGCCCGCGTGGACGCAACACCTTCCCTCAGGGGCGGGATGCAGGATATCCCTCCCGCGCCGGCACGGCGCTCCGCGAGAACCTGCATCCCGAGCAGAGGCAGGTCAGGGCCGCTGGAGGCCGGCAGCCCGGGGGCAGACCTCTCCCGGAGAGATCCTTTCGGGGATCCGTCTCAGGGCTCACCCCCGACCTGCGAGACCCTCGCCGGTGGAGGTCGGTCACCTCTCCTGACCGCGGGAACCGCACCGCGCTGCCGGAACACCGTTCCGCTGCGGGCGAGGAACGCTCACAGCACCTCTCCGCCGCGCTCGCCGCCTTCAGGGCGGCTACCGCAACCGCCGCTCGCCCTACCCAGCACCCGTATTATGGTGGGAGAAAGTCCCCGGCGCTCCGCCAGCTTGACCCCCGACCATAACGATACGCCTCCCGCCGCCACCGCGGCCACGACCGCCGGCCCCGCGCCGCCGAAACCGGCGAGGGCGGCCAAGGCCATGACTGACAGGTAGGCGGCCACCATGCCCAGGAGCGGGAGCCCGAAGATGACCAGGTAGGAGAGCAACAGGCGCCTGGAGGGGACCTCGAGGATCACCTCGTCGCCCACCTCCACTCCCAGCCGCGCCGCCGCCGAGAACTCCATCACCTGCTCGCGGTCGCGCGACAGCAGCCCGCACCCGCCGCATTCCGCGCAGTTCACCCGGGCCACGCGTACCTTCGCGCGCCCGCCCTTCACCTCCGTGACCACCGCCCTGCATTCCATGGCTGAAGTTTAACTCATCCGCCCTTCCCTCTCCCAGGGCGCCTCGCGGCGCATGCTTTCCCGCCCGTCCCCTTGCATGAGGGCGACCCCGTCCGAGGGCATCGCCGTACTCCGCCCGGGGAGCATCACCTCAGACGATGAAAAAGCCCCGACGGCAGAGGGAAAATACCGATAGAAGGACTCTTGAATCAACACGGGAAAGCTCGGCGGGATTCGTCTCTCATGCCAGCAGGCGAAAGAGTACAGGAAAAAGCTCTGGACTTAACGGCGGGCAAGGATTAAATTACTTCTGGTATTTTTTTGCCCGCGCCTCGACGGGAGCGGCAGGGAGGGGTCCGGAACAGCACAGAAGGAGCCATGGGAAGGACGAGCGGCCTGCTGTACAGGATCAGGGGAGGCGTACATCCGCCCTCCTCCAAGGACCTGACGGCGGATAAGCAGATCCGGAGGATAGAGGCCCCCTCCATCGTCACCATCCCCATGCGCCAGCATATCGGCGCTCCCTGCACGCCGAGGGTCAAGAAGGGGGACGAGGTCCTGGTGGGCACGGTCATCGGCGACTCCGAGGCCTTCGTCTCCGCCCCCATACATTCCAGCGTCTCTGGAAAAGTGGCCCAGGTGGCCCCCCAGCCCCACCCCGCGGGCGGCGAGGTGCTGGCGGTGATCATCGAGAACGACGGCGAGTACCGCCGCGACCCCTCGCTCGCTCCGCCCGGTCCCTGGCAGGACATGCAGCCGGAGGAGATACGTAAGGAGGTGCGGTCGGCGGGCATGGTAGGCCTTGGTGGCGCCGCCTTTCCCACCCATGTGAAGCTGAGCCCCCCGCGGGAATACCCCATCGATACCGTGATCCTGAACGGAGCGGAGTGCGAGCCCTTCCTGACCTCGGACTACCGCCTTCTCCTGGAGGAGCCGGACGCGATACTGGAGGGCATGCGCGTAATCATGCGGGCGGTGGGCGCCCGCAGGGGGATAGTGGCCATCGAGGACAACAAGCCCAAGGCCATCAAGGCCCTGGAGGCGCACGCAGGGGGGTCGGGCATAGAGGTGGCTTCCCTGCGCACCCGCTACCCCCAGGGAGCGGAGAAGGTGCTCATCGCCAACCTCCTGCACAGGGAAGTGCCTTCGGGCGGTCTCCCCATGCACGTGGGGGTGGTGGTGAACAACGTGGGCACCGCTTATGCCATAGCGCGCCGATTCTCGGAGGGGATGCCCCTGGTGGAGAGGGTGGTCACGGTGACCGGATCGGTGGTGCGCGAGCCCTCCAACCTCACGGTCCCGCTGGGGACAAGTTTCTCCCATGCCGTGGAGGCATGCGGCGGGTTCACCGAGCCGCCCGCCAAGGTGATCATGGGCGGGCCCATGATGGGACTGGCGCAGTACACCCTGGAGGTGCCGGTGGTGAAGGGCACCTCGGGCATACTGGCCCTCTCCTGGAAAGAGGCGCGGTACAGCGTGCCCGCCGAGCCGGTCTGCATAAGGTGCGGACGCTGCGTGGACGTCTGTCCCATGGGACTCATCCCCACCTACCTGGGCACCTACGCCCATAACGAGAAATGGGACCTCCTGCAGAGACTCCATATAGAGGACTGTATAGAGTGTGGGTGCTGCACCTATACCTGCCCCACCAAGAACCCCCTGGTCCAACTGATCAAGACCGGGAAGGCGGAGCTCGCGCGCCGCAGGCAGTACGCGGAAAAACGCGAGTCCGAACGCCGCGCCGCGGCGGGAAAGAGCGAGGAGGCGGGGAAGGATGGATGAGGGTAAGCTCATCGTCTCCACCTCTCCCCACGTGAGGGACCCCATCAACACCCGCCGCATCATGTGCCACGTCATCGCGGCCCTGGCGCCGGTGACCGTATACGCGCTGGTGATCCACGGGCTCTCCGCCCTCTGGGTTCTGCTGGCCTCCATCGCGGGCGCCATACTGGGCGACTTCGCCATGCAGAAGGGCAGGCGGCTGCCCGTGACCCTGGATGACTGCTCCGCCCTCCTGACCGGCCTTCTCCTCGCCCTCACCATGCCGCCGAAGCTGCCCTGGTGGGTGGCCGGCGTGGCGGGGCTGGCGGCCACCGTGCTCGGCAAGCAGATGTTCGGCGGGCTGGGGCACAACATCTTCAACCCCGCCCTGGTGGGACGCGCGGTGGCCTTCGTCTCCTGGCCCGGATACTTCGCGGCCGGGTACGCCAAATCCGCCGCCATCGGCATCGCCAATACCGCCACCCACAAGACCATACAGGCCGCCGTGGACGTGGCCAGCGGTGCCAGCCCTCTGGCGGCCATGAAGATCGTCTACGACCCTTCGACCAGCCCCATCGGGCCGGGCGGGGTCCCGCGGGGCATCGCCGCAAGCACCTACTACAAGCCGCTGCTCCTGGCCAATCCCTGGGGGTGCATAGGCGAGGTATCGGCTCTGCTGCTCATCCTGGGCGGCATCTACCTCGTGGCTACCCGGGTTATAGGATGGAGGATATCCGTTTTCTACGTGGGCACGGTGGCCGCGCTCACCGCCCTCACCGGACGCGACCCGCTCTTCTATACCCTGGCGGGAGGCCTGCTCATCGGGGCCGTGTTCATGGCCACGGATTACACCACCAGTCCCCTGGCGAGGCGGGGGAAGATCGTCTACGGCATCGGGCTGGGAGTGGTCACCTGGCTGCTGCGCTTCTGGTCCAACAACCCCGAGGGCGTGATGTTCGCCATCCTGTTCATGAACGCCCTGGTGCCCCTCATCGACCGCTATATCATGCCCCGACGCTACGGCAGGGTGAAGGAGGCGGAGGAGGCGGTGAGAACATGACCAGGACCATCCTCAACCTGGGCCTGCGGCTGCTGGTCGTCTGCCTGGTGGCGGCGGTGGGCCTGGGTCTCACCTACACGCTGGTGAAGAACAGGATCGAGGAACAGGACCGCAAGCGCCGCGCCGAGGCGGCGGAGGCCGTGCTCTCCGCCATCGAGGCCCGGCCCCAGGAGGACCTGGAGCTTGCGGCCTCCCTGCAGGAAAGGTTCACCGACCTCATCGGGGTCTTCGAGGGCCTTGACGCGTCGGGAGACGTCATCGGCTACGCCTTCGTGCTCAAGAGCAAGGGCTACAACTTCATCACCATGGCCGTTGGCGTGGACGCCGAGGGCAGGGTCACGGGCATCGATATCGTGACCAACGAGGAGACGCCCGGGCTGGGCGCGGTGGCGGCCGAGAAGCCCGAGTTCCTGGGCCAGTTCAAGGGCAAGGGGCCGGAAAAGCTCACCCTCCGGGTGGACGTGGACGCGGTGACCAGCGCCACCTATACCTCCCGCGGCATCACCAACGGGGTGAACACGGCCCTGGAGATCTGGGGATATCTCGGCGAAAATCGTTAGGAGACGGAGAGATGGAAAAGGAACGGACCCTCTGGGGAGAGTTCACAAAGGGTTGCATAACCACCAACCCCCTGCTGGTGCTCATGGTGGGCCTCTGTTCCGCCCTGGCCATCTCCACCAAGGTGGAGAACTGTATCTTCATGGGGATAGCGGTCATCTTCGTGCTCACCTGCTCCAACATCATCATCTCCCTCATACGCAACTTCATCCCCGACCAGATCCGTATCCCCATCTTCATCGTGGTCATCGCCTCCTTCGTCACCATCGTGGACCTCACCCTGAAGACCATCCCCGCGGTCTACGAACGCCTGGGGGTCTGGATACCTCTCATCGTCGTCAACTGCATCATCCTGGCGCGGGCGGAGGGCTACGCCTCCAGCGCCAGGGTGTCGCACGCCATGATGGACGGGCTGGGCATCGGCCTGGGATATACCTGCGTGCTGCTGATCATGAGCGTCTTCCGCGAGCTCTTCGGCACCGGCAGGATCGTGATGTTCGAGCACACCATCGTCAGCCTGGGGACGAACAAGATGCCGGTCATACTCATACTTTTCCCCGGCGCCTTCATAACCTTCGCCCTTCTCTCCGCCCTGCTGCAGTGGTACCAGCAGCGGCGCAAACCCGAGATCGAGGGGGGATGACGGTATGCACGAGGCCTGGCGTTTCTTCCTGCTCTTCTTCGGCGCCGCCATCGTCGCCAACATCCTGCTCATCCGCTTCATCGCCCTCTGCCCCTTCTTCGGGGTCTCCAACAGCCTGGAGACCTCCCTGGGCATGAGCATCTCCGTGATCTTCGTCATGGTCATGGCCACCTCGGTGAGCTGGCTGGCATGGAACTACGTCCTGGACCCCCTGGGAGTGGGACAGTTCCTTTACATCCCCACTTTCATCCTGGTCATCGCCAGCCTGGTGCAGTTCGTGGAGATGGTGATAAAGAAGACCAGCCCTCCCCTGTACCGTGCCATGGGCATCTATCTTCCCCTCATCACCACAAACTGCGCCGTTCTCGCCGCGGCTACGGAGAGCGTGAAGCCCGGCTTCTTCACCAAGCTGAACATCGCCTATAATTACGGCTTCGTGGAGGCGGTGATCTATACCCTCGGGGTGGCGGTGGGCTTCTCCGTGGTGCTCATCATCTTCGCCGCCATGCGCGAGCGCATTGACCTGGCGCCGGTGCCCAAGTTCTTCCGCGGCGTGCCCATAGCCTTCATCGCCGCGGCCCTGTTCTCGCTGGCCTTCATGGGCTTCGCGGGCATGTTCGGACTGTGAGGAGAGCGGCATGGACTGGTCCCTGATCTGGAAGGCGGCCATAGCCCTGTCGGGCTTCGGAGCCCTGTTGGGAGCGGTGCTGGCCGTGGCCTCCAAGCGCTTCCACGTGGAGGTAGATCCCAGGGTCCAGGAAGTGCTGGATGCCCTGCCGGGGTCCAACTGCGGCGCCTGCGGGCTTCCCGGCTGCGAGGCGGCGGCCGAAGCGGTGGTGAAGGGAGACGCCCCGGTCACCATCTGCCGGGCGGGGGGACCTGAGGTGGCCGCGGAGGTGGGAAGGATCATGGGGCTCGAGGTGGGCTCCCTGGTTCCCCTGGTCGCCCACATCCACTGCCGCGGCGGAGCCAGCCTGTCGCCCATCCGCGCCGTGTACCAGGGCGTCAACTCCTGCCGCGCGGCGGAGACGGCGGGGGGCGGGGGCAAGGCCTGCCCCTACGGGTGCCTCTGCCTGGAGGACTGCGCCACGGTCTGTCCCGTCAACGCCATCACCTTCGACGAGGACTGCATCAGGCGCGTGAACGTCAGGAAGTGCACCGGCTGCGGGCTGTGCGCCGACGTATGCCCGCGCGACCTCATCGAGATGGTGCCCGCTTCCGCCACCGTGTTCGTGCGCTGCAAGTGCCAGTACACGGGGAAAAAGGCCCTGGGGGTGTGCAAGGTCGCCTGCATCGGGTGCAGGAAATGCGAGAAGGTCTGCCCCGCCGACGCCATACACGTGAACAACGGTTTCGCCACCATCGACTACGAGAAGTGCACCGACTGCGGCGAATGCGCCCTGGTCTGTCCCACCGATTCCATCCAGGTCTGGGTGGCCAGGGAGGACCACCCCGAGGGCGGGGAGTTCACCGTACCCGAGGGCAAGAAGAAAAAGGGCGCGCGTGAGGACGAGCCGGAGAAGGATTAGAGGCGGGCCAGGGCATCCGCGCGCCGCTCCCTGCCTCCAGGAGCCGCAGACCATTCGCCTCTCCCCGAGCCCGCCACGAGACCCCCGGCCTTCTTTGTCCCCCCGCGGTCGGCGACGGCGTTTCTCGCCTTGTCGTGAAGCCTCATCTCCCGTCACGGCCTGTGGTGCGACGAAGAGAGCGGTTTTCTCGGCCTCCAGACATCCCCTGTCGTCCCCATTCCTCGGGTAAGAATGATCCGTCTGCCTAACGCATGTTGGCGCCGAGCGCGGGCGCCTGAGGCGGTGCCCGCTCAGCCGCTAGCGGCGGATGGCGTCATCGCCCACGGCCATCCCCCGGGGCAGCGGAGCGGGTTGCGCGCCGGGTCCCCCGGGCCGGCACGGCGCCCCGTGAGCCGGTAAAGCGGCGTCATCGCTCCGTCAGTCTCCGCGCAGCCAGCGCAGGGTGGGCACCAGGAAGGGGTGTTCCTCCTCGAGGCGGGCGAACTCGGGGCCGCGGAGAGCGCCCCCCTCACGCGCCCAGGGGAGGGTGTTGTCATAGGCCACCTCCACGCGCGCCGCCTCCGCGAGGCGCGACCCCTCCACGAGCGCGCCGCAAAGCCTCTCCAGGAAGGCGGCGAACAGGGACCCCGCGGCCTCTTCCTCCCGCGGCAGGTCGCAGGGAAGGTAGAGTCCCAGAAGGCGAGGGGCGCGCAACACCGCGATGACCGGATCGTAGACCACGGCGAAGAGACGCCGGCGGAACCGCGTGTGGTGGTACCCGCCGTGGGGGAGCACGCAGTCGGCCCTCGGCTCATCCTCCCTCTCGCAGGGCGGGAACACCTCCTCCACCGCCTCGCGCACCGCCTCCTCCAGCCCCTCCACCATCTCGCCCCAACCCCTCTCTCCCGACAGGGAGACCTCCGCGAAAAGGGAGCCGCGCAGGGAAACGTCGCCGACGGGCTCCGCCTCCGCGAGCTCCAGAAACGAGGCCATGCCCCGCGCGGCGTAGGCATCGTAGGAGCGGTCCCCCAGCCCCGCCAGTCGGTGGGCGGCCTCGCGCCCCACCTGCAGGATGCGGCCCCGGAAACGCACCCCGCCCGCGGGCAGCTTCGCGCCGGCGGACACGAGAACCGGGATGCGCTGGTATTCCCTGGTGAGCACCTCCCGCACGTGGGCGGGGAAATCCGGCCGGTCGAACGCCCTCTTCCCGCGCGGAAAGATAAAACCGACCCCGCGACCGTCAGGGAAGAGGGGAAACCTGCTGACGGGGAGGAAATGCGGCGAGGCGGAGGGCTCACTCTCCCCGCGCCGCAAGGCCGCGCGCATCTCCCCCAGGACATACTGGGGATAATACGCCCGCGGCCTGTAAACCGCCGCGTAGGGGCAGGCGACGGCCTCGCCCTCGACCTCGTCGCCGGGCAGGACGGACCCGTTGAAGATGCCCCTCTTTATGGAGTCTACGTCCATGCCCCCGTGGATCCTGCCACGCGCCGACCCCCCCAGCACCCCTTCACGCTGCGAGAGGGCGAGGCAGAGGGAGAAACGCGCCATCTCCTCCGCCATCCCCCGCTCCCCGCGCGGCAGGGGTACCCGATACCGCTCTTCCGCCTCCAAGGTCTTTCCCTTTCCTCTCCGCCGCCGTCACCAGGGCTTCTCCCTCGGCCGGCCCCGGGGACCATGCGCGTTCCCCGCGCGGCCGCCGTCCCTTCATCGGAGACTTCGTACCCGCCGGACGGCAAGGCCGCCGCCTTGACCTCGCGACGATTATACCCCCTGCTCCCCCGTCCCCCGAAACCGCGGCCATACGCTGTCGCCGGGAACGACCGCCACTATGGGAAGGAAGACATAGATGTTAATATGTGTACGGCGCGTGGCGCCGCGTCCGGGAGGGGCGCAGGAAAGGAGGAACCTTGGCGAGCAAAGCCGACGTGACCATCTACGGCGCGGGGATGTCCGGCCTGGTGGCCGCCATCGACCTGGCCCGCAAGGGTTACGGCGTGGTGGTCCACGACCGCGAGCAAGGGTACGGGGGGGACTCCATCTACAACCCCTCCACCCACACCACGGGTATCGACGTGGGGCGCACCTCGGAGTACGTGGGCATCGACCTCTCTCCCGTCTTCCATCCCCTGGCGCGCTGCCCCTTCTACTTCCACGAGACGGTGCTGGAGGCTCCCCTTGAGGACCTGGACATGTACACGGTGGAGCGCGGCAACCGTCCCACCAGCCTGGATACCCTGCTCTACGGTGAAGCCCTGAAGCTGGGGGTGGAGTTCAGGTTCGACTCCCCCTTGAGAAAGGAAGATCTTCCCAGGCTCCCCGAGAACACCATCGTGGCCTGCGGGCTCACCCCCAGCGTCTACGAGATGCTGGGCATACCCTACCTGCGCTGGTACGGATGGATCTCCCGCGGCGAGATAGGCTTCAGCAACATCTCCTGGATCTGGATCGACGAGGTCATCACCGAATACGGCTACCTCAGCTCGTGCAACAACTTCTACTTCGATCTCCTCTTCTCCATCCGCCCCATCGACCGCGCGGCCTTGAAGAAGTACAGCGACTTCATGACCCGCCACGAGGGGGTGGAACACCGGGAATGGCGCTACGTCTCCGGGGCCGTGCCCATCGCCGCCCCCGACAACCCCCGGCTCTTCCACCGCGACCTCATCCTCTGCGGAACCATCAGCGGGGCCATGGACCCCTTCTTCTGGTTCGGCATCCTGGGCGCGCTGGTCTCGGGGAAGGTGGCGGCCATGGCCGTCTATGACCGCTCCAAAGCCCTGGAGGAGTTCGAGCGCTTCAACCGCGGCTTCAAGGCGGGGTTCCTCTTCAAGCAGCACGTGTGGTACAGGATCAGGCCCCACGTCAGCCTGCTCGAGCTGCAGCTCCGCCTCCTCGGTCCGCAGCGGCTGGCCAGGATGGTGGCCATGGGGGTGAAGCGGGGGGCCAAGTTCCCCTTCAACCTCCCCGGCTTCAGCCTGCTGGGCAATTACTAGGCGATGCGGTCGCCGGCCAGGGGCGGCATGGCGTTATAGACCTCCCTCACGCGGAAGAGGAGGGTGCTGCGGCCCAGGGGAAGGAGCTCGCCCTTGACCTTGTAGCTCTTCACGTCGAAGGTGAGCACGCACAGCGCCGCCGGGCAGGGCACCTTCACCTCCGCCAGCTCCCGGTTGTAGGAGGTGATGCGGAGGGCGAACCCTCCCTCCCCCGCGGGGGATGCCGCCATGACCGGGAACACGCGGGGATAGCCGTCGTCGCCCATCACCGCCAGCGCCTTCACCGAGGTGAGCCTGACGAACTTCTCCCGCACCATGGGGGGGACGGGCACCGCGCCGTTCCCCTCCGCGCGGCGGCGGGCCCTCACCAGGAGGAAATCCAGGGGCACGGCGGCCATGGAGGCGGCGCGCACCGGCCCCACCTCGCGCACGTCCACCACCCCCGCGGCCCGCACCCCGGAATAGGCGTTGTAGCGCATGAGGGGGGAGGAGTCCAGGGCGTCCTTGTAGGGCCCCGTCTTCTCGAACCCGCGGAAATCCCCGGTGAGGGTGGCCATGCGCAGCTTGGTGTTCACCACCGCGGCCGCCACGCGGGGGTTTTCCCGCAGGTACTCCTTGCTCTTCCACATCAGGAACTCCCCGAAGATGAGCCTGTCCCGCCTGCCGTCCGGCGGCGGCTGCAAGGTGACGATGAGGGCCACGTTGGGTCGCCCCTCGGGGTCCACGGTGGCCAGGAACTTCGCCGCCATCTCCTCCGCGAAGAGGTCCATGACCTCCCGGGGCATGTCCATGCTTCATCCCCCCTTCGCCCTCGCCGTCGCCCCGGACCAGCGGGCGACGCTCACCCCTTCCTCCGCGGCCGCCTCGGCCAGCCTCTCCATCCTCTCCTCCGTCAACAGCCCCTCTCCGGCGAGGGGAAAGACCATGTCCAGCCGCCGGTACTTGGCGTCGCAGGTGTTGTTGAAGGCCAGCAGGTCGTACCGCTCCACCGCCGGGAGCTCGTCCCTGATGAAACGCGCTATGGCCCTGATGTTCTCCTCCCCGTCGGTGCAGCCGGGGGTGACCGGAGTGCGTATCCACATCGGCCGGCCCGTCCGGGCCACGGCGCGGGCGTTTTCCAGCACCGTCGCGAGGGAAACCGCGGTGAAGGCGCGGTGCTTCTCCGCGTCCATGACCTTGAGGTCGAAGAGCACCAGGTCCGCCAGCTCCACCAGGGGACCCAGCCTATCCCAGCTCACCCCGCCGCAGGTGTCCAGGGCCAGGTGCACCCCCTCCTCCCGCAGTCTGCGCATGAGCGAGAGGGTGAAATCGAACTGCAGGGCGGGCTCGCCCCCGGAGAGGGTGATCCCTCCCCCCGACTTCTCGTAGAACACGCGATCCCGCAGGGCCTCCGCCGCCACATCTCTCACCGTCCTCACTTTGCCGATCACCTCCAGGGCCGCCGCGGGGCAGGCCTCCTCGCATCTGCCGCAGGCGTCGCAGCGCTCCCTGTCGATGACCATGCCCTCGGGGGTGAGGGTGAGGGCGCCGCGCGGGCAGGCCTCCAGGCAGTCGCGCGCCCCTATGCAGCGCACCTCGTACCACACCAGCTGGGGCTCCCGTACCAGCCCCTCCGGGTTGTGGCACCAGGGGCAGCGCATGGGGCATCCCTTGAGGAAGACGGTGGTGCGTATTCCGGGCCCGTCCTCGGTGGAGTAGCGCTGGAGGTTGAAGACCACCCCGGTGACGTCGTCGTCTTCAGAGCGCATGGGACTCCCTCGCGATGATCTCGTCCTGCATCTCCCGGCCCAGCATGACGAAGTAGGCGTTGTAACCGGTCACCCGCACCAGGAGGTTGCGGTACTCCTCCGGCCTGCGCTGCGCCTCGCGCAGGGTCTCGGGGTCGATGACGTTCACCTGCAGGGCCGTGCCTCCCCTCTCCCCGTAGGCGCGCAGGAAGGCCATGAGCTTGGAGATGTGTTCGCGGTCGCGCAGCAGTGAGGGGCTGAAGCTGATGGTATGGGAGGCCCCGTTGGGCGCCGACTCCAGGCCCAGCTTGCCCACGGAGAGCAGCTCCGCCGTGGGGCCGTTGCGGCAGGCCCCGTCCACGGGGCCGATGGCGTTGGAGAGGAAGGTCCCCCGCCTCCTGCCGTCCGGCGTCGCCGCCGTGCCCGGGGCGAAGGCGATCCAGTAGTTCCAGGAGAGGTACCCGGCGCGGTAGCGCCTGCCGGTGGCCGGGGACACGCGCCTGCTGACCATCTCCGTCCACAGCCGCGAGAGGTAGCGCGCCACCCCGTCGGCGTAGTCGTCGTCGTTGCCGTACTTGGGGGCCTTGTTGAGGAGGGTCTGGCGCAGGGCCTCGTGTCCCTCGAAGTCGTCGCGCAAGGCCCTGGAAAGCTCTTCCATCTTGACCCTGCCATCCTCGTATACCAGCTTCTTCACCGCCGCCAGGGAATCCGCCGCGGTGGCGAAGGCCACGCCCTCCACGGTGATGAAGTTGTATCTCGCCCCGCCCCCGGTGATGTCCCTGCCGCTCTCCGCGCACCCCCCCACCAGGGCGGAGAGATAGGGGGTGGGCTCCCAGGCAGCGCGGATGCGGTCTGCCTCGTCGCTGATGGAGAGCATGTAGTCCATGAGCGCCTTCATCTGCGCCTCGAAGGCGGCCTGGAAGTCCTCCCAGGTGGAAAGGTCTTCCACCCTGCCGGTGTCCGGGCCGAGGCGCTTTCCGGTGGCCGCGTCGCGGCCGCGGAAGAAGACCATCTCCACCGCCTTGGCCAGGTTGACGTTCACGTCCACGGTTCCGGAGCGGTCGTCTCCCTGCAGGGTGTTCTCCAGGCAGCCCACGGGGGCGTAATCCCACAGACGCTCCTCCGGCAACCCCTGCCAGGCCAGGCCGCGCATGGAGTTCTCGTCGAAGTTCATGAGGAAGGGGGAACCCTGCGCCCCGGCGATCATCTCCGCCACCCTGCGCAGGAGGGGCTCGGGGGTGCCGGCGTGCAGCCTGATGTTGGGCTTGGGCTCCAGCATGTTCATCTCCTCGATGACCTCCAGGATGAGCCAGGTGAGCTCGTTGGAGGCGTCGTTGCCCTCCGCGTCGATGCCGCCGATGGTGACGAGCTGCCCGAAGCCGGAGTTGATGCCCTGGTTGTTCATGACCCGGCACTGGAAATCGTAGGCGTAGTTATGCTTTATCCAGTAGCATTCCAGGAGCTCCTTGGCCTCCTCGCGCGTGAGCCTGCCGCTCTCCAGGTCCGCGCGGTAATAGGGGAGCATGTACTGGTCGAAGCGCCCGTGGGAGAGCCCGGCGCCGGGGTAGGATTCCGCGGCCATGACCAGCATGTGGGTGAACCACAGCGACTGCAACGCCTCGTGGAAGCTCTCCGCGGGCTCCCAGGGAACCTTGCGGCAGATGCGCGCGATCTCGCGCAGCTCCTCCGCCCTGCGGGCGTCCCCCTCCTCCCCCGCCAGCCTCTCGGCCTCCTCCGCGTAGCGGCCCGCGAGCTCGCGTGCCGCCTCACAGCACTCCATGAGGGCGCGCAGGAAGTCGGCATGGGCGGGGTCCTCCACCTCCGCGAGCATCCGGGCGAGGCCGGCGTGGATGCCCGCGAAGCCCTCCCGCAGCACGCGGGGGTAATCCGGGATGAGGTGGCCGGGAACCGCGCCGGCGTTGCCGATGCCCAGCTCGTTTATCTCCGCGGCCCGCTTCCACCATCTGTCAACGGATCTCTTCCACTTCCTGGCCTCCCGGCGGTCGTGGCACCTTGAGAGGGCGGTGTTGAACTGTCCGCCCACGATGAGCTCGCCCTCCAGGATGCGCACCGGCAGGTGACGTCGGCATACCTCACGGAAGAATACGGCCCTGCGCATGACCAAAGAGCGCTCCCAGAAACCCTCCGGCAGCTCCACCACTCGCGCCGAGGCGCGCAGCGACTCCGCGAAGGCCCCCATGAAGGGCACCAGCTCGGGGATGATCCCCCAGTTCACGGGAGACCACACCGCGTCCCATTCCGTTCCCGTGGTGAAGGGCATGACCTCGTTGCGGAAATAAGGCCTGTTCTCTATGGAATAATATTCCTCGCGCAGCCTGCGTACCCGCGGCGTAAGCCCCTCCGACGCATGCCAGATCCTCTCCGGCGTGATGACCTCGCTCTCCCTCATCCTCTTAAGCACCTCCCGGGACCCGACCGGCCTTGCCCGGCCCTGAAAGACTCGCCCGCATATATGCTCAGCATATTTCCTCTCGCTCCGCGGCGGAATGATTCCCGTCACTCATCAGGTTAGCAAAAAGCATCCCCCTGAACCAAGTTAAGCGGTGCTGCCGGGCCACCCGCCGCAAGGGCTCGCTTCGGGGCCTTCGCGAGGGTCTCGGTCCGCTCCGAGGGGATTCGAGCATGTCTCCGGTGGCGCCCGGGGGCGGGACGGCTAATACCGGGGAGGCGGGCGAGCATACTCCCTCTGCCGCCCGGCAACGTCGCGCCGGGCACGCTCCCTTCCCGCCCCTCCCGACGTGGCCTAAAACAGCAGTTTCTGGAACTGCCAGTCCAGGAGGGAGCGGCCCACCTCCAGCAGGCGGAGATCCCGCTCCATGGCCAGCATGGTCTCGTCCCTGGGCACTCTGGCCTCCTCCACCGCGGCGCGCATGCTCTCCACCCACTCCGGCAGCGCCTTGCCGAAGAAGAGGAGGAGCTCCATGCGTTCCCGCCCGTTCTCGGTCTCGCCGAAGGTGAGCTCCAGCAGGCGGGAGCCCAGCGCCCGGTAGGCGGTGAGCTCCACCTTCCTCTGGGCCAGCAGCACCCGGAGGTCGGGCGAGATGGCCTCGGGATCGAGGCTCGATACCGCCAGGTGATGCCAGCGCTCCAGGTAGGACACGAGGACGGGGATCAGCGCAGTCCTCTCCCAGATGAAGAGGGAGCGGGAGATCTTTTCGTGACCCCAACCCTCCGCGCCGAGGATATGGTCCCTGGACACCCTTGCCCCGTCGAGGATGACGCGGCCGTGGGGGGCGGTGGGAATATATCCCAGTTCCACCTCCTCCACCCGCACGCCCGCCGCCCTCTCCACCACGAAGGCGGAGAGTCCCTCCTTCCCCGCGCCGGGGTCGGTGACCGCCACCACCAGGAACACGTCGGCCACGGGGGCGTTGGTGACCGGGCTCTTGACCCCCCGCAGGGAATAGCCGTCCCCGCTTCGCGCGGCGGCGCTCCGCATGCGCGCGGGATCGCCGCCCGATCCCTCCTCGGACACCGCCGCCGCCCCTATGTAATCGCCGCCGCACAGGGAGGGGAGGTAGCGCTCCTTCAGGCGCTCCGACCCGAAAACCTGGAGGGGATAGGCGCAGAGGAAGACGTGGTCCACCAGGCTGAGCGTCAGCCCCAGATCGAGGCCCTCGCCGGCGAGCAGGGAGGCGCATTCCACGAACTCGCTCACGCTGCCCCCACCGCCTCCGTAACGTTTCTCCAAGGCCATGCCCACGATGCCGGTATCCGCCATGGCTCTCCAGAGCCCGCGGTCGAAGGCGCCCTTCGCCGCCCTGTCTTCGAGGCTGCCGAAGATCCTGCTGCGCGCGAAGGTCCTCAATTCCTTGGTGTTCATGTCGCCTCACCTCTCAGGGATCTCTCCTCCCCTCCGCCGCGGCCGGTGCCGCGCGCTCACCATCCCTATCATATCCGCAGCCGGGAAAAAACGGCAAACCGGGGCGGTGGGGCTTCAGGCGCGGATGGCGTCGTTCAGGTACCGGGTGCAGTCGATGAGCTCCTGCATGTGAGGGGAACTGCCGACGCGCGGCCGTGAAACGCGAGTGATAGGGGGCGGAACATCAACGGACCGGGCATCCCGGGGCTTCAGGCGCGGATGGCGTCGTTCAGGTACTGGGTGTAGTCGATGAGCTCCTGCATGGAGGAGAACTCCTCCCCGGCGAAGCAGAACTCCTCCGACCAGCGGTTGAGACGCAGGCGCTCCCGCTCCTCCTCGCCGAAGGTCTCCAGGAAGGTCTGGTAGAGCGCGGTGCCCCGGAAGACCACCAGAGGGAAGAAGGTGGCCTCGGTGATCCCCTCCCGGCGCAGTGTCTCCACCGTCCGCTCCATGCTCGCGCGGCTCTCCCCCGGCAGCCCGGCGATGAAGGTGAGGATGGGGGTCATGCCATGGGCGCGCACCGCCCTGGCGGCGGCGAGGATCTCCTCGCGGGTGGTGCGCTTCCTCACCACCTCCTTGAGGATGCGGTCGTCGAAGGACTCCGCGCCGATGGCCACGCTCCCGAAGTTGCTCTCGCGCAGCCCTTCCAGCACCTCCGGGGTCAGGGAGTCGGCGCGCGTCTGGATGTGGTAGGTGAAGGGGAACTCCCTGACCGTCTCCAGCAGCGCCCTGAGGCGGGGGCGGTTGAGGGCGAAGGTGGCGTCCCCGAAATAGAAGCTGCGATCCCCGGCGGTGAAGTGTTCCCAGCAGTAGGCGAGCACCTCGCGCACGTACCCCGGGGAATGGAAGCGCGTCTTCCTCTTCCACACCGCGGGATCGAGGCAGAAGGTGCATTCCTCCGGGCAGCCGCGGGAGGTCAGGAATCCTCCCCCGGGTATGTAGTCGTCGAGGGGATTGAGGGCTTTCAGGATGCGGTGACGCGTCCCGATGGCGAACTCCTCGGACACGGTGTAGATGTGGGGGAAGCGGTCGATGTCCCTCTCGCGTTCCCGATCGGGGTTATGGACTACGCGTCCTCCGGCGTCGCGCCAGGTGAGGCCGGCGACATGGGAAAAATCCCCTTTCCTCCCCTTTTCGCGCAGCGCCCGCAGCAGCTCCAGGGTGGTCCATTCCCCCTCGCCCCGCACCACGAAGTCCGCGGCGCCGTCCTCCATGATCTCCCGGGGATGCATGGTGGAATAGACTCCCCCCGCCACCAGCACCGCTTCCGGCACCAGCTCCCGCAGGCGCTTGAGCATCTCGCGGGCGTGCAGGGCGATGTAATAGATGGAGATGGGGAAGAGCACCACCTCGGGCTGCGCTCGCCGCAAGGCCTTTTCCAGGTTTTCCCTCAACATCCGCAGCGCCTCGTCCCCGCCGACGGGAGCCGTGGAAAGGGCGTCGTCGGGAAGGCCCTCCTCGCTCTCCACGAACCATCTCCGGTCGTCGAAGACGTCGGCCACCAGGTTGACGACCTCGACCTCCACGCCCCTGGCCTTGAGGAAGGCGGCGACGTACATGGCCCCGTACTCGGGCACCAGCAGCGCCTTGTTGCGGATGGCCCAGTAGCGCACCTGCCAGAGGGGATGCGGCCTGGTCTCCATGAGCCCGAATCCCCAGGCATCGGAGATGATCGCCGTGCGGAGCTCCCGCCTTCCCCGGGACATGGCGCTTCCTCTGCTCCCTTCTATCCGTAACCGGCCCGCGGCCTGCGCGACCACCATGATAACACGCGCGGCGTGAAGCGGGGCGAGACACGGGCCGCGGCCCCGCCGCGGCCCGTCAGAACGGGGAGATCCCCCTTCCCCTCATCCCAGGATGCGCTCCACGCAGAGGATGGCGGAGCGCGAGGCGCCCTCTATGGCCAGCCCCCTTCCCAGGTAGGTGTCGCCGGCGAAGAAGAGGCCGTCCACGGAGGGAGCACGCACGTCGGGCTTGAAATCCCCCGTGAGCCCGGGTTTGCGCGCCAGGCCGTCGCACCCGGTGGTGTAATAGGGCAGGGCGAACTCCACCTCGCCGTCCTCGAAGGAGTAGAGCTCCTTCACGTCCTCCCAGTGCTGCTCCATGAGGCGGGCCAGGTTGAACTTGTCCTCCAGCTCCCACGGCTCGGCCACGTTGTCGGTGACCAGGAGGTAACGGTCGGGCGGGGCCACCCCGGGGTCGAAGGCGGTGGGCGCGAAGGCCTGCAGAGGCAGGCCGGTGCGGGGCGACTTCAGCGCGGACATGAACACCGTGCGCTCGTAGAGGGGCCGCCGGGTGGCGATGATGTAGCCGAAAAGGCCCGTCCGCTCGCCCCGGATGTCCTCGATGCGCTTCAGCCACCATCCCGGCAGAGGGGAATAGCGGCGGTCGAAGTCCAGCACCTTGTCCAGATGCCAGATGGGGAGGGCCAGCACCACCAGGGGCGCCGTCACCAGGTCGGTGGATACGAAACGCCATTCCCTGGCGATGGGGCTGGCTCCCCTGCGGGCCACCCGGACCCCGGCCACCTTCCTGCCCTCGAAGACAACCTGCTCCACGCGGGCTCCCAGCCTGAGCTCTCCTCCCATTTCCTGGAAGGCATCCACCAGGGGCCCGATGACCCCCCACATGCCGCCCCGGGGATAGGCGGCGATGAGCACCGCCCTGCCCTTGACCAGGGCCTCCCTGGCGATGTAGAGGCATTCGCCCGCCGACTGCTCCCTGGCGTCGGGTATGGTGGTCATGATCATGCTCATGTTCTCCCACACCTCGCGCAGGCTGCCCGCGAGGTCGTTGCGGTCCAGCCACTCCTCGAAGGAACGGTTGTCCCAGGCCTTGAAATCTGGCTCGTCCATCTCCGCGATGTTCTTCATGAGTGCGATGAAGCTGGCCTTCTCCTCGTCGGTGAGCTGGATGAAGCTCTGCATGTCCTGCCATCTCCCGTCCTCGTAGAGGTCCAGGGTCACGGAGAAGGCGGCCCATTCGATCTCCCTGCCCACGCGGGCGCCGAGCTCGTGGCAGTAGCCCTTCTTGCCCATCTCGATCATGTGCAGCCCGATATCCACGCGGTATCCCCCCGGCAGGTCGTAGGACTGCATGCGGCCTCCAGCCTTGGGATACATCTCCAGCAGCAGGGTCTTCTTTCCGGCCTGCTGCAGTTGGGTGGCCACCCCCAGGCCGGCGATGCCCGCTCCCACCACGATCGCGTCGTAATCGTACATCATGCCTCCCTCAGCCTCGTCCCCCTCCCAGGAACAGATCGGGGGTCGCCGCCAGACCCCCGTTGCCGTCTCATCCTCCCGCCATGCGGGAGATGATGAACACCTCGTCGCCGTCCCGCAGGGCCTCGCCGTCCTCCAGGAACGGCGCTCCGCGACGCGCCGCCCTGATGACGGGATGGAAGCGCTTGTTCTCCGCGTCCCACATCTGGGGCGGCATGCGGTGCCCGAGATCCTCCCCCACGCGGCGCAGGAGGTCCGAGACCGCCGCTCCCTCGGGCAGCTCGTACCTCCTCTCCTTCACCCCCGCGTGGTGCCGGACGATCCCGGTGAGATGGACCGTGACTCCTATGCCCATCGATCAGAACTTGCCCATGAGCAGGCGGCTGATGATCATCTTCTGGATCTCCGAGGTCCCGGCCCCGATGGTCCCCAGCTTGGCGTCGCGCAGCGTGCGCTCCACCGGGTACTCGCGGATGTAGCCGTAGCCTCCGAAGATCTGCACCGCCTCGTTGGCCACCTTGAAGGCGCTCTCGGTGACGAAGAGCTTGCACACGCAGGCCTCCATCATGGCCGGGATGCCCTGGTCCTTCATCCAGGCCACGCGGTAGACCAGGAGGCGCGCCGCGTCAAGCAGGCACTTCATCTCCGCGATCTTGAAGGCCACCGCCTGGAACTTGCCGATGGGCCTCCCGAACTGCTTCCTCTCCTTGGCGTACTCGATGCAGCGGTTGATGTTGCACTCCATGCCCCCCACCGCCGGAGCCACCATGATGGCGCGCTCCCATTCCAGGGTGGCCTTGCCCACGCCGTAGAAACCCTCGCCTTCCGCGCCCAGCAGGTTCTCCGCCGGCACCCGGCAGTCGTTGAAGGCCAGCTCGGCGGTGGGAGAGGTGCGGTTCCCCATCTTGTCCAGCTCGCGGCTGACCTCGAAGCCCGGGGTATCGCGGTCCACGATGAAGGCGCTGATTCCCGCGCCCCCTTTCTCCTTGTCGGTCACCGCCATCACGATGCACAGGTCGCAGATGGGGCCGTTGGTGATGAACATCTTGGAGCCGTTGATGACGTACTCGTCCCCGTCCCGCACCGCTGTGGTCTTGATGGAGGCGGCGTCGGAGCCGGCGTCCGGCTCGGTGAGGCCGAAGCAGCTCACCTTCTCCCCGCTGCAGATGCCCGGGAGGTATTTCTTCTTCTGCTCCTCCGTGCCCATCACCCAGATGGGAACCGCCCCGATGATGGTATGCGCGCCCCAGGACAGGGACACGCCGGCGTCGCCTCCACCCGCCGCGAAGGCGTCCATGGCGATGGCGGTGTCCAGGGCCCCCGCATCGGAGCCGCCGTATTCCTCCGGAAAGGGGAGACCAAGGAGGCCCATGGCTCCCATCTTCTTCCAGCCATCCCAGAAGAACTCGCTGTTGCGGTCGTACTCCTCGGTGAAGGGCGCGATCTCCTTCTCCGCGAACTCCTTGACCTCCTTGAAGAAGGCCTTCTGCTCCTGAGAGAGTTCGAAGTCCATGCTCAACCTCCTCTTGCCTCTTCCGTTTCTCCGTGGAGAACCCTCCCTGCCTGCATGCTCATCCCGGCTCCGCCGCGGCCATCCCGGAGCCGCTCCCGTTGGGCGGCCTGCGCCGCGCGGCGCCGGACACACAAGCATCATAATGTGCACGCCCCCGCGCCCGCGTCAAGGCCTTCCCGGCCGGCGCGGGCGCCGCGTATTGGGTGGTACGCTACCTGCCCAGGACGCTGCGGGCCATGACTATCCTCTGGATCTGGTTGGTGCCGTCCCAGATCTGGTTTATCTTGGCGTCACGCATGTATTTCTCCACCGGGTAATCCCGCATGTAGCCGTAGCCGCCGAAGACCTGCACCACGTCGGTGGTCACGCGCATGGCCATGTCGGAGCAGAAGGTCTTGGCGTAGGCGGCCTCGCGGGTGAAGGGCATCCCCCGGGTCTCCATCCATGCCGCCTTCATGTAGATGAGCCGGCCCACCTCGATGTCCATGGACATGTCGGCGAGCATGAACTGGACCGCCTGGTTCTCGGCGATGGGGCGCCCGAACTGCACCCGCTGACGCGCGTAGTCCACCGCCGCCTCGAAGGCGGCGCGAGCGATGCCCACCGAGCCCGAGGCCACGTTGACCCGCGCCTTGTCCAGGGTGATCATGGCGATCTTGAAACCCTGCCCCTCCTCTCCCAGGCGGTCCTCCGCAGGCACGCGGCAGTCGGAGAGGATGACCTCCGAGGTCACGGAGGCGCGCACCCCCATCTTGCGTTCCTTCTTGCCCCCGCTGATGCCGGGGTTGTCCTTGGGGACCAGGAAACAGGACAGCCCGCGCACCCCCTTCGCGGGGTCGGTGGTGGCGTAGACGGTGGTGAGGTCGGCGATGCCGCCGTTGGAGATGAAGCACTTGGTGCCGTTGAGGACATAGGCGTCCCCATCGCGTACCGCGCTGGTCTTGACGCCCGCCGCGTCGGAACCCGCCTCCGGCTCGGTGAGGGCCATGGCGGCCAGCGATGGGCGCGAGGTGAGCTCGCAGAGATACTTCTTCTTCTGCTCCTCGGATCCCGCCACCAGCAGGGGGGTCACACCCAGGCCGTTTGCTCCCAGGATGGTGGCGAACCCGCAGCACCCCCAGGAGAGCTCCTCGTTCACCAGGCAGGCGGTGAGGAAATCCATGCCCTGGCCGCCGTACTCCTCCGGCACGTAGAGATAGGTCAGGCCGGCTTTGAAGGCCTTCTCGATGAAGAAGTCGGGGTATTTTTCCTCCTCATCGTATTCCGCCGCCACGGGGCGGATCTCCTTCTCAGCGAACTCGTGGGCCACCCTGGTGATGGCCTTCTGTTCCTCGCTCAGCTCAAACGAGATCATGCTGCATTCCTCCCCTTGTGTCGTCCTGGCACGGCAAGAGCGTGCCTCTGGTATCCCGTGTTCGCGGTCAAGACCGGCGCAAGACGCGCGAGCGCTCAGCGTCCCTTGAACGCCGGCCTGCGCTTCTCCTTGAAAGCGGCCATCCCTTCCTTCTGGTCCTCGGTGGAGAAGAGCAGCGAGAAGCACTTGCGCTCGTAGGCGAGGCCGGAATAGAGGTCCAGGTTCATGCCCTCGTTGACGCAGGCCTTGGCGCAGGCCAGGGCCACGGCCCCGTTGCGGATGCAGCGCCGCGCCAGCTCCCTGGCCTCCGCCATGAGCTCCTCCACCGGCACCACCTTGTTCACCAGGCCCATCTCCAGGCAGGTTCTGGCATCGTAGAAGGAGCCGGTGAAGATCATCTCCTTGGCACGGTTGGGCCCCACGAGGCGGGGAAGCCTCTGGGTGCCGCCGGCGCCGGGGATGATCCCCAGGGTGATCTCCGGCATGCCGAATACGGCCGTCTCCGAGGCCACGATCATGTCGCAGACCAGGGCCAGCTCCGTACCGCCCCCCAGGGCATATCCGCTCACGGCGGCGATGACCGGCTTGGGGATGCGTTCCAGCTTCTCGAATCCCGACAGGTCGGCGCCGTAGGCGTTGAGCATGTCGGGGGCGTACTTGCCGGCCATCTCCTTAATGTCTCCTCCCGCCGCGAAGTTGTCCTCGCCGCCGGTGACGATGACCGCCCGCACGCCCTCGTCCCTGGCCAGCATGTCCGCCGCCACGCCCAGCTCCGCGATGAGCTCCAGGTTAAGGGCGTTCTTCGCCTCGGGGCGGTTGAGCCGGATGGTGGCGATGCCCTCGTCGTCCGTTTCCACCAGCAGGTACTTGAAATCCATGCGACCTCCCGTGATGTCTGTACCCTCCAGGGACAAAAGCGGCGACCCGTGATCACGGGCGCTCTGGCGATATATCGAGGCTGCGGCGCCCTCCACGCCGCAGGTCCCGCTCCGCGGTCTTCGGCCGTGCCGCCACGCGCCCGCCCACGCATACCTTGACCGTAAGGCCGGCGGTCAGCCCCCGCCGACCCGGGGCATGCGCTTCCGCGGTCTATAACCCCGCAGGGCGCATGGCGTTACTCGAAGATGGCGTCTCCCTCTCCCGCTTCCCTCTCGTCCTCTTTTCTTCCGGCGGCGGCACCCCTCCCCTCTTCCGCCTCGGATGCGGCCTCGAGGGGAGCGCCGCCCCCGCCCTCCGCCCCGGCCTGCGCGGAATACCTCTTCAGGGAGGCGGCCGGCTCGCCGCTGGCGAAGCAGGTGGCGAAACATTCCGCCTCGTGTTCCAGCCCCCGCTCCAGCGGCAGGTCGGGGGCGCGCCTCAGGCAGCGCTTGGCCTGATAGAGGGCCAGCTTTCCGCAGCCTGCCAGTCTCCGCGCCAGCTCATCCGCCTCCCTCTCCAGGGCATCCTCGCCGGTGACGCCGTTGATCAGGCCCCATTCGGCCGCCTCCCGGGCGGAGAGGATGCGGCCGGTGAGCACGAGTTCCTCCGCGCGGCGCAGCCCCACCAGGCGGACCAGCCTCTGGGTGCCTCCTCCACAGGGGATCATGCCCAGCCTGGTCTCGGGGTACCCGAACCTGGCCCGGGGGGAAGCCAGGGCGAGGTCACAGGCCAGGCACAGCTCCAGCCCCGCCCCCATGGCCACCCCGTTCACGGCGGCGATGACGGGGAGTGGCGAATCGGCAACGCGCCCCACCACGGCCTGCAGCTCGCGGCAGCGCCGGCGCGCCGCCAGGGGATCGCTCCCCTCCAGTCCAGACATCTCCATGCCCGCGCAGAACGCCTCTCCCGCGCCCGTGATCACCAGGGCCCTGATCTCCGGGTCCGCCTCCAGCTCGCCCAGGACCCTCCAGAGGGCGCGCAGGGAACGCGGGGAGAGGGCGTTCATGCGCCGGGGACGGGAGAGGATCACCCACCCCGCGGGCGGCCTTTTCTCCAGGGCTATCCCGTCCTTATCCTCGCCCACCTGATCCCCCGTTCGCCGCGCGCCTCCGCGGGCCGCCGCGCGGGGCAGCCCGCGGCCGCGCTTTCAAGCCATACTCAGACCTTCCAGTAACTCTCCTGCTTGCCGCTGGAATAATCGTAATATCCCCTGCCCGTCTTCCTCCCCAGCAGCCCGGAGGCGATCATGCGATGGATAAGCGGCGGGGGGAAGTACTTGGGGTCTCCGGTGTCGTTGTATATGGCCATGCAGGCATTGGCCAGCACGTCGATGCCGGTCATGTCCGCGAGCTCCAGTGGACCCATGGGCAGGTTGTAGCCCAGCCGCATCGCCTTATCGATGTCCTCCGGCGTGGCCACCCCGGCCTCGAGCATCCTGGCCGCCTCCATGCCCATGGGCAGGTAGAGGCGGTTGGCGATGAAGCCGGCGTGGTCCTTGAGCACGCGCACCGTCTCCTTGCCCACAGACTGCGCCCATTTCTCCGCAATCTCCATGGTCTCCTCGGAGGTCTGCAGACCGCGGATGATCTCGCAGAGGCGCATGAGAGGCACGGGGCTGAAGAAGTGCGTCCCCACCACCTTTTCCGGGCGCCCGGTGGCGGCGGCGATGGAGGAGATGGGGATGGCGGAGGTGTTGGTGGCCAGGATGGTATGCGGATC